>Ga0233429_1000345_pt1 | contig 81520 bp, 74 predicted proteins | sample SI_118_April2016_3_FD_179879 | JGI IMG/M metagenome (GOLD analysis project Ga0233429, IMG submission 179879) | Seawater microbial communities from Saanich Inlet, British Columbia, Canada - SI_118_April2016_135_MG | ecosystem: Environmental > Aquatic > Marine > Inlet | place: Canada: British...
TTCATGCTGTATTCCAGTCCCATTACAGCAGCCATGCAGTCGGTGTTGTAGCCTGTCAATTTCTCATTTCTGTTTACTATAGTATTAATCGCTCCAATTTTCCTAGCGGTGTGATCAAGATCATCCAGAAATGGTAAAACACTCTCTTTATGTGGAATGGTAACGCTGAAACCCTGAAAATCTATTTTCCTGCATTCTTTCATGAAGGCGTCAATATTTGCAATCTTTAGTGGAACATAAACGTTATTAAGTCCTTTTTCAATAAATGCGGCGTTGTGGATGGCTGGGCTCATACTATGAGAAACCGGATTTCCGATAATGCCATACAGTTTTGTTTCTTCGTTTATCTCTTTAAAGTGATATATTTTGGAGAGTTCATTTACTGTTAATTGTCCTGGTGCTGATTCTTTACCTTTTTCTAGAGAAGCGAATGTCAGGAATCCTCCAAATTTGCTTGTAAGTATCCGGCTTATGTATCCTAACTCTCCCATACAGAAAGATATGGTGGGCACTTTAGCAGACTCCAAAAGTTCAAATATCCTGATATTATCGGTAATGTCATTTGCGTGTGTTACTATCTTTACAATATCAGGTTTCTGTTGGCAAATATCATCATATATTTTGCTTAAGTTGTGAGGTGTCTCTTTAAAATTATGATGTGAAATAATTATCTTACTACTGTTTCGTCTGGTAATTTGCTTGATTGAATCGTATTCAACGTCAACATAATCTGCTCCCAGATCGATAGCCTTCTGCAACAGGTGTAATCTATCCTGTTCATTTCCATTAAATTTGCCACCTTCCCTTTCAGGCCTGTTTGTAATTATTACGGGTTTGACTTTACGCTTTAATGATTCCTCAATGCATGCTTCCGCGTTCTGTAATTCCGGAATATAATCAATACGCAGTTCGACTATATCCGTATATTTGGAAGCTGAAATCATTTCCAAAACAGCGTTTTCAGCGCTTCTGGCCGTGATTGGGATGCAAATCATATTCATATAAAATGTTTGTACTAAGAATTAGTTGATTATTATATTGTATACTTTAAAATAGTCAATCTTATGTATGTTATAAATTTGAAAACAGGGGAGTTGTAATGGATGTAAGTGATGCAATAAGAACGCGAAGGAGTATAAGGAAATTTAAGCCAGATCCTATTCCGGAGGAAAAAATTGAGCGTCTACTTGAAAGCGCCAGATTAGCGCCATCAGGGACAAACACGCAGCCATGGCGGTTTATAGTGGTCAGGGATGATGACACTAAAATTAAGTTACAAAAGGCGGCGCATAATCAAAGACACGTTAAACGTGCTCCCGTGATAATAGTCTGCTGTGCAGATTTGAAGGCATTTAAGGAATTTCCCGCAAGGGTGGATGAACTTATAGAGTCTGGTGCACTTCCTGAGAGAACCAGGGACGTATTTATTCCTTACCTTAAGAAAGGTATGGATACTGTTACAAAGGATGCTCTTATGGTTGCCGCAGCAGCAAATGTAGCGATAGCCGTTGAACATATTATTTTGCAGGCAGTGGAGATTGGCCTTGGTACCTGTTGGGTAAGATGGTATGAAGATGAAAAGGTAAAAGAGATTCTTGATATTCCGGGCCATGTTGAAGTAATGGCCCTTTTGCCGGTTGGAATACCTGATGAAGAACCATCTTCCAGACCGAGGTTAAGTCTGGACAAAATAGTCTTTAGTGAGAAGTATGGGGAAAAGTATATTTAAATTATATATACTGCATGCAGTTTTTCATTTTGAATTGAACGAAAGTAGTGGAAGCCTGAAGGTTCTACTCGACATGGGATGAACTCTAGTGTTCATCTACACATTCTTACAAGTTGCATATGAGATCTATGGAGTTAGAGGACGATAAGACAAAGAGTTTTTTAAATGACAGGTATGTCTGGCTGCTCTTGATAATTTCTCTTTCGGTGAGAATATACTTGAGTGTTTTTACTTATGTAATAAAGAATGATAGTGTCGCCTATATGCAAAATGCAAAGTTCTTTGCCAGTGGAGATTTTTCGAGTGCATTGAGACACGACTATCATCCTCTGTACTCTCTGATTATGGCAGTATTGTACAAGGCCGTTCCTAACATGGAATTGTCCGGTACGATTATATCAGTTCTTTTTGGTACATTGACTGTAATTGCATTTTATCTAGTTGGTAAAAGCGTTTTTGATCAGAAGGTGTCGTTTGTTTCTTCTATTGTTTTGGCTTTCCATCCCTATGCTGTGAGATTTTCTGCAGACATAATTTCAGACTCTACTTATTTCTTTTTCTTTATATCCGCACTCGGTTTAGGTTATTTTGCGATAACAAACAGGAAGATTCTTCTATTTGCGCTAACAGGGATATGTTCTGCGCTTGCCTATCTCACTCGTCCCGAAGGAATTGGAATTATTATCATAGTTGCCTTTTGGTGTGTACTGAAAGATTTCGTCAAGATCAAGGTATTATGGAAAGAGAAACTGATCTCAATCCTGATTCTGGTTGTTTCATTTCTAGTTTTTTCCATGCCGTATCTTGTTTTTATCAAACAAGATACTGGATCATGGTCACTTACAAAGAAAAAAAAAGTATCTAATTTGGCCGGGCTTGAAAATGTGTTAGCGACTCTAAAAAGTGATAGATTGGTCAAGAAAGAGAGTGATAAGGAAAAGGAAGTGCCTGGTCTGGTAGAGTCCAATAAAGTATTAGTGACTCCAAGAAGTGATAGATCAGTCGAAGAAGACAATAATAAGAAAAAGGATGTATCTGATTTGGCAATGTCAGAAAAAGGGTTGGATACCTTGAAAAATGATAGATTAGTTAAAGAAAGCAGTGATAAGAAAAAGAGTGATAGGAGAGATGTTATTCGACAGATGACCGCCAGGAAGTCTAATTTTAAAATACATCTGAATGGCATAATACATGTTATTAAAAAGTACGTTAGCACGTTTCATCCATTCTTGTTTATACTCTTCATAATTGGTGTGATAAATTGGACAAGAGTAGACAAAAAGAGGTTTTTTGGTATTTATGTAACCTCAATTATCTTGTTCCACTTGATTATACTGTACCGACTAAACCTGACTCATTTAGGTCAAGGTGACAATATTTATCAGTATCCCAGTAGAAGGCATTTGATGCCACTGGTCATTCCAGCCGTCTTCTTTGTGGGATTAGGGCTTTATGTGGTTGGGGCGTGGACACATAAAAAATTTCATAATTGTAATTCTATCGTTGGCTTTAAAGAGTTATTAAAAAGTACGTGGAAAATTCAGCTAATTGTGTTAATGATTGTTATTAGCATTCTATTGCCAAAAACGTTAAAACCTCAGCGTTTTGATAAGTATGGAATCAAGGTAGTAGGTCAATGGATTAGAACAAATTCTCATAAATCATCACCTGCTATTTTGAGCGGTTCTTTAAGAAATACGTATTATTCTGGAGGGAAACATTTTCAGGCAGAAAATATAAATGGAGCACTCGGTTATGCCAGAGCAAAGAACGTAGATTACATATTAATTACGTATAAAGAATATATCGTTTTAGAAGAAGAGATATTGCAGCATGTGAAGGATAAAAAAATAGAGTTGGCATATAAATATCCAGAGAAAAAACCGTTAAAAAGACGCAGCGTACTTTTGTATGAGGTTTTATATTAGTAGTTACTTTGTCAATAAGTACAACATATAGTATATTTAGAAAAAAAATTCTTGACAAATAAGAGTTTTTTTTTAGAATTAGCGTTCACAGGATGAACGGCCCATGTCTAGATGATTTCAGATTTTATTGATTTTGGCAAGTTAAGAAAGTTTTTTTATAATGAGCGTTCATTGCATGAACAAAAGCGTGGAAGAAAGATTTCTCCTTTGTTAAGAGTGATAAAACTATTTTAATTTCAAGATGATTCAAATAAAAGAAAAATCCGGTGATCTGGATATTAGAGAATTAGAGATACTGGAAAGGTTAGAAAATAACGGGCATCTAACACAGAGAGATTTGTCTAAAGACGTTGGTATAGCACTGGGACTGGTGAACCATCTCTTAAAAAAAATGGTTACCAAGGGCTGGATCAAGATAAAGAATATTGATTCTAAGAAAATAAGGTATTTAATTACCCCGGAAGGCGCCAAAGAGAAGTCATCTTTGTTGTACAAAAGGGTAGAGAGTACGATTCATTTCTATTTAGAAGCGAAAAGGGTAATAAAAGATAAGGTAATACATTTAAAAAATGAAGGTATAGAAGATGTTTCAATCTATGGAATAAACCATATATCAGAAGTTCTGTTCATAGTGCTAAAAGAACTGGGCTTGGAACTAAATTCTGTTGTTGATGAAAAAGAAGAAGGAAAAGAGTGGTTTGGTTATAAGGTAATTGGTATTGATCAATTTGTGAAATCCAATACTAGCGTATTAATCCTTGCCTCTTTTGATAAAGAAGAAATAGACGGTTTTTGTAAAGAGCAAGAAAATGTTAAGGTTGTTGTTCTTAGAGAATAAAGAATAGTCGGGAAATTAATGTAAATTGTTGTGTGATTGGATGTTATACGTTTATTTGTGTGTAACTGAGAGGGAATTGGTTTGCATATAGGATGTTTAGAATAAAAGGCAGTTGATGTAGAAGAAGGTATTCTTCCATTAGGATAACCGACAAAAGCGGATACAGAATAAGCAGTTAAAATAGCCAATAGGATTTATGTTGTTGAAACTGGATGTGGTAGTATTTCATATTTGACTTTATATTTCTTGACATATCTATCTTATATGTATTTTTTAAATCCTTGTTATAGATTATATACCAAAAATCTAATGGCAGATTAATTTTACATATAACATTTTACTCACATTTAAATGTGAGTCTTACTTTGTTCTCTATCTTTGACTACCATTTACGGCATTTCAGAATGATACCCCTTCTTGGCTAGGGAATATATACATTAGTATGAAAATATCTAAAAACAAAAAGATCTTTATTACAGGATGCGGTGGCATGTTAGGGAAAGCTGTGTATGAGAGATTTGCACCTCATTGCCAAGTTCTTGCAACTGATATTGATCTAAATGAGCCTTGGCTTGAGTATGGTGACGTTATAGATTTTCAGGGAATAACAGAAAAGGCTTCTAAGTTCAAACCAGACTTGATAATTAATCTTGCTGCTTTAACTGATTTAGAATATTGTGAGAAAAATCCTGAAATAGCGTGGAAAACAAATGCCCTGGGAGCGGAAAACATGGCTCTGATTTCTAAGAAACTAGGCGCTGCTCATGTGTATATTAGTACAGCAGGAATATTTGACGGTAAGCAGGAATATTATAACGATTTTGAGCAACCCCGCCCGATAAGTGTTTATGCTAAAGCTAAGTATTACGGTGAAACAGTTGTTGAAAGAATGCTTGGTAGTTATTTTGTCTTTCGCGCAGGATGGATGATGGGTGGAGGATATGAAAAGGACAAAAAGTTCATTAATAAAATATTTAAACAAATCTTGGATGGCAAGAAGGAGTTGTTTGTTGTAAATGACAAGCTTGGCACGCCTACTTATACCGTTAACTTTGCAGAATCTATGTTTGCGATAGTACAGACTGAATTGTTTGGGCTTTATAATATGGTCTGCGAAGGCAGCTGTTCCAGATATGATGTTGCATTAGAGTTTATTAGGCTTCTTGGACTCGACAAGAAAGTTAGCATTAAGATTGTGGATTCAGAGTTCTACAAGAATGAATATTTTGCTCCACGTCCTGATTCGGAGAAGCTGCTTAATCTCAAGCTTTCTGTAAGAGGAATAAATTACATGAAAGATTGGAGAAAATGTTTAGAAGATTATGTGGAAAGCTTCAGGCCATACCTTGGAATTAGTAGTTAAACGGTGGACGGCAAATATAATAAAAGATATTACAATTTAATTAAACAATTTTATGAAAATACAAATTATCCCGTTATTGTTAATGCGAGCTTTAAACGTGCATAGAGAACCTTTTAGTATGTACTCCAGAGGTACATATAGATGTTTTATGCGTACTGAGATGGACGTGTTGGTTTTAGGGAACTGTTTCCTTTCAAAAAATGAGTAACCTGAATGGAAAGAAAAGAAGGATTGGAAAAGATGAATTCTAGATGGATTTAAAAAAAACACAAGTCACTTATTCAAAGCAAGGGGAGGTACAATAAATGGGAATCTTTATTATTGCTGAAATAGGAATCAACCATAATGGGGATCTAAATATTACAAAACAGTTGATTTCTGAAGCAAAGTCTGCTGGGGCAAATGCTGTAAAGTTCCAAAAGAGGACTATTGACTTGGTATATTCGAAGGAAATACTTGATTCACCGAGGGAAAGTCCTTGGGGAACTACTCAGAGGGCGCAAAAGGAAGGTATTGAATTCGGTCTTGCTGAATATAAAGAGATTGATGTCTATTGCAAGGAAATAGCAATTGAGTGGTTTGCTTCAGCGTGGGATATTGAAAGCCAAATATTCTTGCGTAAGTTTGATCTGAAATATAACAAAATAGCTTCTACTATGATTGTGTACGAGGACTTCCTCAAAGAGGTGGCTTCTGAAAAAAAGCACACTTTTATATCTACGGGAATGTCTGAATTAAAAGAGATTGATAGGGCAGTAGAGATATTCAGGCAAGCAGGTTGCCCTTTTGAACTTATGCATTGCGTTGCGACTTATCCTATGGATGATGAGGATGCTAATTTGAACTGTATCAATACTCTTCGTGACCGCTATAAATGCAATGTGGGATACAGCGGACACGAGGTTGGCTTGGCGGTTTCGTATGCTGCTGCTGCTTTAGGTATTACATCGCTGGAACGCCATGTGACACTTGATAGAGCTATGTATGGTTCGGATCAAGCCGCTTCAGTAGAACCTGCTGGATTTCGTCAACTGGTGGGTGCTATTAGAAAGATAGAAAAGGCCATGGGTGATGGTAAGGTATCAATAAATCATAAAGAAATTCCGATAGCAAAGAAACTGAGGGCACATATTTCTTTCGCGTCTAATTAGTGATGGAGAGGGTTGTGGTAGAAATTGTTGCAATCATTCTGGCTAGGGGAGGTTCAAAAGGGATTCCTGGGAAAAATATCATGGAGTTTTGCGGGAAGCCTTTAATGGTCTGGACGATAGAACAATTGCAGCAGGCAAAGGGAATCAATTCAATCTGGGTCAGTTCTGACAGTGAAGAAATTCTTTCTGTAGGTCGAAGTTGTGGAGTTGAGTCCATACTGAGACCTTCTGAAATATCTGGAGATTTTGCTACCTCCGAATCCGGCTGGAATCAGGCGCTGGAAATAATAGAAAATAGGGTTGGTAGAGTTGATATAGTCCTTGCTCCCCAGGTAACATCGCCTTTAAGGGAAGCCGGTGATATAGAACGGGGGATACGTCGCTTTCAGGAGCAGGGATGTGATTCGATGTTCTCCTGCAGTGTGGCTGAAGATCTGTTGTATTGGGAAGCAAAACCGGAGGGGGTGTTGAGAAGTGTGAACTATGATTATAAAAATCGGAAACGCCGCCAGGATATACCTAAACAATATATAGAAAACGGATCTTTTTATCTCTTTAAGCCAGAGGTGTTAAGGCGGTACAACAACCGCTTTGGTGAAAAGGTCGGGATGACTGAAATGGAGTTCTGGAAAATGTTCGAAATTGACTCTATTGAGGATATAAGGATGTGTGAGTCCTTGATGAGAACCTTCTTGCTGGATCATTGATAATGTGTGGATGTTGTTAGGAAATCTTCAGTTTTTTCAGATTGATATGGCATTAAGAGTGAGAGGGAAAAAGAAATTGTGAAAGAAATAAATTTAAATGTTGGGGCAAGCCCTATTTGGGAAAAAGATGGTTGGTATACCCTTGATCATAAGGTTAGAGAAAAGAGTGAAACGTCAATCCTGGGAGAGGCATCAAATATTCCTTTAGAAAATAGTAGCTGTAAAACTATATTTAACAGTCATATGGTTGAACATATTCCGCACACCAAGTTGGAAAATATTCTTATAGAGTTTAATCGAGTATTAGAGAATGACGGCATATTGAGGATATTAACACCTGATCTTAAAAAGATTGCCAAAGCTTATGTGGAGAGAGATAAGGATTTTTTTTCAAATGCGAAATTAGAAGATGAAAATATTAGGGTAGACCTCGGTTATGGTGGCATGTTTATGAATTTTGTGGTTTCTCCGGGGCAGGATACGGCATTGTTTAATAGGCAATTAACAGAATTTATATCCGGATATGCCCATATTTATCTATACGACTTTGAAATGGTTGAGATTATATTAAAGAGGTGTGGTTTTTATAAAATTAATCAAAAAGAATTTTGCGATTCAGAGTTTTCGGATTACAAGGAACCTTTACACGTGAGCGGTTTCGATCCGATTTGGCAGAATTTCAATCAGGAATTTTATAAAAAAAACAATCTTATACATTTCTATGATGAGATTGAGGGTAAATATAATATTAACTTTAAAGTAACAGGTTTTGATAGAGACCCATTGACTTCCTTAATTGTAGAATGTCGAAAAAGTCACGATATCGACAAAAACGAATATGAAAGCCTAAATAAGAGTACCATGAACTACAATAGATATGGTCAATCCTTACTGAAAGATAAAGTATTTCAATTAAAATGTGAAAAAGTCAAAGAGATGTTTTGTGATATCGATTCATAACTAATTGGTTAAGGAAAATTTATGAAAAAAAGCAGAGTTGTCTGGTTTAACGGAAATCTTATCCCGGAGTCAGAAGCTAAAATATCCATATACGATTCGGCTCTAATGTTTGGGGATATGGTCTTTGAAATGACAAGATCATTCAATAAGGTTCAATTCAAACTTAGAGAGCACTTGGAGCGTCTTTATACCTCTATCAAATACGTGCATATTCCTCTTGAGATGAATATTGATGAGATGGAAAAACACATTCATGAAACTATAGAGGCCAATGACCCGTTGTTTGCTGCCGATGATGAACACCGGATTATGATAGATGTGTCCAGGGGTCTACTGTCCATTTACCAGGGGATTGCTGGTTTGAATAAAGGACCGAATGTTATTATAGCTGATTTTCCATTGCGGTGGACAGTTGCCGGAATGGGTGCGTTATTTGATACAGGAATTAACGCAGTCATTACTTCACAAAGGGCTATTCCTGCTCAGCTTCTTGAACCCAAGGTAAAAAACAGAAGCCGCATGCATTATTTAATGGCTAATATAGAGGCCTCTAATTATGAAGGCGAAAACAACTGGGCACTTTTACTTGACCCGGATGGCTTTATTGCCGAGGGAACCGGGGACAATTTCTTTATTGTCAAAGATAATGTGATTATTACACCGGAACCACGAAATATACTCAGAGGGATCAGCCGCGCCTATATTTTTGAGTTAGCACAAAAGCTAGGCTTATCTTGTATTGAAAAGAATATTGAACCGTATGATGTCATGACTGCTGACGAGGCATTTATGACGGGAACCCCATTTTGCATATTACCTGTATCGTCTCTAAACAGTATTCCAATTGGGAGTGAACCGATGGGGAAACTCACGCATCAGTTGCTTGGCTTATGGAGCAATGAAGTTGGAGTGAATATTGTGGAACAGATAAAAAAATGGGATGCTGAGCGAGGTGCACAAGCCGCGTCAGGTCCGTCACCGTATTCCTTTAAACCCAAGAGGTAAGTATCTATGGTAAGTGGTTCTAGCGATTTGTGGGTTCGACCCATGCGTATGTGTTCCGTATTCAGAACGAGGGGAAAATGACAGTATCTTTTAATGGATTATATTGTGTTCATCTGGAATTGACCAGTAGGTGCAATAAGGACTGCTGGATGTGTGGCAGAAGAAAGATAGATAGAGACCATCCGGAAATAGCAATGAATTATGCAGATATGGACTTTGCGCTGGTAAAGAAAATAGCCGAACAGTTGCCTCAAGGAATTGTAGTTCAATTTCATAATAATGGAGAACCCTTGTTTTATCCTAGATTTGGAGAAGCAATCGGGCTGTTCAAAGATCAGATAAGATGTGTAAATACCAATGCCAAATTGATAATTGAGAAAGCTGACGAGATTATAGATAACCTGGATACCATAACCATCTCCGTTATAGAAAATGACCCTGATGCGGAAGAGCAATATGAGTTGGTTAGAAAATTTTTGGAGATTAAGGGTAAGAGAAACCCCCGTATGATTTATCGATGTTTGGGGAATGTTAATAAGGAAAGATGGGAAAAATTGGATGGAACAATAGCCACCAGGATATTACATAATCCTTTGGGAAGTTTCAAATATCAAAAAAATCCAACTATACCTGAAATTGGAATATGCCTTGAGATACTGAATCATATGGCTATTAACAGATTAGGCAAAGTATCCATCTGTGTCAGGTTTGATCCGAAAGGATTAGGCGTTGTTGGAGATGCCAACGCAACTGCTTTAGCAGATTTATGGAACGGTCCAAAGAGAAAAGAGTGGATAAAGCATCACATAGAGGGAAATAGAGATAAAATAGCACTATGTAGTTTTTGTGATTTCTGGGGTGTTCCAACAGGCATGTAAGGAAGCGGTTTATGGGGAAATAATAGCAATAAAATGTAAGGGCATATGGTAGCCGGTATGAATTTAAGGTCGCAGTTCTTTTGTTACCTCCGACATGGAACTTTCCAGGTTGCAATATCAGGATGAATAAAAACAGCATCAAAGTAAGGTTTCTTTCGACCTTTATTACTAATATTCTACGGTTAGGAATATCCTTTATTTCGGGGCTGGTCGTTGCACGTATCCTGGGGCCGGGTGAGTATGGCAATTTCAGCTTTTTGCTTGGCAGTTTTGCATCATTGGCCATTCTTATTGATATGTCTTCGTCTGCCGCCTTTTATACATTTGCATCTCAAAGGAAGCGGGGTGGGCAGTTCTTCCTTTATTATGCCGTCTGGGTACTTGCGCAGTTACTTATTCTCCTGTTTCTTGCCCTCTTTTTGCCTATCTCGCTGAGGCAAAAAATATGGATTGATCATCCGTTGGGTTTGATTCTGCTTGCGTTGTTTGCCGGTTTTACCATGAATCAGATCTGGAAGTTCTCGGCCCAAATCGGTGAATCGATCCGTGATACAATTGGTGTGCAGGTTCGGAATCTGGCCCTGGCAGTGGCGTATCTGGCCTGTTTGGGAGTGATGGCCAAGTTTCATATTGTAAGTATTAAAACCCTTTTTGTTTTAAATATTGTTCTTTATCTTTTGTTTTCCGCTTTGTATGCCAGGCGAATTTATCAGTCAGGCGTCCTGACAAAGAGTCATGAAGATTTAAGAGGTATTTTTAAAGACTTTAAAATCTATTGTTCACCGTTAGTTCTTTGTACGGTTATTGGCTTTCTATATTCCTTTTCCGACTACTGGTTTCTGCAGAAATTTGGAGGTTCTATTCAGCAGGGTTATTATGCTATCGGCGCCAGATTTTCCGCCCTTTCATTAATAGCTACGACTTCAATACTCCATGTATTCTGGAAAGAAATTGCCGAAGCTTATTCTCTTGGGAACATGGAACGGGTTGGGATGCTCTATCAGAGGGTGTCTCGAAGCCTCTATTTTATGGGCGCAGTAATAAGCTGTGTTATGGTGCCGTTTTCTCGTGAGATATTAGCTTTGTTGCTTGGGTCTTCATATCAAGCTGCATGGCTACCTTTATGCCTGATGTTTCTTTATCCCGTGCATCAATCAATGGGTCAAATTACATCAACGATGCTTCTTGCCATGGGAAAGACAAAGATTCAAGGCCTTATAGGGATATTTTTTATGGTTATAAGTATGCCAATTGCCTATTTCTTGTTGGCGCCCAAGTCGGCAGTCGTACCCGGTTTTCAAATGGGTGCCATTGGGCTGGCCTTGAAAATGGTTGGGTGCCAGATATTAGGAGCAAATCTCACGGCATTCTTTGTCGCGAAATACACAAATACAGCCTTTAATTGGTGGTATCAGTTTAATGTCTTGTTCCTGCTGCTGCCAATTGGGTTTTTAAGTAAATTCTTTGCTCAGCAGATAATCTCTCTGACGTCTTTTGGTGGATTTACAATTTTGGTTATGGCAGTTTCAGGTATTATTTATCTGGTAAATGTTGCAATACTCATACGTTATTTTCCTTCAATTGGCGGACTGAATATGGATCAGATTAATCATGGGTTGTTCTGGCTCAGGAAACGAATCCGCCTGACGTGATATATGGATGTAGTATCTGTTGGTAGCCGCACATTTTTTGATTAATAGATGATTCTTGTAACCACAGCAGACGAACGCACCTGGAAACATGGGGAAAAAATCCTTTTCTTAGGAGAATGGTGTAAACTATTTGCGAGAAAAGATAAATGGTCTAAATTAGATTATAAAGTGTTGTCATACCATTGGGACGATCACGAAAAGTTATATAAGGACTACCTTTATCTGAATAATCTTTACGAAGAGATACTTTTAGAACTTTCTAAAAACCTAAATAAGATACACGGGGTAAATTATTCGGTTCGTTACTGGAGAATAATTGTGGGGCTATGGCTTCTTGGTTTTATTCTTGCCCTTTACGACAGATATCAATCTATACTTGCTGCTGCAGAACATGGAAAAGTAAAAAACACATTAATAATCAGATCAGATGAGACAAGCTATGTACCGCAGGACTTTGGAGTGTTTAGCAGATGGGTGACAGAAAGTGATGAATATAATCATTATCTATATAGGAGGATAATTGAATATATAGACAGAATACCTTTTGAATATATAGATTCTGAGACACAAGGTATTCTTTATTTTGACAATCTTGGTAATGTTACAAAGAAGGCGTTTCGATTTAAGAAAATTGTTAAAAAGTTATTTCAGCAGTTGGACCGTTTCAATAAAATAGTGTTTGTAGAAACCTGTCTAAGTGCTAACGATAATATCAGATTACAATTTTCACTGCATCAATTTCCTTCATTTGTCTATCACGAAACAAAAAAACCAAAATCAATAATAAACTTAGACTTAAGAAATAAAATTCATTTGCGATCATCGGATGATAAATTCCAGGAATTACTGATGCGTTTGATAACTGAACAGATTCCGACCTTATACCTGGAAGATTATGCTCATATGAATCGTATTTCACTAAAGACTTATCCAAGACGTCCTAAGGTTATATTTAACGGAGTTGCTTTTAATGCCAATGAACCTTTTAAATTTTGGGCGGCGTATAACGTTGAACGTAATATCAAGTTATTGGGCGTTCAACATGGGGGGCTTTACGGTAGCGGACTGCTTACTGCACCGGAAGATCATCAGATTAAGATTTGTGATACGTTTTATACATGGGGATGGGGATCCGATTGTCATAAAAATACCAAACCCCTGATGGCTGCAAGTTTAAATACAATAAAAGGTGAGATTTGTCCAAAAAAGGGAGGTAGGTTATTGTTGGTGGAAATGGCCATACCTCGCTATTCCTTTATTCCGGAAATGCTTTGTACCTCTTCAACCGGATTCCTAGCATATCTTGATGAGCAATATAGATTTGTAAGAACTTTATCGCCAAGGTGCAAGGAATTACTTTTGGTGCGTTTGTTTATGCATGATTATCAATTGAGCCAAAAAGATCAGTGGGTAAGTAAATTTCCGGAAATAGAATGCTCTGACGCTGAAGAATCAATGATTAACCAGATTAATATGAGCAGTTTATTTATTGGTACATACAACGCGACTACTTACCTCGGGCCGTTTGTGGCAAATTTCCCGACGGTTCTATTTTGGAACCCGGAACACTGGAAGGTGAGGGCCTCGGCACAGTCCTATTTTGACGGCCTTCGCAAAGTCGGTATTTTACATGACACGCCTGAGGGGGCTGCTGACAAGGTTAATGAGATATTCGGTGACCCGATATCATGGTGGAATCAGCCTTGTATTCAGGAAGCTAAAGATATGTATTGTTCACAATTCGTCAGAATCTCGGATAAATGGCTTGGAGAATGGAAATGCGAATTACAGTACCAGATGAGAAACTGAAGGCAATCGTTTGTTTTTTGACAAATAATGATTAGTGTCAATCAAGCAGTGATTTTAGCGGGAGGAATCGGTACACGATTAAGACCTCTAACGTATACTACGCCAAAGCCGATGGTTGTAGTGAATAACCGACCATACCTTGAATATTTGATCGACTTGTTAAAGCAAAATGGTATTTTTGAAATTGTTCTTTTGCTTGGATATCTTTCTGAGAAAATAGTTGACCATTTTGGCGATGGTTCGAATTTTGGTGTAAATATAAAATATTCTATTGGGGATGTGTCATTAGAAACCGGCACTAGGATTAAAAATGCGGAAAGCTTTATACATGAACATTTCCTCTTAATGTATTGCGATAATTACTGGCCACTTAATTTGGAAAGATTGGTAGCTATTCACGGTAAAAACCAAACTTCCGCAACTGTAACAGTATACACAAACAAAGATGGGATAACCCGTAATAATACATTGGTAGACGAAAACGGATACGTAGTAAAATACGATAAAACAAGGAAAGAAGAAAATCTCAATGGAGTGGAAATAGGTTTTTTTATTATTAATAAAAAAGAGATTTTTGACCTGATGCCGAGTTCAAATTTTTCATTTGAGAAAGAGGTATTTCCTCAATTGATAGAGAACCGACAACTCTCCGGCAACCTTACTGACCATAGATATTATAGTATCGGTAGCCTCGAAAGATTATCGAAAATGGAGAAGTTCCTTCTACCGAAAAAAGTTATATTTCTTGACAGAGACGGTGTTATTAATGAGAAAGCGCCTAAAGCTGAATATGTAAAGTCTTGGGATGAATTTACATTTCTTTCTGGTTCAGTCGAAGCAATGACGTTATTAACACGGCATAACTATAAAATTTTTATTATTACAAACCAGGCAGGAATTCAACGTCGTATTATGACGGAACAAAATCTGCGGGATATCCATATGAATTTAGAACTGGAATTAGAAAAGCACAATGTGGAAATTGAAGGTATTTATTACTGCCCTCATGGGTGGGATGAGGGTTGTGAATGCAGGAAACCGAAACCGGGTATGCTTTTCCAAGCTGCAAGAGAACATGATCTAGATCTTTCTAAATCTACGTTTATTGGTGACGATGAACGTGACCTGCAGGCCGGCAATGCTGCAGGGTGCAGAACGCTATTGGTAGATGCTGAGTCATCTTTGCTCAGAGTAGTAAAAGAAAAAATCATAGAATGATTAGCTGCTCATCCATTGAGGTTTTGTCTAAACATATCCTGGCATTACGAGAGGAGTGTTCTAGCAATCCTATGATTGTTTTGGTTGGAGGTTGCTCGCGTACCGGTAAAACGGTTCTCGTATCTAAGCTGATGGAATATATTAAATCTTCAGAAATTAGTACCACTGTTATAAAATTGGATTCCTGGCTTGTCAGTCTGGAAAAAAGGAAAGAGGATTCCTCTGTATTAGAACGTTACGAAACTTCTTCAATAATTTTATCCATAAAAAAACTTCTGCGAGGGGAGACGGTATTGCCGCCGATCTATGATGCTATATCCAGAAGACGGATTGCAGAATCAGGATTGGCCCAGGTATCTATTACTAATGGTATATTATTTGTCGATGGTGTTGTTGCGCTTGCTATTGAAGAGCTTTTAAAACATGCTGCTTTAAGAATATTTGTTGACATCCCGGATACGTTACGCAAGCAAAGGCTTGTACATTTCTATTCAGAGATAAAGAGGCTTGACGAAAAAGAGTGTGAAAATATTATCAAAACAAGAGAAAAAGAAGAAGTTTTATTTATAAAAAAAACGGTAGTTAATGCAGATATTACTTTTAATAATTTAGAACTAAAATAGGGCTATTTGGGAGTTCTTTGTATGAGTTTGTTTATTGACTTTTTTAATAATATAAGTGAAAACATAAATAAGGTTGACCTTGATTTGTTAAATCAAACAGTTGAAATGATTGAATCTACAAATCAGAATGGCGGGAAAACGATCATTGTTGGTAATGGTGGTAGTGCTGCAATTGCAAACCATGTCTCTGTTGATCTTACCAAGAATGCAAATGTCAGGGCTGTCAATTTTAATGAAGTGGGTTTGGTAACTTGTTTTTCAAATGATTATGGTTATGAGAGATGGGTTGAAAAAGCGTTAGAGTTCTATGCAGATTCGAGGGATTTGTTAATTTTAATCAGCAGTAGCGGAACTTCAATAAATATATTGAATGGTGGGAAAATTGCTAAGGAAAAAGGATTGTCGCTAATTACATTTTCAGGATTTAATGCAGATAACCCATTACGACAATTAGGCAATATTAACTTCTGGGCAGACAGTAGAGCATATAATATAATCGAAATGACACATAGCATCTGGTTGTTGGCAATAGTCGACAAAATAATTGGTAGTATGGAATATTCTGCTTAATTTATGGAGTGGTAAAGAAAATGAGGGTTTTAGTTACAGGGAATAAAGGATATATCGGCACTGTACTTCTGGAAATGTTATTACGAAAATCCTATGAGGTAATAGGATATGATACAGATTATTACAAACATTGTGATTTATATGAATGTGCTAAACCTACAAAGCAAATAACTAAAGATATTCGTGATGTTTCAAGTAGAGATTTAGACGGTGTTGACGCAGTAATCCACTTAGCTGGGCTTTCAAATGACCCTCTTGGAGAGTTAGTTCCTGAACTGACGGACATTGTCAATTATAGAGCCTCTGCGGAATTTGCAAGATTGGCAAAAGATGCCGGAATAAAACGCTTTGTATATGCATCATCGCAAAGTATGTACGGTATTTCTAATGAAGACGTAGAATTGGACGAAGATGATAGTGAGAAAAATCCCATTACGGCATACGCACGTGCGAAGTGGCTTGTTGAAAAAGAGCTAAAAGAGCTCGGTGATAACAACTTTGTTACGGTTTGCATGAGACCATCAACCGTTTTTGGGGTAAGCCCTCGATTACGGTGCGATATCGTATTTAATAATCTTGTTGCATGTGCATATACAACGGGGAAGATTGAAATCAAGAGTGATGGAACACCATGGAGACCTGTAGTGCATGTGCGTGATGTATCAAACGCATTTATTGCTGCTATTGAAGCACCTTCAGGCCTTGTTGCCGGTCGGTCCTTTAACATCGGCATTCCTGATGGGAACTATACCGTACGCGATCTTGCCGAAGCTGCTCAAAGAGCTGTTCCCGGGAGCAGCCTCGTCTTTACGGGGGAACATGGTAGTGACTCTCGTACCTACAGGGTTAGCTTTGCAAGGATATTGAACACATTAAAAGATTACTATAAACCCGAGTGGGATTTAGATCGTGGAGGAATGGAATTGGTGCAATTTTTCAAAAAGATCAATTTTACGGAAAATCAATTCAGGGGGCGATCCTGTAACAGGTTACAGCAAATAAAATATCTTCTAGCGTCAGAGGACATAAATAAAGATTTACGGTGGAGTAATAAGTCCGGACAATGAAAAATATGTATGAAAACATTCAGCATTGCAGAATTAGTGACTCTAAAGAGCTTATTACTATTCTTGAGCTAGGTGAACAGCCGCTAGCTAATGCCTGCACAAACTCACCAGATGCGCAAGAACACAAATTCCCATTGACACTTGTGTATTCCCCCGAATCTTCGCTTGTACAATTAAGGGAGACGGTTAATAAAGAAGAACTATTTTCTAATTATACATGGGTTACAGGCACCTCCCTTTCTACGCGGGACTATGCGAAATTGTTTTTTCAGAGGATTGTAGAAACGGTAAAACCGGAAACTGGTGATTTAGTTGTTGAGATTGCTTCTAATGACGGAACATTTCTCACTCCCTTTCTGCAATATGGTTATACTAATATCCTTGGCATTGACCCTGCAAAAAATATATCAACAGTGGCAAATCAGCGAGGAGTGCGTACTCTAAATAGGTTTTGGGGAAAACAAGTCGCGGAAGAAGCTGTTTCAAAATATGGCAATGCAAAAATTGTTATTGCAAGAAATGTTATCCCACATGTGAGTGAATTGCATGATGTTATCATGGGAATTGAGCACGCCCTGAGGGATGATGGTGTTGGTATTATCGAATTTCATTATGCGGGCCAAATATTGCAAGAACTGCATTATGATTCGATTTATCATGAACATCTTTGTTACTTTTCGATAAAAGCAATTACCTATCTCCTTGCGAAGTATGGCCTGATTCCCTTTCACCTTGACACCAGCCCAATAAGTGGAGGTTCATATGTAATTTACTTCACTAAAGAAAAGAGATCCCAGAGCGAAAACTTTTTAAATCTACTTGAGAAAGAGGATCTGATTGGTGTAAACGAGATTCAGGCATGGAAAAAATTCTCAGAAACATGTTATGAACACAGAAGAAAATCAAGGGACATTGCTGAATCATTTTCATCTAAAACAGTTTTGGGATTTGGCGCATCAGCACGAAGCTCCACGTATTTGAATTTTTGTGGTTTTGACACTAATCACTTAAAAGCGATTATTGATAACAATCCTTTAAAACATGGCTTGTATTCTCCCGGCGCTTCGATCCCTATAATTTCTTTGGAGAAGGGAATGCAAATGAATCCCGACCTGATTTTTATCCTTGCATGGAACTTTCGAGATGAGATTGTGGCTGAATGTCGAAAGAATGGTTATAAAGGAGAATACTTAGTTGCATTCCCTGATAGTCCCTATTTTTATCAAGATTAAAATGATATTTCATGAACAAAAGCTATCCGGAGTATTTATCATAGAACCTGAACCATATTCTGATGAACGGGGGCTTTTGAGGAGGCATTACTGTCAGCGGGAATTTGATGAACAGAGTATTGATATAGATGTAAAACAATGTAATGTTTCGGAAAATAAGAAACAGCACACATTGCGCGGATTTCATTATCAATTGCCACCTTATGGTGAAAGTAAGATATTATCCTGTATTAAAGGTGCCATTTATGACGTGGTAGTGGACTTACGTGAAAATTCAGATTCCTATTTAAAATGGGAATCGTTTGAACTGACCGAGGAGAAACGATTAAGTCTGTATGTGCCGAAAGGATGCGCAAATGCTTATTTGACGCTTCAGGATGATACGTGGATTTTTTACTATCATTCGGAATTTTATGCTCCAATTGCGGAGGCAGGTATCCGTTATAATGACCCTACATTTAAAATTACCTGGCCTATAGAGCCAAAAATAATTTCCGATAAGGACCTGAATATACCGGACTTTAATCCCAATTCAATTAATGCAAAATCAAATACATGAGAGTTCTCATTACCGGCGCTACGGGTTTTGTTGGGAGGCATATTGTTAAACTATTAGAAGTCCAAGGGCACAAGTTGGCCCTGCTTGTCAGGGATAATAACGTTGCCTTGTCTCTGAAGAATTCAAATACGGTAGTTATTCAAAACGATCTTAGTACTCTTGATGCAGCAAAAACCCCCATTAAAAAATTTAATCCTGAAGTATGTATCCATCTTGCATGGGCGGGAATACCTGATTATTCTCAACAAACATCACGTTTGAATCTAAACCTTTCTATTGATTTTCTAGATTTTATTTTAGATAGCACGGAATGTAATAAAATTATTATATCTGGAAGTTGCTGGGAATACGGCACGGAACAGGGCGCTTGTAATGAATCAGATATTATTGTCATAAAAAATTATTTCACTTGGGCTAAACATGCCTTAAACCAGTACCTATCAATTAAATGTGCTGAAAAAGGTATAATACTAAATTGGTTTAGACTTTTTTTTGTGTACGGTCCCGGCCAGCGTGAAGGATCTTTGATTCCAACGTTGATTAAATCAATTAGCGAGTCAAAAGTACCTCCTGTAAAATCACCCATGAATAAAAATGACTTTGTATACGTGGGAGATGTAGCAAAAACATTTGCAGCTGCTGTCGTGGCGAACTTGCTTTCCGGGGTTTATAACTTAGGTAGTGGTAAATCAACCAGTGTTTACGAGATATGCCGAATTATCGAAATGCAATTATTAGGTACATCAATTCTATCAAAAAATGTTATGGATAATATGGAACAAACTGAGATTGTTGACTTTTGGGGAGATATGGGCAAAACAATAAATGGATTGAATATACAGGACAATACTCTTCTGAATGAGGGTATAAAATTGCATATCCATTCTACAAACACTGTAATAAACTCATGATTGTATCAAAGACTCCATTAAGAATTAGTTTTGCTGGTGGTGGAACCGATCTGCCTTCGTTCTATAGAAAACATGGCTTTGGAGCCGTGTTTAGTGCCAGTATTGACAAATATATTTACGTAACCATAAAAAATCACTCTGAGTTATATGCGGAAAAAATACGTTTAAACTATTCGGATACTGAACAAGTAAATACTCTTGATGAAATTCAGAATCCAATTATCAGGGAATGTCTTAAATTTTTAAATTTCGATGAACATTTATACATTTCTACAGTAGCAGATGCTCCTGGTTCTTCCGGGTTAGGCTCTTCGAGTACCTTTTGTGTTGGACTGCTGAATGCACTTTACGCTTACAAGGGTCAAACTGCAAGTAGGGGGGAATTGGCTGAAGAGGCAGCTCACCTAGAAATTGATGTACTAAAAAGGCCTATGGGCAAGCAAGACCACTATGCTGCTGCCTTCGGAGGGGTGAACTATATCAGGTTTAATGATGACGAAACATCAACAATTATGCCGATAACAGTGCAAAATAGTATTACTCAAATTATATCTTCTAATTTGCTAACTTTTTGGACCGGTATCGAAAGAAACTCCGAGGACATTTTACATGAGCAAGACAAGAAAAATTCGTTGAATTCTGAAGTTTTAATCGAAATGAGAGATCAGGCATTGGATATGTATAAACTGGCCAGTAGTGGTCACCTGGATATTGAAAGTATTGGGAGTATTTTACACGAGGGGTGGTTAAAGAAATGTTCACTTGCGTCAAATATTACTAATTCATTAATTTCAGAGGCTTATCAGGAGGCAATTTCTTGCGGGGCATTGGGGGGGAAAATATCTGGTGCCGGTGGTGGTGGATTTTTAAATTTAATCGTTCCGGAGAAAAAGAAAGATATCCTGATATCAGCTATGAAAAAACGAGGACTAAGTTATTTTCCGATCAATTTAGAAACACAAGGAGCGTCTGTAACCAGAGTTTACTAACTGCCTAGAGGCACATGTAAATTTATTCATTAAAAAGCTATGGAAAAAATATTAATAACTGGATCTTTAGGATACATTGGAAGCATAATGTCAAGTAATCTTGCTGAGAACGGCTACGATTGTATAGGTTATGATACGGGTTTTTTCAAAAACAATCTTCTCTATTCACCGCCACAGACGAAGACAGTTTTAAAAGATGTGCGTGATTTAACTGAATCTGATTTGCATAATGTTGATGTGGTTGTTCATCTTGCAGGAATATCAAATGATCCTATGGGAAATTTAAGCGCTGAATTGGTTTATGACCCGACCCGAATATACAGCCTTAAAATCGCTAAATTATGCAAGAAAATAGGAGTACGGTTTATCTTCGCTTCCAGTTGTTCCGTTTATGGATTAGGAGGTGGCGAACAACTTACGGAATCATCTGACGCAAACCCGCAAACCGGTTATTCCCTCAATAAACTGCAAATTGAAGAAGACCTGCATTCAATAAGTGACAAAAACTTTTCTCCTATAGCATTAAGGTTTGCAACAATATTCGGTCTTTCTCCGCGCATTAGATTTGATGTGGTCATCAATATGCTGGTGGGAATGGCTGTGTCGGAAGGTACGATCGTGCTAAATTCAGATGGTCAGGCATGGAGGCCGAATCTTCATATCCTCGATGCTTGTGAAGCTGTGCGCTGTGCAATCGATTTAAAGTATGATGGTCAGGAGCTTCTGGTGCTCAATGTGGGTGGCGATAAAAACAATCTTCAGGTTATCCAGATTGCTGAAATTATACAACAATGCGTTTCTGGAAGCGAATTGAAGTTTCTTAATGACAATCCGGATATCGACAAAGATGGTCTGATCCGTGATCGAAAGGTCAAACAAGGCCGTGATACGCGCACTTACAAAGTATCGTTTGAAAAAATTCATAAAACAATGTCTTCTTTCAAGTGCAAATGGAGTGTAGAAGATGGTGTTAGGGATATGGTTTCAGTATTGAATGATCTCTCATTCAATACTGAGATATTCAAACGTAAAGGGTTCTATCGCCTCCAGCACTTAGAATATTTATGCGCAAACAACTTAATCTCTGATGATTTGCGTTGGGTAACAAGCCAACCGTAAACAACAAATATCAAGGACGTATACTGCAATGAAAGAAACCGGCATCCCTGAATTATCCACAACTGAGATACACGAGTATATTCAAAAAGCCGCAAGTTCTAAAAGGCGCAGGTATCCCAGAATACTTCACAATCCCGGTGACGAATTCAACCGTGTCATTAATTTTATGATGGAAGATTCGTATATGCAGCCGCACCTGCATCCAGGGAAAGAAAAAATCGAAAAAATGTATCTGGTGCAGGGTAAATTTGCGGTATTATTCTTCAGTGAAAAAGGAGAAATGGATCAATCCGTTGTCTTGGAAAAAGGTAAAACAGAGTATATTGAAATACCTGCTTTTACCTGGCACACTTATGTAATGCTATCAGAGACCGTGGTTTCCTATGAAACCATGATGGGGAAATATGATCCGGAAACGTGGAAGACTCTCGCAGAGTGGGCTCCTACCGAAGATACAAATAAAAGCATTACCTATCTCAACGAATTAAAACAAAAAGTAAAAGACTAAATACCGTTTCCAATCAAAATGGTCACGGTAATAAGACGGTGAAATTTTATTATGAATAATATAAAGCAGATAAGTGAAGAAATCATTCGGTTAAGGCTATCGCAAATACAGGTGAATGAAAGATATAAAAACGGTGAGTTCAAGATACCGATACATCTTGCTTTGGGCCACGAGTCACTTGCCGTAGCTGTTGATAGGTCAATGGGAGAAGAGGACCATCTTTTCTTAACTCATAGAAACATTCATTACAACCTGGCAAGACTTGGTACTTTGGGTGCAGAAATGGCCGAATATTATTTAAAAGATTCAGGTATTGCAAATGGTCATCTCGGTTCCATGAATTTATCAAACCCTGCCAAAAATATTGTTTATTCCTCAAGTATATTAGGGAATAATTTAGCCGTAGCATCAGGTTATGCTCTGGGAAATAAAGCAAATAAAAATAATGGTGTGGTTTTTTTGGTAACGGGTGATGGTGCTATGGAAGAGGGTTCTTTTTATGAAAGCCTTGTTTTTATGAAAAGCAATGACCTCAATATAATTATAATTGTAGAAAACAATAGTTGGTCTCTCGGTACTAAGATTGATGAAAGAAGATGTGAGATTGATTTATCTAAACTTACAAACTCAATAGGTATTGAATACTTTTCACTGAATGGCAATAATCCCATAGACTATGTTCAACAAGTGAGATCACATCGTACCAAATCTCTTGAAAATAATACTCCTGTGCTAATAGAGGTCCAGTTAACAACATTGGGGCATTGGAATATGAAGACGGAAGAATATCCGGCAGGTAAGTTTATAAATTATCACGCAGGACCGGCCCCCGAAGTAGAAATTGAAAAATACCCTTTGATTTCAAATTCAAATGAAGATCCGTTGTTTGTGTTGAAACAGTATTTCTCAGAAAGAGAGTTAATGGACATTTCTTCTAAAATATTAAAGCAGTTGGAATCAGAATTATTATGAAATATGTGCAATTTGTAAACTCTGTTTTAAAGAGTATCATTCAAAAAGAAAATAAGCTGATTCTCTTTGGGCAGAACATAAATGCGGCTTCATGTTTAAGTGGTCTAACCAGAGGCTTAGGTAATGTTAATAATGGTCCAACCATTAATACTCAGAACAGTGAGAATACTCTCGTTGGAGTAGGTTTCGGCCTAATGCTTAATAATACCTCATCCATTTTTTTTATGAAACAGATGGACTTTCTATTGCTTGGTATAGATCATTTAGTAAACACTTATAATATAATAAGGCAGAAAGAGCCGACAGCATCCTTCACTATCTTCCCTATTAATGTTGACAGTGGTTATGAAGGACCTCAATCTGCCCTTAATAACTTCAATGACTTTTGTTCAATAGCTGGTATAGATGGCTATTCATTTACAAATAGAAATGATACTGAGCAAATTTTATCGAAATATTTAGTTCTGCCAGGTTTTAGAATACTAAGTCCAAGTCAAAGATTATTGCAAAAAGATATGTTGGAACTAAAAGTGCTTAATAAGCATAGCAATCTCTGGTATTTTCAATATGAGAAAGGCTCTGCTGCTTCTATAGTATGTTTTAATTATTCTTTGCCTTATGGTGTTACGTTGCACGAAGAGTTATCCAGGAAAAATATTCATTCCTCGTTATTCTCCGTCAACTCATATTCAGAATTTGATTATTCAGACATAATAAAGGATATAAGTAAAACAAAAAAACTCGTATTAATTGATGATTCAAAGAGCAGGAATCGAGTAAGTGATAAATTCCTGAATTTAGTATATAAAACATGCAAATTAGATAAAAATATTATCATAGATAGAAAATACAGCGAAGATCAATATTTTCCTCGCCATGATCAACTCGATATAGATTATATGGCTGTTGCAGAACAGTTAAGTGGAAAAAAAATAAATTGATAGCAACTAACAGGTGAAAGGAAATGCTTGCATGCCGAATATAAAAAAACCTTCCAGTACATTAATTGAAACTACAAAGCAATTCTTTACAGAATCTGTAGAGTGTCAATATTCATATAATTTTGAGTGGCTATCACGTCCCATCATTCAATATCCTCAGGATATCGTCGCCTTTCAGGAAATTGTTTGGAGAGTGAAACCTGATTTAATTATTGAGATGGGAATTGCCCACGGAGGTTCTGTAATCTTGAGTGCCTCTTTGCTAGCGTTGCTTGATTTGTGTGAGAATGGGCAAACAACATTAGCACCGGATTCTAAACATCCTCGCTCTGTTATTGCGGCTGACATTGACATTCGAGCTCATAACCGAAAAGCTCTTGAGGAGCATCCTTTGTATCCACGACTCAAGTTGATTGAAGGATCGTCCGTTGAGGAAATGGTGATCGACCAAGTCAAAAAAGAGGCTGAGGGATACGAAAGAATCTTGGTCTGCCTGGATTCAAATCACACTCACGATCACGTTTTGGCGGAACTGGAAGCCTATGCTCCCTTGACGAGTCCGGGGAGTTATTGTTTGGTTTTTGACACCGTTATTGAAGATTTGCCTGAAAAAATGTCCCAGGATCGCCCGTGGGGGCCGGGTAACAGTCCAAAAACCGCAGTCAGGGAATATATTGGATACTTACAAACTGAAGGGCGGACTGCCAGTGATGGTCAACCTCTAATATTAGAAAATGACAAGCAGATTCAGGACAAACTGCTGATTACAGTGGCACCTGATGGGTATTTAAAAAGAAAATAAAATATTACCAATTACTTGGAGTGAAAATGAATGAGATTGAATGATGGTTCTATAATTACAGAAGAACAAATTGAAAAACTAAATGCACATGGCCCTTATAGCATGGCGGTTTGGACGTCCGGAGATGTGTCCGTTGGAAACGAAGAAGGGCTGGAGGGTCGTAGTGGATACTTTATGAAGCTTATCCGTAAAGCCATTCTCGATAATTATTCCATCGAAGAAATTAAGAAATTTTCAATTCTGGATATTGGCTGCAATGATGGATGGGTTCTTCACCAACTGAGCGATTTACCTTTTGCAAAAATGGTAGGTATCGAGCCAAGAGAGAAAAACATAGCCAAAGGTAACAATGTCAGAGAGATTCTCAAGTTAGACAATTCTGTTGAATATCGAGTAGGAGATATCGAATCGTTGGCTGGTGAGGTGTTCGATATTGTCATATGTGCCGGTGTCTTGTACCACGTAGAATCTATCCCTGTTGCACTTCGCAAAGTAAGAGAATCTTGCAGACGGATGGTATTTATTGAGTCGCGGTGTATTTCCTCCAAGTATATAACCACCAAACTAAGAGAAGAAATAGAGATGAGGGATCTTGTTTATCAATTCAAGGAAGATATGTGTGGTGTCACAGCCCAGAAATACGAGTCGGCTTATCATGACGGTTCGGCAGCTCATACAACCATTGTAAATGTTCCAACGACTGAAACACTGGTGATGTATTTAACAAACCTGGGATTTGAGAATGTAGAAGTCGTTGCAGACTCCGATACCTATAGAGAGTCTGTCTGGAAAGACAAACGTCCGTTAGGAGGTGTTTGTATCACTGCTATGCTGAGTCAAGAGACCAAAGCTCTAAACTCAGAAGAAGACCATTGGATATCTGAGTATGAAAAAGGGTTGGAACAAGAGGTTTTACCACGTCATTATATCGAACCATTGTATAGGATCCATTGTCTGCGGGTATCTGAAGTTGAATTGACTGGTAGCTTGCTGAATACCCATAATTATTTAACCTCATCTGATGGAACACTCTTTATGGGAGAGAGCATGTTACCGGAAAATTATGACGGCAAATATGCACTTGAAATTGTTAAGAATTGGCGATATAGCCCCTGTGACAAAATCGCACTTGAATATGGTAAACTCTTAAAACAAGAGAAACTTTTGGACGAAGCACTTGACGTTTTGAAGGGTGTAACTACAAGATTAAACGCTGATTGGCGTTCCGTTTATCGGTCATTCCACTTGATCTCGGAGATATACCTTGAACAGCACAAGAGTGTAGAAGCTACCAGGTACAGAGAACTCTGTTTGAATTGTAACCCTAAGTATCCTATAGAATGATCGAGGTATATAGCATTGGATAATTCCATGATTTCCTCTACTCGTCACACTGCTTTTGTCGTAAGAAATCTTGATAATTCCTTGAAATTTTATTGTGATATTCTAGGATTAGAAGTCTATAGACGACACACTGAGGAAGGTTCTTTTATTGACAGTTTGACTGGGATTGAAAATGTAAAACTGGAATGGGTGAAACTTATAATTCCTGCTGGCGGGCTTATTGAACTGCTTCAATATCACTCTCATCCCGATCCTGAGGCACAGCAGAAAGCAAACCCAAGTCCTGCCAATAAATTGGGATGCTCTCACGTTGCACTCACTGTTCGGGATCTTTCCAAACTTCACTCCAAGCTGATAAGCAATGGCTATATCTGTAAATCTACGGTGTTACTCGCGCCTGGTGGAAAAGCAAAGATACTTTATTGCCATGATCCCGACGGGGCAATTCTGGAATTGATCGAAGATTTATAAAATGACTGAAGTGAATAAAACAATCTGGATTTCTGGCACAAGAGGATTCGTAGGCTCTCATCTGATTCGCTCACTTTCAAGTACGGGTGATCAAGTAAGATGCATCTCGAACTCAAATACTGAGAATTCAAATATAATTCATATCGGTTTTTCTGATAGGAATAGGATTGCTGTAGCTATTAAAAAATATGGCGTTCCTCATACATTTATTCATCTTGGGTGGGGGGCTGTTTATGAGCCGCACTCGAAGATACATTTGACTGCAAATATTTCTGACGGAAAGAATTTGATTAGTGAATTATTTAGTTGTGGTTTAGAAAAGTTTATCTTGCTAGGTTCCTCTGCAGAATACGTTGATCGTCGAGGCTCCCTTTCAGAAAATATGAGTCCAGAGGGTGAACTAAACCCTTACGTAAAGGGAAAAAGAGAAGTTTCTTCGTATGGTTTTAAGACTGCGAAGCGGTTAAACAAAGTATTTATTCATATAAGATTATTCTATGCTTTTGGTGCAGGGCAGCAACAAAATTCATTAATAAATCAGCTTTATAAGAGCTACGTGGAAGATTCAACTATGAACCTGAGCCCCTGCGAGCATTATAGAGATTATATCGCTATCTCCGATGTCGTTCACGGTATAAAGTTAATAAGCAATATCAATGAATCCGCAATTGTGAATCTTGGTAGTGGTAGGGTAATTCAACTTAAGGACTTTGTAAAACTTTTCTGGGAAGTTTTGGGTGGGAATCCCGAGCATCTTAATTTTGGAGCACATAGCAAACCGGCACTCGAAACAGAACAACCGCGTTGTTATGCAAATTTGGAAACTCTTAAGAGACTAACAAATTGGACACCTTCTCTTTCAGTTGAAGACGGAATTAAACTAACGATTAAAGAATTAAAAGAAATATTCTAAATGGTTAGACCTGTACTTCCGCTAATAAGTGTATGTATCCCTGTATTTAACGGTGAAAATTATATCAGCGAATGTATAGATAGCGTTTTAAGCCAAACAGAAAAGAATTTTGAGCTTATAATAGCAGACAACTGTTCCACTGATAACACACTTGAGATTGTAGCTGCCTATAGTGACCAGCGTATAAAAGTATTTAAAAATGACAGTAATCTGGGTTCAATTTCCAATTTTAATAGATGCATTGAACTCGCCAAAGGTGAATTTTTTATTCTTTTGCCACACGATGATATCCTGCTTCCCTCAGCATTGAAGACTTTTAGAGGTCCGTTTCTTACAGACCCCAAAATAGGAATAGCATATTCTTCATACTACATCATCAATAAGAATGGAGAACGAATTACGCTTAGAACGGTTACGCAGGAAGATAAAATTATGAACAGTGAAGAATCTATTCGGGAGTTTATCCTGTACGGTAACCCCATCCAATGTGCAATGGTTCGAAAGGAATTGTTTTCGCATATTGGTTTGTTTAGTTACGATTTATTTGTTATGTGTGATATCGATATGTGGTCCCGTATAATTCTTGATGGGAATAAAGCCGCATGTTTTAGTACTCCACAAAATTGTCTTAGAGTTTACTCTGATTCGGGACAACAGGCTTTGCTTAAACCAGACAAGCGTAGCCTGGGGACACTTACAAATCATTTGGGGTACACACCAAATCCCGATTTTATTAGAAAGAACAATTATTCTTTTTTTGTTTTCGAGTATCTTCAAAAACTTTTTAATAGAATACCAACAGATTCAGATCTTCAAAAGTTGAGACCTTTATCAGTTAATGAATGGATATTGGAATCGTTAATCAAGCACTTGTTTATTTCTCTATTACGGGCCAATTGGATAAATGCTAAGCAAGATACCAATTTGCTTGCCAGGATTGTCAGGTGGGCAGGCATTTCCGGGATGATCCCAGTAATGATTCCGGTTTTGGCAAGTTTACCGTTAGATTTAATGAAGAGTTTTGTAAATCGTTTTAGACAAAGTAAGAATGTTACGTCAATATGACAAAAGCCGCTTATGGTTTAAGGGAAATACAAGTATATGTAGAGTCGTTAGAAAGTATTTAATCATGATAAAGTATAAAACAATCTTAAGGTTTTCTGGTATCTGTCGTCTTAATAACAACTTATAGGGATAGGGATTATAACAAGATGTTAACATCAGATTGTAATCAGTTTGGAGTAATCGACGGTTCTTCCGCTCCTACAGTAAGCGTTATTATGAACTGTTTGAATTGTGAGAAATATTTAAGGGAGGCGATAGATAGCGTCTTTGCACAAACTTATGAAGATTGGGAAATTATCTTTTGGGAAGATAAGGCATCAGAAGATAACAGCGAAAATATAGCAAAAAGTTATGGTAGTAAACTTAGATATTTCAGGTCAGACGTATCCCTTCCTCTTTATGGTTCAAGGAATTTGGCTTTACAAAAGGCCAGGGGTAAATACATAGCTATTCTTGATTGTGATGATTTATGGCTACCTACAAAGCTGGAGGAGCAGGTCCCTCTTCTAGAAAGGGATGATGCGATTGGTTTGGTTTACAGTGATGTCTTTGAGTTTAATGAAAAAGGGAAGGAAAAGCGGTTATTTGAATACGCAAGGCCTTTTAGAGGTAATATTTTTCCAGAATTATTAAAACTTAACTTTATTAATACCCAGACCGTGGTCATCAGGAGAGATGCCTTTGGTAGTTTAAACAACCCATTTGATGCAAGTCTAATAATTGCTGGCGATTATGATGCTTATCTCAGGATAAGCTACAAATGGAAGATTGACTATATTAATAAACCATTAGCCAGATATCGTGTTCACAGAAACAGTAAGACATGGAAGGATGGAAGAAAACTACTAACTGTTGAATTGGGTTTAATAATAGAAAACCTTAAACAGGTTGATTGTGAGATTGAGGAGAAGTTTCCTGTGGGGATTAGAGCATTGAAGAGGTTTCGGGACGTTCAGTTGTCGCTTGTAGACTGGGAAAATGGTGATAAAAAGATGGCAAGGGAAAGGCTTCGTATCTATGTTTGCGATAGTATAGTTTATTTGATTTTATATTTCTTAGTGTATTTCCCTTATCGCTATGTCTACTATCCTTGCTACCTGGTGCGTACTAAAGGCATAAAGGCATAAAGGTGGTTAATACATCATTTGCTATTTAAAAGGTTTTTAGCATCTAGTTTTTCAGTAGTGTAGTATGAAATGTTTAAAAGAATATTATAAAAATGAAGAAAATCCTTCTTTATAGCGATGTTCGGGTTTTTGGCGGTCATGAAATTATGAGTGTAGAAATGGCCAACTCGCTTGCCCGCCGGTATAAGGTTTATTTTGTTTTCTTCAATGAACAAATAGGGGATATTCTGAATTCTAAAGTCGATAAAATAAGAGTCCCGGTTAGCTCGGCGCTTTCTTTTGCAGGGATTAGAAGCTTTAACCCATATCACATTTTTTATTTGATCAGGCTTTTTAAGAAAATATCTCCGGATTTGGCCATCATATGTCAGGGAAGCATTGAGTTTTGCCTTAAGGGTGTTGTAGCGTCTAAATACTTGAATATAAAAACTGTGAGCTATTTGCCCATGGCATATCCCTTTCAAGCGATGGGAATCGCATTAGGCTATATAAGGGATATTATAAACAGATTTTTTTACAATTACATAGATCTGTTTATAACTGTTTCTAAAGAACAGGAATTATTGATTAGACAAAATTTTGCGTTTAGTAAAGATGTCTATACTCTCGATAATTTCACAATTGTAGAAAACAATACAATTTCTCCCATCGTTAATTACAATGGAAAAAGATTGAGGATAGGAGTGATCGGTAATATTAAATTTAAGACTAAAGGGCAAGACAGGGCTGTTAATATAGCAAAAGGGTTGCATAAAAGTGGAATAGATTTCGAATTTGTAATAATAGGTACAGGACATGATAGCTCTAAATTAGTAAGATTGGTAAATGTTTCAGGGCTTAGTGAACGATTCGTATTTAAAGGCTGGATTAATGACAAGAGTGATATTTATTCAAATTTGGATATTGTGCTTATTACATCCAGGTTTGATGCCTTCCCGTTAACATTACTTGAATCTATATTGTCTAGCAAAATAGTATTTGCACCGAACAAGGGTATTTTCAAAGAATATTTGCCTGATAGTCTTTTGTTTGCCGATGAGAATGGCGCTGCTGATAAGATCATAGAGTTTCTTGGGTGGCATGATGAGGCTCACGATTGTATTGAAGATCTTAAGAGAATTATCATGGATAAGAATAGTAAGGTATGCTTTGAACATAAACTGTTTAGGGTAATGGAACAATTAGCATAATCAAGATAATCGTTGATCATTTAGGATATGCAATGGAGTGTGTATTTAAAGGAAGAAAACAAAATGAAAATTGCAATTGATGTACGTATGGTAGGTCAATTTATGCACGGAATATCCAGGTATGCCTATAACTTGATAAAAGGTATTTCCGAAGCTGATAAAAGAAACGATTATTTGTTGATTGCAAATGACAATTTTTTAGGGGACTTTGTATCTTCTCGTGGAAATTTTTCTCTGAGAGTGATAAATTCCGGATTATATGGTATTCGGGAGCAATTTACAATTCCCAGGGTTTTGAGAGAGGAAAAGATAGACATCTTTCACTCACCATCATTCTTTGGTCCTGTCCTGGGAGGATGCAAAGTAATCATGACTATACATGATATGATTCATGTATTATTTCCTGAAGAATCATCTATATTTCATAGAGCATACTATAGGATTATTGTTGGAAGAGCGGCAAAGAATGCAAGTAGAATTCTTACCGTTTCAGAAAACTCCAGACATGACATTTCTCATTATTTAAATATTCCATCTGAGAAGATAGTTGTTACCTATAATGCAGTTGAAAAAAAATTCAGACGAAATGATAGCAAAAAAGCTGATGAAATTAAAGATAGTTTGGGTATTAATAATAAATATATTCTATATGTGGGCAATCAAAAGCCTCATAAGAATTTGGGCTTTCTTCTAGAGACTTTCCAGCAATTGAAGGGCAGAATAAAGCATCAGTTGGTTATAGTTGGTAAAAAGGATCTCTTGTTTATGAAAGGACTGAAAAAAAGTGTTAAGGAAAGGGTAAATTTTGTAGGTGAAGTTTCAGACGAATCTTTGCCATATCTATACAGCTGTGCAGACATATTTGTCTCTCCTTCCCTTTATGAAGGGTTTGGTTTGCCTATTATAGAGGCATTTGCATGTGAAACACCGGTTATTGCTGTAAACACACTTTGCGCGGAAGAGATTATGGGAAATGCTGGCTTAAGAGTTGATGCAGGTTGTACGGATGAATTAGTTAATGTTATTCATAAGGTCCTGACAGATGAGGGCTTGCGAAATCGTTTAATTAGGCAAGGTTTGGCAAGGGTAAAAATGTTTTCCTGGGAAAAGACAGTAGATAGAACACTTAAGGTGTATTATGAAGTATATAAGGAGCGTACTGCCAATAAACGAAAGACATTGTATTCTTCCTCCTTGGGTTATAATAAGAAGAGAGAGATGCGAATCGGTATAAATGCTTCAAAGGTTTTTGATGTACATACGGGTGTTGGTCGGTATACGTCTAATCTGTGTAGATCTATCTTAAAAACTGGTAGTAAAAAGGATTATTATTTTTATATGCCCGGCAGAAGGGGCAATATTATCATGACTGATATAGAAGGAGTTCTTTTAGAAAAGCCAACGGCAACCATACAAAATAATATGCTGAGAATCTTATGGGAACAAATAGTTTTACCAATTTATTCAAGAAAGGACAGACTTGATTTGTTTCATTATACGGATCATGCTTTGTCCTTATTATTTAGAAAATGTCCGATTATTATTACTGTTCATGATATTGCGTATCTTCGCTTACCGAATTTATTGAATACAACAAGAAAGATTTATAAGAAAAATATATTACAGCTTTCGATTAAGAAAGCGGATATTATTGTTACAGACTCTTATGCAACAAAGAAAGATATTATTGAATATTTTGGAATTAGAGAGGGAAAAATAAGGGTCATTCACCTTGGTGTTGAGAGTAGGTTCCGTCCTATTAACAATGTGGAAGAATTTAGATTAAAAAATGATCTGCCTTCAAAAATGATTTTGAACGTAGGCACATTAGAACCAAGAAAGAATATTGTCTCTTTAATAAAAGCCTTTAAGAAGTTAAGAGAAAAAGGTTTTAAAGACTATAAATTAGTTATAGCAGGTGAAAAAGGATGGCTTTATGAAGAAATATTTAAAGAAGTGGGCCATAGTGATCTGAAGCAGGAAATATTGTTTTTGGGCGTGGCTAGGGATGAGGACTTACCTATGTTATATAATTGTGCCGATATATTTGTTTATCCATCACTGTACGAAGGGTTTGGCTTGCCTCCTTTAGAAGCAATGGCTTGCGGAATACCAGTAATTACGTCAAATACATCTTCCCTGCCAGAGGTAATTGGTGATGCCGGAATCATGGTAGACCCTACTGACGTCAACTCATTATGTGAAAGTATGTATATTTTATTGAAAGATAAAGAATTGTGGAATCGTATGAGCAACATGGGACGAGAAAGATCTAATTTGTTTTCGTGGGACAATACGGCAAAGAAGATATTGAAGATATATGATGAAGCTATTTCAGTGTACAAATATCAATAAGGCTTAAGGGTTTGTAAGAAATTTCTTTCTATATGGCGTCTGTTTTATAAAGGAATGAAATATGCGGAATAGTTTTATTGAACACTTTAACGAGTATGTTGAAAAACTGAATGAAGCCTTAGAAAATCCCCTGGATATGGAAACAGTAGAATTTTTAGCAAAATCATTACGAATTGCGTGGGACGACCGGCAGCAATTGTTTCTTTGTGGGAATGGGGGCAGTGCCGGAAATGGCCCCATTCATTTGGCCAATGATTTCAATTATGGGGTTGATCGGAAAAACGGGGTCGGGTTGCATGTAGAAGCTTTACCTGCAAATGCATCTGTCATCACTTGTTTGGCTAACGATGTAGGTTATGAAAATATTTTTTCTCAACAATTGAGGGTGAAAGCTGATAAAGATGATATGCTTTTGGTACTCTTAGGAAGCGGGAACTCTCCTAATGGTAATTAGAGCATTGGAGGTTGGGAATCAAATTGGCATGCAAGCCTTTGCTATATTAGGTTTTTCAGGGGGTCGATGTAAAGAGGTAGCGCAGCACTCTATCCACTTCCCAATTGATGATATGCAGATTTCGGAAGATTTGCAGTTAATGGTGGGGCACATGTGCATGCGATGGTTAAGTCAAAATCCTATTTCCGAATAAAATATTATGACACATCATTTTGTAGTTATTAGAAGTAGCTATTTTTCTCTATTGTTGATCAAAGTTACTTGGCGGAGATGGTTCGTGACGAAATGAAAAAGTAGCAAATTAACGCTCAATTATTAACGTATTCAAGCCGCTTCACAATCATGTTGGAAATGTAACAAATTCTTTCAATGCCTCCTCATAGAATAAGAAGGTAAGGCCTTTGGGTAAAATGGTTTACCATTCCTCCTCAACTGAGAGACTGTCACGTTGTAGCCTGCTTATTATGGGTTAACGGCTAATGTCAACTCACCAAGCTGATTTATTGGCGCATATTTCAATTTTCTTCTGGACAATGCAATACTATTTGTTTATAAAATAAACATTATACAGTTTGGGTAGTACATAAATGTAGTATACATATTAGTATGTATACTATATATGTAGTGTATCTCATCAGCTGAACTGGTTTCAACTTCAAGATTTCTTGTATGAGTCTACAGAGTTTAGTTACAGGGTGAAATATGATCTTTAGGTTATGTTTTCTATCGGAGAATGTAACTGACAAGGCGGAGCTGTGTATACACAACCTTTAATCTCCTCGTTTTAGACATTCAGTATGTCCGACTGTCAAATGTATACGCTATTAGTACCATGCATCTAGTATCAACTAATTGACAGCATAATATTCACATGTCCAATATATAATGGCGAATAGCAAAATGATAAACAGCCAAGAACAAATACCTAGCATTCAAAGAAAAGAACTTACCGACTATAACATCCTTAAAACCATAGAGAGTGACTCCTCAGTTTCACAAAGAGGGCTTTCTTCTCAAATGCAGATAAATGTAGCATCAGTAAATTTTGCACTGAAACGCCTGATCAAGAAAGGCTTCATCAGGATGGTAGGTGTAAATCCAAGGCGCATCAAGTACTTCGTAACTCCTGAAGGAGTGAGGGAGAAGACACAGCTTGCATACAGGTTCTTTGGCAGAAATCTTCATTTCTATAAAGAGGTTAGAAGTGACATAGAATCCAGAATTGCAGAAGCTACCAATGCGACAAGTACCAGTGTAGCAATTTATGGGATTGGTGAGCTCTCTGAGATTGCGTATATGGCAGTATCGGCAATGAATGTCAATTTCATTGGATTCTTTCATGATAGTTCTAGGATTACTAACGAAGAAATATATGGTCATCAGGTGCAAAAGCTTGAAAACCTTAAGGAAATGCAACCTTGTCTGTTACTGCTAACAAATCAATTTTCTGAGGATATGAAGTGTGCCAACAACCTAAATAATCTGGATACATTGAATTTATGGAGTTATTATTAAAAAGGATTGATAGTATGCAAAATATTTTGCCTCGTGACGTCGTGTTGGTTTAACATGGACCACTGCTTTATGGTGGATTAGTGACCAAGACAGCGCAGCTATATATGACTAATGACAAAGACGAATGACGGGGTAGCGTTAAGAATGTCGCCTTGGAATGACTTGACCCTTTCCTTTAAACACTTAGAAATTTTAATATACTTTAATCCCTAAATCCCTGAATTATACCCAAAATACTTTAGATCAGTTTAAAAAGGAATTAACCACTTGGCGATTTGCCAACTAATGACAGAGAGGCGTTATGACAGCTGATATCGCCAGCGAATGAGAAATGAAATATTTAATAACAGGAGCAGCCGGCTTCATAGGTTTTCATCTGTCAAAACGCTTGCTTGAACAAGGTAATAGCGTTGTTGGGATTGATAACCTTAACGAATATTATGATGTTAATCTGAAAAATGCCAGGCTAAATGAACTCAAAGATAATTCTGTGTTTACATTCTATAAATTGGACTTAGTTGACCGAGAAGAAATTGAAAAATTATTTTCTGAAAACAAATTTGATTATGTTGTGAATCTGGCGGCACAAGCCGGTGTAAGATATTCACTGACAAATCCACATGCTTATGTTGATAGCAATATTGTAGGATTTCTAAATATACTTGAAGGGTGCAGGAACAGTGATATTAAGCATCTGGTCTTTGCTTCTTCAAGTTCCGTTTACGGGGCTAATACAATGATGCCGTTTTCGGTACACCACAATGTGGATCACCCTATTTCTCTTTATGCGGCCACAAAAAAGTCAAACGAACTTATGGCCCACTCCTATTCAAGTTTATACAAATTGCCATGTACGGGACTGAGATTTTTTACTGTCTACGGCCCAATGGGACGTCCGGATATGGCTCTGTTTCTGTTTACCAGTGCAATCATGAAAAACAGGCCTATTGATGTGTATAACCAGGGAAAGATGAAGAGAGATTTTACCTATATAGATGATATTGTAGAAGGTGTAGTCAGGGTGGTTGAGAAAATCCCAGAACCAGATACAGGTTGGAATAGTGACAATCCGGATCCTGCAGCGAGCTATGCACCGTATAGAATATATAATATTGGAAACAACAGTCCTGTTGAGCTTATGAAATTTATTGAGGTATTGGAGGATTGTCTGGGAAAGAAGGCAGAGAAAAACTTTTTACCAATGCAGTCAGGTGATGTTCCTGGTTCATATGCCGATGTGAATGACTTGGTCAATGATGTTGACTTCAAACCTTCCACTCCAATTGAGAAAGGAATTAAGAAGTTTGTGGAATGGTATCTGGACTATTACGCAAAAACCTAGCCGGAAAACACAGAGTCGATTCCAGTTTTTTAAATCAAAGCACGGCCCTCTGTATAGCAGGTAGAATAATTTGTTAAGCCTATTCCAAAAAATTTTGGGGACTTGAAGAAGGCGAACTCTTACACATTTGGAATACATTCCTGCGCAGGAAGATATAAAAGTTACTACGTTTGGGGAATATAGAATAGCAGGTAAATCAATGTAAGTATTTACTTACTAGCTGCTATGCGTGCCATTACGTGTGACTGAGAAGGAGACTAGTAGTAGGCCTATGAAGATCATCGACCTATTCTATCCAATTGATACAAGCATAGCAAAGATCAAAAAATCTTTCTGATGTGTATATTAAGGAGTTGTATTCTCTATCATATAACTCTCATGCATAAGAAACAGGCCTAGCCTTGGTTGCAATCATTATTTAATTACTTATGGATAACGCACTCAAAAATAGAGTGGATTTAAAAAGGCTGCTAAATCCTGAAAAGGCAATATGGCCCTATAGAGAAAGAAAGGACAAGGCCTCGCTTGCCCCATTCTCGTTGGAGTTACATCTTACCTCTTTTTGTAATTACAATTGCTATCATTGTTCCTATCAAAATAGAAGATCAAGCCGTTTAGTTGTCAATGAATCAAGCATCAAGGCGCTGGTTGATGATATTATAGGTCTGGAGATAAATGGTGTATATTGGTCAGGTGGAGGAGAACCAACAACAATTAAAGATTTTCCTGCATATATAGAAGAAATATCAAACTCAAAAACAGAGCAAGCACTAATTACCAACGGGCTACTGATACATGATCAATGGATTTCTCTGCTAAAGAAATTTAATTATGTTGCAATCTCATTTCAAGCGTCCAGGAATGAAACCTACGAGAGAATTACAGGATTCGATTTTCGAGAAAAACTTTATTCTAATATCAAAAGACTTCGGGATATGTTAGAGAAAACTATTCTTGGTGCCAGGTGTGTAATAAACAAACACAACTATACAGAGGTTGATATGATTTATAATGATGCTAAGCAGCTTGGGATTGATTATTTAATATTCATTCCTGCTGTGGATTATGAAAAAAGAGGTGATGTTGAACTAAATACAGAGGAGAAAAATTATCTTAGAGATAAGGTCGAGGATATTATGCCGTATTTGGATGATTCATTTACGAACTTAGGACGAATTATGAATCAAGGGGTTTCATATTACAAAAATCACGAAAAGAGTGAATTCTCATGTTATGCGAATCAGATCAGAGCTACTGCATTTATTAATTACGACGGTGGAGTCTGGTTGTGCCAGCCTCATATAGGGAATCCTAAATACTGCATTGGAAATATAAACAGCCACAGGTTCACAGAAATATGGAATTCTGGAAGGCATTGCGAAGTTTTAGAGTTACTTGATGTAGAACATAAGAGAGGGAATTGTAGGAACTGTAGATCTATTTCATACAATAACGTATTACATAACTATATGTTAACTGGCAATGGAACAAACTTTTATGATCCATTCTTATAAAACCACTTCTCTCTCTCAGAACTGGAATTTCAAGAGATGAATGGTATTTTATCAAAGGCGGTATGGATACATAGTGATTTTTAATCTATGTGTAGCTAGGTAACGCGTTTTGAAGAGATAGTTGTCTGCCTGATTATAAAACCTTTCAAACGGTGTTGGTAAAAAATAATGAAAGTAATGTTTATTGTTAATTCGTTAGGTATAAATGAACCCTTAGGGCCTATGATATTATCTTCTGTGTTAAAACAAAAAGGCCATGACACAATATTGGGGGACATTCAAGGGGAAGACGTAAAGTCTAAGATCCTTTCTTGGAAGCCTGATGTGCTTGCTTGCAGCATGATGTCAGTTGATATGAAAGACTTTATAAAGTTTAATGATGATTTACGTAATGATATAAAAATATTTACTATACTTGGCGGTGTACATGCAACTTTAGAGCCTAGTTGTATCCAAGACCCGGGAATAGACGCAATCTGTGTTGGGGAAGGGGAAGATGCAATTATTGATGTTGTTGAGTCTTTAGAAAAAGGTAAATCACTCGAGGGAATACCTAATATAAAGTTGTCAGAGGATACACCAATTAAAATGAGAGGTTTAATCCATGATTTAGATACTATTCCTTTTATGGATCGAGACCTGGTATATACGTACAAACCTCAGCGTAGGTTTGGGATAAAAAGTATTTGGGCTACCAGAGGGTGTGCGTATGCGTGTCCATACTGTCACAATAATCAGCTAAAGACGTTAAACAAAGGTCTTGGCAGGAATGTACGAATTAGAAGTGTTGACTCAATTATTCGTGAAACAAAAGAGTTAATTGATAACCATTATGTTAAGTTTATACGTATTGGAGATGATATGTTTCCCAGTAGACTAAATGAGTGGGTGCAGGATTTTTCTACTAGATGGGCGTCAGAGATAAAGATTCCCTTTTATCTGCAACTGCGCGTAGAGTTAATTACTCCGGAATTTATTGAATGTTTAAAGCGAGGCGGACTTCACTCTGTTAGTGTATCGATAGAATGTTATGACCATCAAATCAGGAATAAGATGTTACGTCGGAAAATAAGCATAGACCAGATAGAAAGAGGATTTAAAATATTAAAGCGATATGGCGTTAAGAGTTATTGTAATACTATGCTTGGGCTCCCCTTTACAAGTTTGGAACACGATATTGCTTCTGTTGACTTTAATATTAGAGTAAAACCTGATATGCCTGATTTTTCCATATTTATGCCTTATCCTGGTACGGATTTAGGTGATTATTGTAGAACTGCCGGAATATACAAGCCTACTGAGGAAAACATCAACTACGGTTTCAAGACTTTTAGTCCGTTGACGTGTTTTACTTCGAAAGAGAAAGAAGTACAACATAATCTTATTGAATTGGCCATTGTTGCTGTAGTATTCCCACGACTGCGCAGACTTATATTAAATCACCTTATTTATTGGAAGCCTAATAAAGTTTTTTTTGTAATTCAATATATATTCGCTGTGTCTGTTTTAGGTATAGTAATTTTTCCGTTTAAACGTTCTCCATTTGAATATGTTGAGTTGGTCTATAGAAGCTTTAAACATTACCTGTTTGATTTTATGAGTAAGAAATTAACGAAACAAACAGTAGAAAAAGAGAACGAAGTAACAGTCCTTAACATGGAATCCAGAAGAGATGAACTGAAAAAATGCTTGGAGGCTATGTCTGGTAGATCACGTTCTGCTACAGCATAACTCTGCAAATGCAACAGTAATAACAAAAAGGTATTATAGTAATATCAGGCTATATATAAGTGAACCTATCAAATGAGACAGGAGTATAAGATAGAGCTACTGTTTCATAAGAAAGTTGTAATTAATCGATGCAAATCCACAGAGTAATGTATAGAGAGAGTGGTAGAAAAGGCCATGAGATTCGGTTAGTTGCAATTGAGCGGGATTATTTTTACCAAGGAGAAGGGTAACTTCAGGTAGAAGTTGGCTGTGATTGAAAGCTATGTAGTAATTCCAAAGAAAATAAGCACAGGCAATATGGGCTACTTTATATTGGGCTATTAAGAAGTACGTTATATTTAAACTCATAAGTTGTTTATCAAAAGTAAAATAATATGATGGGTACAGTTAAGGATTATTGGATTAACTCTGCAAGGTATGATTGGTGGCAGGCCAGATATGCAGGGAACATTATTGAACGAATCTTTTATAACCTAAAGATTAGGCGCATTCTATCTTTTACAGACTTCAGGAATAAATATATATTGGATTTAGGCTGTGCTACCGGAGTTAATACAAATGATTTTTATAAACAAAGTAAAAACACCTTTGGAATTGACATTTCTAAGTGGGCTATTGAGAAGGCGAGACAGAAATCCTCTCATATTAATTATCAAGTAATGGACTCGGAAAATATTTCTTTTAAAGATAATAGTTTTGATATCATTGTAATGACTGGCATCATTCAATACTTAGAGAAACCGGAGGCGTCAATAAATGAGGTGTATCGCTTGTTGAAACCTGGAGGATTTCTTATTGTTGAGGTACCTTGGAAATACAGTGTATATAATAATATATTTTTGCGGAGGCTGATTACTGGTAAAGAAAATCCAAATGATGAACCGATTAATCGTGTCTATAGCTCCAAACAGCTTAAGATTCTCCTTAAGAGGTTTGAGTGTTTGAGAATGAATGTTTTTTTAGTAGCGATATTGCTGGGCCTGTTTCAGAAAAGTCTATAAAAAAATGAAAAAATATATATCGCTTGGTATAAATGGGTTGATACAACAAAATATTACACAGGTGACTTTGCTGCTGACCTCAAGGTGTAGTTTGCGTTGTAAGATGTGCTTTTATTGGGAGCAGGTCGACGCGAATGATAGTGATGAGTTGTCGTTAGATGAGATTGAACAAATGTCCCTTAGTATGCCACGATTTTTTTGGCTTCTATTAGGCGGTGGAGAGCCATTTGTAAGAAAGGATTTGCCAGCTATTGTTAAGATGTTTTATCTTAATAACCACATTTCGCATGTATCTATTCCTACAAACTCAATAAATACACAACAAATTATTTCACAGGTAGAGCAGGTACTTCAGCAATGCCCTAAGGTATACCTGAATATAGTGTTATCGTTGAATGGTATAGGCGATGATCATAATCAGGTATGTCAATCAGATATAGCATTTAAATGTTTTTTACAAACATATAATCAGCTTTCAGTATTAAAACAGAAGTACAGTAATCTTGGTTTAGGTATTAATATAACACATAGTCATTATACGGAGCATAAATTAGAGGATATTATTGATTTTGTTGTGACAGATTTGTCGTTAGTAGATAATATATCAGTTGCTGTAGTTCGAGGCAATCCTAAGGAGCCAGAAGCAGCACATATTGATGTGAATTATTATAAAAAAGCGATTGGAAAAATAGAGTCATTAGTTATCCAAAAGCGTATAAAAATGTATAGTGGTTTTTTTGGTAGAATGTCATTTGTAAAGGATATGATTATGCGACGTGTTATCATAAGGACACTTTTATCTGGGTGGCAATGCCCTTGTTTGGCAGGTAAACTTACGATTGTGATAGATGAAAAGGCTAATCTGTATCCATGTGAAGTGTTAGCACCATTGGGTAATTTACGAGACTTTGATTTTAATGTTCGGGATTTATTATATAGTGATGGAGTACAGGAAAAGATCGGTCATATACAAACTGAAAATTGTTATTGTACGCATGAATGTGTTTATAGTATGAACATAGTATTTTCCCCTCGATATTGGCCTTATTTGATATGGAATTACATAAAATTACATTCAAAAATGTTGTTTAACAGAAATGTACGAGTTGAACTTGATGATATGTCTTTGCCAAAAATGCACGCAAAAAAACAACATAACGGTCAATTATCTAAACTATATTAAGGTTTCGAGTTTCGACTGAAACAGCCGTAAGAGTATAGGGTAATAAAAATATGTTTAATATGATTTCGATTGTTATTCCATGTCATAATTCAGAGCGCAGTCTAAAACAGTGCTTAGATTCAGTTTTTTTAATTAATTGTACAGCTAATTATGAAGTCATTATTGTTGATGATGCTTCTGGAGATCAAACAGTTGCTATTGCTAAGAATTATCCATGTCGAATATTTACACTAAGGAGCAACAAAGGTGCGGCGTACGCACGTAATTACGGGGCTAAAGAGGCTATAGGAGAATTGCTAGTATTTATAGATTCAGATGTTGTTGTTAAAAGCGATATATTAACACTTTTTCTAGGTAATTATAGTCGTGATCAAGTTGATGGTGTTGTTGGTTTTTTTGCAGAAAGTAATCCATATAGTGATTATTTTAGCCAGTATAAAAGTCTTTATTGTTATTACAAGTATTGCCAGTTAAAAAACAACGATGTTTCTGCATTCAATACAGCTGTTGCAGCAATCAAAAAATCTGTTTTTGTTCAAGTAGATGGCTTTGATGAAAGTCTTTCAGCTTGTGAAGATAATGAATTTGGTGAGCGACTTTTTCAGAATGGATTTCACATTTATATTGATAATAACATCAAAGTTCTACACTTAAAGCAGTTTACATTTCTTAGTTTATTAAGGAATGACTACAGAAAGTCAGTTAGTTTATCGGAAATTCTTTTTAGTAGTATCAAAAAGAAGGGGTTGCCCAATAAATTAAAATTTTCTGATTTCTCATATGGCATGATGATTAATATACCAATTGTGTTTTCTCTTTTGGTGGCTATATTATTTTGTATTATATCGAATTCAGTTGAGGGGTTAATAATAGTATGTTTGCTCTGGAGTGTTTTCTTATTCAATAATAGAAAATTCTTTAACTATTTATTAGGTGAAAAGGGCTTATGGTTTGTTGTAAAAGCAGCATTTTTTACTGTTTTAGATTATGCAGTGGTTGGGGCTGCTGTGCTCAAGGGGATGATCGTTGTCTTGTTTAAGTTATAGAATGAATAAATGGATAATGAGTAAATTAAAGACTTGAGCGATTCGAAATGAGAATTGAAATTGAACTAATTGAGTGCGATCAGTGAAGAATCCACTAACTATAGTGCTGGGTCTCAAAGTAAGAATTTTACATGCATCACAAACATGGTTTAAGTTTTCCTTATTTATGGGTTCTTATGAGAAAACAGTTGGTAAGGTAGTTAATCTGGGAGGGGCTAGATAATGTGTCATCATGATTATTGGGTTAGTAAGAATGTTTTGGTAACAGGAGCTGATGGATTTATGGGATCACATTTATGTGATAAATTGATAGAGTTGAAATCTAATATTATTGCTTTAGTGCGTGGTACGTCCATTAGTGGAACTACTGGCCACTCATTAAAAAATATTGCTCATCTAGATGGTAAGAATATACAGATTGTAGCAGTTGATATTGCAAGCACAGATCTTATGAGGATAATAGAACGAGTGTCCCCAGATGTTATATTTCATCTAGGTGCTATTGCGTATGTGCCATATTCTTTTGAGCACCCTATAGAGGTGCATAATGTAAATTCGCTAGGAACCCTTAACCTACTTGAAGCTGCTAAAAATCTCAACAATTTAGAAAGAGTTGTTATTTGTTCGTCAAGTGAGATATATGGAACGGCACAGAAGGATTCTATAGATGAGGAACATCCTTTAAATCCAACTTCTCCATATGCTGCCTCAAAGGTTGCTGCTGACAGATATGCTTATGCTTATTATGAAACTTATGGAGTGCCTGTTTCTATTATCCGCCCTTTTAATTACTATGGTCCTCGCCATACCTACGATGTTATTCCCAAGTTTATCAACATGGTGATCGGTGGCGAAGAACCCACTATCCATGGTGATGGTTCTCAAAGTAGGGATTTTACATATGTTACAGACATGGTTGAAGCTTTTCTTTTAATGGGTTCTCATGAGAAAGCGGTTGGCGAGGCAGTTAATTTTGGGACAGGAAAAGATGTTACAATCAAATATATTGCTGAGAAAATCATTGAAATATCAGGAAAAAGGCTAGCACCCAAGTTTATAGAGAAAAGGTTGGCTGAAGTTAATAGGCTAACGTGTAATAGTAAAAAGGCAAAGGAATTATTTGGCTGGGAACATAGAGTGAGTATAGAAGAAGGGTTAGCTTTGAACTATCGATGGAGTGAGAATTGCCATCAAAAAGGAAAATTAACAGCAGGATAGTATATGCGAGAAAAAGTTAAGAAAGCGCTGGAGGGATTGGGTATTGGTACCCATGATCTTGAATACTCATTAAATAATGCAGTAAATTGGGTGTTTTCATCCGGGATTAATAATATGAGTGGTAAGCCAAAGCTTCATGGTTCAATTAACTCATGGTATGACTGCGATGTAAAGGTTTATCCTTATGTTTACACTGAGATTGCTGGTTATGCGATCACGTTTTACATGTATCTTTATAATTGTTTGAATGAGGAACAGTACTTAGAAAGAGCTGAGATAGTTGCTGATTGGATAAAATCACAAGCAATGGAGGACACTACATCAGAAATTAAGTTCCGATATTACTATCATTTAGACGAGTTTACTCCTAAGCATTCTTATGCTTTCGATACGGGAATTGTCCTTGGAGGTTTTACTAACCTCTACCTTGTTAATAATAAAGATACCTACGGGAATACTGCTAAAGAACTTGCGTATTGGCTCATTCATAAGATGCAAAAGAGTAATGGTGCGTTCAATTGTTTCTATGATTTAGAGGAGGAGATTCGACTGAACTCACCAGATGTTTGGTCAAAGCATTCAGGCCCATACCATTCAAAAATAGCGGCTTCCTTGATTCGCACTACTTTGTTTTGTAATGATGGCTCAATTGAGCAAGCTGCGAGAAAGTTCTGTGATTGGGCTGTTGAGCAACAGGAGCCTAATGGTAGGTTTTTATCGAAAACTGTTGATAGAACAACAATTACCCACCCGCATTGTTATGCTTGTGAGGGTTTGCTTTATGTGGGTTTTAAGCTTGACGAAGGAAAGTATATTGATAGTGCTGTAAGGGGGATTCAATGGCTTCTTACTTCTCAAACTGATGATGGATACATATCTGCAGAGTTTAGGAATAACAAATTTCTTGATTATGTCAGGTGTGATGCTCATGCTCAAACAATAAGGATCATTGTTACGGCGGTAAGAAAAGGAATGATGGATGAGAAGTACATGAGTCACATTCCTCTTTTGATTAAAAGGCTATTAGAATTTCAGTGTAGTTCCACCGTTAGTGCCGAAAGTGGAGGATTTTACTATCAACGGCATAAAGATGACAGTTTCCAGAGGCATATTAACTCTTGGGCAACAATGTTTGCGATCCAGGCACTGGGACTCACTATCGATTATCTTGATAAAAAGCCGTTAATAGATATGGATTATCTTTTATGATTTATCTCGTATTTCCAGTTTATAACGAAGGTGAGGCCGTTGCAAAGCTTATTGATGATACTGTATTTCATATGACAGAAGGTAATTTACCATATACTATCGTAGTAGTAAATGATGCCAGTACTGATAACACACATCACATTATTGAACGTTACAAGTCTGAGTATCCTTTAATTTATATTAATAACGAAATTAACCTAAATTATGGTGGTTCTATTTGGCGTGGTTTTCAATATGTGTTAGAACATTTACTTGAAAATGACATTGTTGTGACTATGGATGGTGATAATACACATAATCCAGGTCTTATATTAAAAATGGTAAGACTTATTCGTGAGGGAAACGATGTAGTTATTGCGTCCAGGTATCATAAAGGGGGAACAGTTGTTGGGTATGGACTAATAAAACGAATTATAAGTCGGATAGGTAACATTATTTACAGGGTTGTTTTGCCAATTAGAAGGGTAAAAGACTACACCAGTGGGTTTCGAGCTTATCGTGGTTCAACACTTCTAAGGCTACATAAAATATATGGAGATAAAATAATTGAACGGAAAGATTTTACGTCAGTGGTTGAAATATTAGTAAAACTGAGACGACTTAAATCCGTATTTTTTCAGGAAATATCATTCATATATCGTTACGATAAAAAAGAAGAGCCAAGTAAGATGAATCTAAAGACGAATACTGTTGCTCATTTACTCTTGGTTATGGATATTATTAATAACCGTTTTAGAACGTTGAAAAAAGGCTTGGACTAGTGAAGAATGCCAATGAGTAAGTTATATAATAATGAAACGTAGAAAAGAAATTAGTAATTATAATTTGAACTACTTGCTCTCATTATGGGTGGATATAAAAATACATTGCTTTTCCTCACGTGCTTTTTTTGTATTACAATGGAGATAGTCTGGAAAATAAGTATGATTTCAGTAATCTAGCTACCGGCCAGTTCCAATAAATGAAACAAGAATCTCGCACGCAGTATATCTTATATTCTCTTCTTAGCACCTTGTTTGTATTGGTGTTCATTGGACACTATCGGGATATTCATATTGAGCCTATTGATATGCACTTTGTCAGGGGAATACTTCACCCTGAGTATCCTCTGGGTGAAGTAGCGTATAATCCGCTTCTACATTATAATTATGTCGTTGCATTTGTTGCTAGAATTATAGGTTGCGAGGCAGAATCACCTGGTCTGGCGAGAATATTCTGGTTCTTTGAGCAGGCGTTCACGCTTATTGTGTTGGTGAAAATAAGCAAACTCCTTTTTAAGGGTGATAGGCTCACGCTTATCCTGGTAGTATTTATGTATCTAATGCTGAAGAGCGGAGAGACTGATCAGAAAACTATGCTGAGGCCTCTTCACTTTCTTGCAATTTATTATTTCCTAAAAGAAAAATGGTTGATTTCGGCAATCTTTGTATCATCCCTTTTTTACCTGCACATAGGCGTTGCCATATGGTGGTTTATACCATCCTGTTTTGCACTTCTGATGATGTTCCTGATGAAGAAAGAGCAGATCGGGCTCAAGCAAATCACGCTTTACTCCTGTACGGTAGTACTTCTGTCTTCACCCATTCTTTATTTTTATATCGGTGAGGTTGCTGTTCAAGATACTGTTGCAGGTGATTTTGCTGCAAGGTATTTTTACGGGGTGAACAATACTGTGCTATTTCTTTTAACAAAGGATCACAGGATATTAATAGGAATTTTGATATCGGTCGCGGTTCTTGTAGTGGGGTACAACAGGTGGAAACAATCGGGTGGATGGAATAACTACATTGTACCACTTGTATTTGGGGTTTCAGTGCTCTATTTTCTGGATTTTGTCTTGGTAGATCTTATGTTTAACGCAACTGTAATTAAACTGGAGCTTCTAAGAAGTTTTCTGAACGTCCGGTTTTTTGCTTCATTGTTTTTCGCGTTTTTAATTGCCAGGCAGGTGCGAAATGGCAATTACATTTTCTTCGTATTTTCTTTGCTGCTGTTTATACCTAATCCATTCTGGTTAATTTATTCCTTTTTTGACAGGTTTAGTGTTATTAATGTGCTCTATGCTATTGTGGTGGTATATGTAATATTCGAACAACCAATTGGCAATGTAACAGCGAAGATCACAGCGTCTATTTATGGTGAGATGGGCATGTTGCAACTCGCAAAGTACGTTGGCAGTTTTCACCGTTTCTTCCGGCAACCTGTAACTCTTGCCGGTTTTATCATTATACTCATGGTCTTTCAACAAGCACTGGCAGCATCACCGATTAAGTCATATGTAAAATCTATTATTAGCATTCAGCAGCACACTGTTCTTCATCAAGGTCTGAGCAAAGGCGATAGTTTATACAAGGATATTGCAACGTTCACAAATGAAAATATTTCAGGTGACGGCGTAATCCTAGTGATTCCTTTCACTGCTAATGACTTTGAATATTATACGTACCAGAGAATTTTTATTACTAGAAGTTTATTTCCTTACGGTAAGTTCAAACAGCCTACCTTCAGCTCAAATTTTCAGCATATCTTTGAGAGCGATCTAGGATATTCGATTGAAAAACTAAGAGCAGGTGGGTCGTGGGAGGATATCTGGCAAAGCGTAGATGAAGAATTGATCCTTAAATGGAAAAGGGAATATGGGGTAACCCACGTAATCAGAGAGAAGAACATGCCCCTAAACCTTCCAATATTGTATGAAAATCAATTTTATGTAGTATATATAATAAGGTAATCCAAAGTAACGATAGTATGCAGGAAATTGTTGTTTCAGCAAGCTTTGTAAAAATGTAATTTGTTTGTAGGGATAAGACATTCTTAATGAAATATTTAGTAGTAGTACCAACAATTGCGAAAGAGAAAATATTGAACGTTATTTACAGAGATGGGACATTAGGGATGGATAAAGTAGATATAGAGTCTTTAGGGTTTCAGGCATTATAATGTTATGGGTATATAAATCTCTATATGATACTGGAAGTTTTAGGGATTAGCTTGAAGGTATCCTTCCTCTCGTTTTAACAATTATACATATGAAAAAGATGAATGCCAGGGAATCTAATGATGATTATACCGTGATAATACCCACCATGAACGAAGGTGGCGGGATTGAAACCCTTTTAAAATCCATTGTGACTATCTACCCTGGTATATGGTGCATTGTGGCGGATGATGAAAGTGACGATGGCACACAGGAAATTGTCAAACGGTTTCACAACAGTTATGAAAGAGTAAGTCTTCTTGACAGGAGCAAGGTCGATGTAAAAGGATTGAGTGCATCAGTGAGTGATGGCATTTTTGGATGTAAGACGCCATATTTTATTGTCATGGACGGTGATAACCAACATCCACCTGAATATATAATAAATTGTATGCAGGATTTAGGATTCGGGGCTGATATCTCTATCGGAACACGTACTCCATTTGGAAAGAAATGGATATTTTCACGGATTATTGTTAGTACTGTTGCTAGTCTACTTGCCAAGATCAGACTTTTGATTAACGGGGTAACGGTTAGTGACCCCATGTCGGGGTTCTTTGGAGGAAGAACAAGTTTCGTTAAAAATATTTTGAGAAGTAATCCGCAACATATAGAACAACGGGGATATAAAATATTATTTGATATTTTAAAGTTGATTCCTAAAAGAACTAAAATTTCAGGTTTTTACTTTCCATTTGGTTTAAGGGAATATGATATTTCCAAGTTTAATTTAAGGGTATCTTATTATTTCTTATTATCTCTTTTTAAGTAGTATGTGCAAAAAGAGCAATGTTTGTAACGTATAGGGCACTTTGCAAAAATTAAAATCTCCGCATGTTAGCATGATAGAGAATAATCCATCTTTTACCATAATAGTTCCCGTTTATAATGGAGGTAGTACCTTACGTAAGTGTTTAGAAAGCATCTTTGATTCATCAGAATACGATAGTGAAGTTATAGTAGTAAATGACGGTTCTACTGATAATACTGTTGATGTCGCAAAACTGTTTCCATGTAGAATAATTAACTTGAGCAAAAACCAAGGTGCTGCAAGTGCAAGAAATATTGGTGCGAAAGAGGCAAAAGGGGAGGTATTGCTTTTTATTGATGCTGATATAATTCTTGAGAATAATACTATAAATAAATTTATAGAGGAATTTCGACAAAAAACAATGCAAATCTTAGTAGGGATATATGGAAATAAAGTTATCTGTTCAAATGTAGTATCAGTGTACAAGAATTTGCATTTGCATTTCGAGCATATGCATACTTCCAGAAGATTCTGGTCGGGTTGTGCAGCAATAAATAAACAATCTTTTTTCCAAATAGGAATGTTTGATAAAGAAAAAAAAGGTTCTTTAAATAGTGAAGACACGAAATTTGGATATGATGCAATATCTAAAGGCTGTAGGGTATTAGTGAATACAGATATTCGTGTATCTCATAACCACTATTATTCTCTAAAGGGCTTGGTTAGGAATGAATTTTATAAAACCCTGGGTTGGTTACGTATTCTATTTGCCATTAAAAACAAAAGAGTAGCACAAGGGCACTATTTAAACCTAAGAAATATCTTTTCATTGCTATGCATATATCTATCATTAACAAGTTCTTTTCTAACATTCTTCAGTACACAGTTCGCATTGTTGTCTATTTCATTGATGATTCTCTTTGTCTTATTAAATTTATCATTTTATATATTAATTATGAATGAAAAGGGTTTCAGGTATTTAGTTCCTGCGCCCTTTCTCCACATGTTGTCTTTTCTGGTAGTTGGCATAGGTATTATAGTAGGGTTAATTAGTTGTCGCAGGTGAAATTATGAGTTCTATAGATTACTTAAAGCACGCTAGTAAAATCTTTTATAAAAGAAATGTTTTTCCAGAACAAGTAACCCTTTTCGTTACTAACAAGTGTAATGCTAGTTGCAAACATTGTTTTGCCTGGAAGGAGCTGAATAATCCAGCAATTAAGGACCTTTCAATTGATGAGCTAGATAAAATAAGTAGTACTATGGACGAATTTATTTATTTACTCATTGGGGGTGGAGAGCCTTTTCTAAGGGAAGATATTGCTGAAATTATCAAGGTGTTTTATAAAAACAACAATGTTTTAAATGTAGCTATTTCAACTAATGGGACTTTTCCTCAAAGAATTATTAATCAGGTCAGGCGAGTGTTGGAGTTCTATGGAAATAATCTCACAATTAATATCTCATTTGATGGAGTAGGGGAAATACATGATGAGATAAGGGGCGGAAAAGGTATTTTTGAACAAGCGGTGACTACTCATAACGCCTTGAAGGAACTAAAACATGAATTCTCTAATTTGAATGTGGGTATTATTATGACATGTATGCCTTTTAACCAGGCAAGTCTGAAGCAAACGTATATTTGGTTAAAAGAAAATCTAAACCCTTCGTCAATAGTTATTAACTTTATGAGGGGAGATATTAAAGAGCAAGAAGATAGCTGCTCTCCTATTGATATATCGTACTACAATGAGATTAGTAAGATGATAGAAGAGGATAACTTGTTGAGGAAGGTTACAGGCCATCATAATTTTTTCTTGTCAAACTTTAACATTGCCTCAAAAACGATTATGCGTGAAACGGTAAGCAAGACAGTTGAACAGGATAGGTTTCAGACACAATGTTATGCGGGTCTTTTGAATTGTGTTATAAGTAACGATGGTACGGTATTTCCATGTGAGATGTTGGATAAGGACTTAGGAAATTTACGTAAAAGTGGGTATGATTTTAAAAGCGTCTGGTTCTCTCAGAAGGCAGATGAAGTAAGGAAATATATCAAGGATAGTAAATGTTATTGTACAGAGGAGTGTAACATTAACATGAATATACTTTTTAATCCAAAGTTGCTTCCTAGGCTCTTAGCTAAGGCCTTAAAAGCGAAAGCGACAAGTTTCCTACGAAGAAGAAAATGAAGAGTAATATAAGGGTTTCTCTTGTATTTCCAAGATTTGAGTACAAATCAGGTGACCCACCTTTAGGGATTGCATATATAGCCTCTTATCTTAGAGCAAACACCAGGGTAGAAGTGAACATACTGGACGCAACATTTCATCAGTCACATAAACAAATTCGTTCATCAATAGAACTGGAAAAGCCGGATATTGTCGGTATTTTCACCGATACAATTATGTTTAGCGATGCAATGAAGGTTGCAGAATACGCCAGAGACAATGACGCATTTGTTGTAATGGGAGGGCCTCATGTCACAGTGCTACCGGAGACCGTTATTGATCATGTTGATGTAGCTGTTATCGGAGAGGGTGAGTATACATTTACTGAGATTGTAAAAAGATTCAAAACAAGTAACTTTGAATCAATCGAGGGCGTATGGCTTAAGAGAAAAGGAAGTATTAAGAAGAATCCTCGAAGGAGCAGCAAAAATAGAACCCTTGACGAGTTTCCGTTTCCAGCATTTGACTTGCTTGAAATGGACAAATATGTGGAATACTGGAGTTATCTTGATTCTGTGGATACTGGTCTTAAGGGAACAACCATGATAACGTCACGCGGATGCCCCTTTAAATGTACATACTGCCAACCGACACTTGATAACGTCTTTGGAAAGAAACTCCTTCACAGAAGCCCAGACAATGTAGTTGAAGAGATGAGGATACTGAAAAGGATGTACGAAATAGACGGGATATTTTTCCACGATGACACATTAACGGTGGATAAAAAATGGCTTGCAGAGTTCTGCCATATACTGGAGAAAGAAAGGCTTGGCTTACTGTGGGGATGCAACAGTCGCATTGATACCGTAAACGGGGAAATAATGAAGATGATGAACCGGGCTGGTTTGCGCAATATCCACTTTGGCATTGAAAGTGGCGTACAAAGGGTCCTTGACAAAGTCTATAAAAAGGCAATCAGGCTGGAAGATATCAAAGGGGTTATCAATGAGGCAAGTAAAATTGGAATCCACACACTTGGTTTTTTTATGTTTGGTGCCCCTTCAGAGACTATAGAAGAGATCGAAGCAACCATTGAATTGTCGAGGTCGCTGGATCTTGATGAAGCGACATTTTCTATTACCACTCCCCTGATTGGTACGTATTTATACGAAATGATAAAGGGTGACAACAGATACACCATCAGTGACGATTATGCCGATTTTAATTACTACAAGAATAGGGCGTTTGCAGGGGACGAACTGTCAAACAAGAAGCTGGAATATTATCAGAAAAAAGCGTTATTCCTGTTTTATACCAATCCAAAAAGATGGAATTACGTGATAAAGCATCTTCTCTCCATAAAGGGACTTATAAAACTTTTCAACAAACTCAGGAGATTTGTCTGATATGCACCTGACCTTTATTAATTCTCTTCTGGGTGGAGATTTCAGCGCACTGGATATCTCTATAACGTCTATTGCAACATATCTTAATGAACGGACAAGGCATACTGCCAGTATAATTGATCTGACCTTTCACCGCAGGCACTGGAGAAAAGCACTTCGTGAAGGTATTGAAAAAAACCAACCGGATATAATTGCTATATCTTGTAATACTATGTATATGCAGTACGTAAAGACAATCGTGGCAGAGGTCAAGGCGGAATATAAGCTGCCAATAATCCTGGGCGGTCATCATGCCTCTATTTATCCTGAGGAAACAATTGATATAGAAGGATGCGACGTACTTTGTATTGGGGATGGAGAAGAGCCATTAACCAAATATCTGGACAGTTACTCAGAAAAAAAGAATGCAGGTGGGATAAGTGGTATCTGGACCAAGGATAACGGTATAGTCACAAAGAACCAAGGTGGATGGTTTGAGCGTAATATTGATGATTTGCCAATTCCAGACTGGGATTTGTGGGTTGATTTGGATAAGTATTTCTATCACCTAGGGATGCTTTATATGATCGGAAGCCGCGGTTGTCCGTACAGGTGCACATATTGCGATGCCCATGGTATATCAAAGGCGGTTGAGGGTAAGTATTTCCGCATGCGTGATCCTGTGAAGTATGCACAGGAGATAGCATACCAATGGAGAAAGTATAGACATAGGAACCTTCGCCTGGCACAGCTGTTTGATCCGGTCTTTACGATGAAGGAGGAATGGGTAGAGGCGTTCTGTGATGAATACCGGGCGCAGGGAATAGAGGAAAAATTCAGGTACAGTGTTTTCTCCCGGCTTGATCATCTAAGTGAAAATAAAATAAAGTTGCTGGCTAAGTCCGGTTGTGCGATCTTGCGTGTAGGGGTTGAAGCCGGTGACCCCTTTATCAGGAACGAGATATATAAGAAGAAGGTCTCTGATGAGAAAATACGAGAAATGTTTAAGCTGGCGAAGAGCTACGGTATATGTTTTACGGCCTTTTATATCCTTGGTGGACCGTGTGAAACACCTAAAACCCTGCAGAAAACTATAGATCTTGCATACGAACTTGACGGAGAAAGGTCAGCATTCTTCATCTACAAGCCGTTTACCAAAGAGGGCATTAAACAGATTATGGAGTATGGGGGTTGGGTAGACGAGGAGAAATGGGCAAAGGCTGATAATATTACGTTTGATGCAGTTGTCTATACAAAGGATCTTACACCTGGACAGGTAGAACGGTATCAGAAGAAGGCATATTTTTGGACGTTCGGCAGAAGGCTTTTAAGGATGATTGTGAAACAGAAACATCTATATTTTGTCAGACTGTTTATTTACATGTTCAGGGGATTGAGGGATGGACTGAGCTTCTCCTATTTAATCACATACTACCATATCTATGCCTATGATAATGTTGATAAGTAAGCGTGAGACATAAGATGGCACTTCCAACGGGTCACTCTTTTTTAGGGATATGTTTATACTTTGTATTTATCAAAAAGGATATTAGTATTTTCAAGAAGTGGAAGGAGATTGTTTTTTTTATCTTCAGCGCTAATGTTCCAGACATCGATCATATTCCTTATTTTGTATTTAGAACTAAAGAATCCTATTTATATCACCACGGGATAACGCATACACTTGGTTTTGCAATATTGTATGGTGCGATTGTGGCAGTGTTGTATAAAAAATTTTTTAGAGAAAAGTTTATAAAGAGTTTTATAGTATTTTTCATATTAGTTTATTCCCATGTACTTCTTGATTTCTTCTCTACCGACGACATTCCACCAATAGGTGTTATGCTCTTTTATCCATTCGATAGCACATATATAATTTCACCATTAACGATATTTGGCAATTTTCTCGATAAGGCAATATATATTCCGCTGGGTGGAGAGATGCTAAGTTTAAAACAGTTGATGTGTTTATTGTTAGAAGTTGGATATGAGTTGTCAATATTTATAACTATAGGGTTTTTAATATGGTATTTATATTTACGAAGAGCGTTGCCAATCTCTATAACAAAGATCTTCGGGCAAACAGACTGATACAATCGTAATAAATTTAAGTGGGGAGATTAATTCAATATGAGTTCAAAGATGTCGGAATTTGTTTTTCTTTATCCTAAGACGGGTTTAGATATAGGTGGTGCTGTTGCTCCACCATTTTCGTCCATGTATGCATCTGTCCTTTTGCATAAAGTCGGTCACCGCGTAAAAATTATAGATCAACGTAAAGAACAAGAATGGAGAAAGATTTTAAGTGTTGAGCTTAAGAGGAAACCAACCTTTGTCGGGATTACGTCCATGACAGGTCCTCAAGTAAAATTTGCTATCGAAATGGCAGCTTATGTCAGAAAGGAAAGTTCTGTGCCAATAGTTTGGGGAGGACCTCATGTGAGTACGCTGCCCAGACAGACAGTTGAAAGCGAATATTGCGACATAGCCGTTGTCAACGAAGGAGAGGAGGCGGTTCTTGAAATTGGAAAGGCCCTGGAAGATAATAAACCTTTAGATGGCATCAATGGTATTTACTATAAACAGAATGGCAAGATATTATCTACACCCCCACGAGATCTTATTGACGTCAATACATTACCTGATACTCCATGGGAATTAATAGATGTAGAGAAGTATATCTTTCGGTCTTTTTACATAAAGAATAAATTAAATAGAGTAATGGATATTGGAGAGACTTCAAGAGGATGTCCTTTTAAGTGTAAATATTGTTCAAATAGTCAAATCAAGAAAAGAATATGGCGTCCTATGACTGCCCAGAAAACACTTGCAAAGATTGTAAATGATGTGAGGAAATTTGAACTAGATGGAATCTGGATTAGAGATGACAACTTTTTTGTAGATTTGAAACGAGTCAAGGAAATATGTCAAGGATTTATTGATAATAAACTTAGTATAGGTTGGTACACAGCAGGTACCAGAGCAAATGATATTAATCGTATGGATGATGATCTTTTATCACTCATAAAAAAGAGTGGTTGTAGTACTTTTAAGATCGGTGCTGAGTCAGGTTGTAATAGAATATTAAAGTATATAGACAAAGTACAAACCAGAGAGGATATCTTCCGTGCAAATAAGAAGTTGACTGAATTCAATATTGCTCCAATATATACCTTTATGATCGGTTTTCCTACAGAGACTAAAGAAGAGATGTTAGAGACAATAGAGACTATGAAGCAGGTAAAGATTGAGAATAAGGATGCAATGATTGATGCAATGAATATGTTTACACCTCACAAGGGTACACCTTTATATGATGAAGCTATTAAATTAGGCTTAAAGGAGCCTGACTCTCTTGTAGGCTGGCAGGATTGGAATTTCAGAGGCAAGAATCAGGCTAAGTGGTTTTCCTACTCTGAAAGGTCTTTCATAGAGAATGCTTGTGATATTGGTATCTATTGTGAGAATGTAAGAAGATTTTTCGATTCTATGAAGAACCCGATTATGAGAATAATACTCAGATCCCTGATGTACATACCAGAGAAATATTTCAGATTAAAATGGAAATATAACATGTTTGGTGCAGATCCCATTCTTATATTTATGAGAATTGTGAGAAAAATATGGCTTAAAGAATTTTAATTACCCAAACAATAAGCTTATCCCCTTCTAGGGGTAAACCCAGTATTACATGCTCCGCAGATGTGCTCTTTACTCTCAATATTCTAAGTCATGGTCGATAGTGATTTAAGAAGTCGAAAGAAATGTATATAAGTTAATGATTTCTCCGTCAATCAAAAATAATGCCATCCCGATTGTAGTTATTGTGATTGTAGTTTTGGTGCGATATTACGAACTGTTTTTAGGGGCCGACATCTTTCTTTATTGGGATCAATACGTAAATTCTGACTGGTCTCATGGTAACAGTCTGGGAAACGGTTGGAGAGCAGAGAAGGGGTTTGGTACATCGTTTTTTTTTGGTGATCCTGGTGCAATGCACCCCTGGTCGTTAATATCCATATGGGAAGGCATAGCGTCTTCAAGGAAATTTGCTTACCATACTGCAGTTATTGTCCTGGGTATTATTTCATCAATTGCTGTCTATTTCTTTCTTAAACGTGTTGTTCCGGGACTGGGGAAAGCCGCTTGCTTTCTTTCCCCTCTTATTATTTTATCGTCCAGCCAAGGTGGACAAATATTTAACCGTCTTCCTATTCCAGCGGCAGTTGGCGTTTCCCTATTGTTGATTCTTTTATACGATTTCTACAAGCGGCCAATACTTTTACATTTTTTCTATGCAGTACTTCTTTTCTGGTATGTGATCTTTCTGGGTACGTTTCAGAATTTTGGCGTTATTGTAAGTATTGGATTTGTTTTTACTATATTTTATTGTATTTATTATAATGATTCCTGGAAGAATATATTCTCCAAGTACTTATTGATTGTTTTCATTGGTGGATTTGGAACAATCATTCTTGGGTTTTGGGAAATGTATTCAATCGCAATAGACTTCTTCTCAGTAGAATACTTGCGTGAAAAAGTGTACTTGCGGAATTGGGAGATTTTACCGAATATTAAAGCAATCGGTCAGAATTTACTAAGTTTTTTCCAATTTTATAGTATACCGCTTAATGTGCATTTTCTGGGGCTTGGATGGCGACCTTTTTACTATTCATGGAATATCACCCCAATTTTTCCTCTTGTTTTTGTTTTTTTTCTATTTCACCGTTCTACTGATTTTTGGGAGTACTCTTTAAAACGGCTTTTAGCTGTTTTCTATATATCAGGTTTACTATTACCGTTGTTCCCCGTAGTTTCGAGTACACTTTCTTTTATTGCTGTCAAGAGTCAGACTCTGATTGATTTCTATGGTCATAGTTGGTCTTGGTTTATTCTTCCAGTGCAAATTGGATTGATTGGGGTTTTTCTGGTAAAAGTTAAGAATAATGATTGTGAAATTAAGAATATATGGGGAAAAAAAATTCAGGTTGGCATAGCATATTTGCTCTGTATATTTTATGTCGGTTTAATGATTTTCAGTCTTTTTTCACTCTTTCTACCTCACGTTTTACCCTCAATGGTATCGTTTATTTTGACGCGATTCAGTCCTGAACAGATAGGTAGATATCCAAAGGATTTTTTTGTATTTGGAGCTGTGAGTAACATCCAGGCATTACAGAATTCCATGCATTGGCATTCTTTGGTATTCTATCTGCTGACAGCCACTTTTATGTTCAGCTTTATTCAGAATAATCGGTACTTCTCTTTTGTAAGAGGCAGGATAGTATTTGTCTCAGGCCTGATCCTCCTTGCCGGGATTCTTTCTTCCTGGACGCTCTTTCCTCTAAATAATAAACCGTCAGTATGGGAAGAAATAGCCCACGATTTGCCGGAGTTTAAACCAACGGATCGCTTTTATTATGCGATAAATCCAAAACAATTAAGTCAACAACCATTGAACTCAAAAAACATTGAGGAGATAAAGCAACATTTGGAGACTGCTTATGGGGGTGCATCGAAGTTAGAGCTCCGGTATGCTTATCAAGAAGCTCCCGGTCTCAGGCTTCACGGATGGAAACCATTTACTCAAAAAGATCAGGGAGAGTTTATTTACCATATCTTTAATGGTGATGGTGTAGAAAGATTACATAGCTTGCGGAGTTTGGCTCGTGGTCCAATGATTTCTTCAGAGCTTCTGGATATGGGAGCTGTTAATTATTATTACTTTAATAGAGAACCTTCAAGCGTTCCTGAGCATTTGTATCCTTATGCTAAAACTAAACTGGTTTCTATTTACAAGAATCTTAACGCCTGGCCTTATTATTATTTAGCTGAAAAGCTGGAAATCAGGGAGGAAGGGAAGCATTTAAAGAATGTGCAGCGTGGGACGGCCTATTTATCAGAAAATGATTTTTTCAAATTATATGAGAATGCTGGAAATTCGAGTGTGCAATTGAAAGAATTCTCTAGTGGTCGAATGGTCTTTGATTTTCAAGGTGACAAAGAAGAATTTCTTGTGGTGGCAGATGCCTGGCACCCTTTCTGGAAAGCAACAAGCGGAGATCAAGACCTCTCAGTTATTAAGGCAAATGAAATATTTAAAGGGGTAAAGCTGCCACCTGGGGAATACACTTTTACCTTATTTTTTGATACTTCCCCTTATTTTTTAGGAATCTATGTCTCCATAACGGCATGGATTCTATTTTTAACCGCTTTATTTTTAGTGTTGAAGTATAGGTTGGATATCTCTTGTTTTTCAAAAACGAAGGTTTATCATAACCTTCAGCGGCTCATAAATGAATAAACAATTTCCACTTCTAGTTTCATTTCTTTTTCATAGGCAAAGAAGAACAAGGAAATCTTGCTTATGCTTGTTGAATCCAGAAGACCGTTAAGTGACAATCTTTGGCCCAATTAAATTAAGATGAGCGATCTGATACAGCTATCAACCCCTGTAATATCAGGAAACGAGTGGAAATATATCAAGGATTGTTTGGATACTGGATGGGTGTCTTCTGTTGGGAGCTATGTAAGTCGATTTGAAGAGATAGTGATGGATTATGTTGGTTGTAAGTATGGAATTGCTGTAGTTAATGGTACTGCGGCGCTCCACCTTTCTCTTATTGCCTGTGAGGTAAAAAGTGGTGATGAAGTTATCGTTCCGTCTTTGACATTTGTTGCTACCGCGAATGTTGTAAAATATTGTGGAGCCGAACCTGTATTTGTTGATTGCGATGATGAAACATTATGTCTTGATGTAGGCAAGCTGAAACTCTTCCTGGAAATGGAATGTGAACAGAAGGTCGATGGATATACGTATAATAGCGCATCTGGTAGACGCGTAAAGGCGATTATTCCTGTTCATGTCTTTGGTCATCCTGTAGAAATGGATTCTCTTCTTGGATTATGTCAGTTGTATAACATAGATATTATAGAAGATGCGACAGAGAGTTTAGGTTCAGAATATAAAGGGGAAAAAACAGGTTCGTTCGGGAAGCTGGCTTGTTTCTCCTTTAATGGAAATAAGATAATAACTACAGGTGGTGGAGGAATGGTTGTAACTAATGATAGTGATTTGGCGAAGAGGGTCAAGCATTTAAGTACACAGGCGAAGAGCGATCCCACTGAATACGACCATGATGAGATTGGCTATAACTATCGTCTTACAAATATTCAGGCAGCTATGGGTGTCGCTCAAATGGAGTGTTTGGATAAGTTTATTGAAATAAAGAGGGAAAATGCTCACAGGTATCAAAATCTTCTCTCTAGCTGTAAAGGTTTAGAGCTCTTGTGGGAGAAACCATGGGTGAGGAGTAATTTCTGGTTCAATACTGTCAAGGTCTCTAAGGATCACAAGAAACCCATGCTTGATTATCTTATCTTTAGGGATATTCAGGTAAGACCTGTATGGAAGCCAATTCATACTCTAAGGATGTATAAGGATTGTCAGGCATATGAGGTTGAAAGTGCTATTAATATATATGATACAGCATTCAATCTGCCGTGCAGTGTAAGCTTGAAAGAAAATGAAAGGTTGTTTGTGGTGAAGAATATTAATAAATATTTTAAAGCACTGCAGTAAAATAATATCTGATATGTCATAAAAGATAGTTTAGTAATGGAATTGGTAATAGCCAGAGACGGTAGTAAAGGTGTTAAAGATAAACACCTGCGATTAATTAAAAACAAGATGGTAATCGAATTCACCCTGAAAACTTTCAAATATGTGAGGTAGGTTATGAATAATAAACAAAAGTACGATAAGGCGTTTGTTGAGACATTTGAGATAGATAAAACTCAGATTGGAAAAGAACTTGTTTACCAATCAGTCCCTTTATGGGATTCGGTTGGACATATGGGTCTGATAGCTGCTCTTGAAGATGAATTTGATATTATGCTTGAAATGGATGATGTTGTGAACTTTGGTTCATATGATATCGGGAAAGAGATTCTTGCCAAATATGGCGTTGAGATATAAGTGTTCATAAAAATTAAATCTATTTTCATAGGTGGGAAGGTTGTTGAGTAGTCGTAGAATTGATACTAATGAAATTATTTCATACCTGGAGATTAGTCCGCCATTTCTAATGCTGGATTACGTTAACGAAATAGAACACGGGAGAATAGCTCAAGGGATAAAAAACCTTTCTTTAGATGACTGGTTCTTCAAGTGTCATTTAGGCCAGGAGATGGTAATGCCTGGCACCTTACAAGTAGAGGCTATGTTACAGACATTGGTGTTACTGATCTATACAAAGAAAGATCACAAAGGAAAGTTTGCTTATGTTACATCTATACGCACTCAGCTTTTTCATAAAGTAGTTCCGGGTAATCAACTTGTCATACAGGCAGAATTACTTTCCTATAACAGAGGCTTGTCAAAAGGTATTGCATTTGGACAAGTTGACGGTTTAAAAGTTTGTTCAGGAGAATTCGTACTTGTTTCTCCGCATGATGTACCAAGCCCAGGTAAGGTAATTTCTCAAAATTGATTTAAACATGTTATTATGGATTTAATACAAGCTATTCAAGACAGGAGAAGTATTCGTCGGTTTAAGGATCAGGCGGTTCCTGAAGCGATGATCATGCAGTTACTGGATGCAGCGCGCCTGGCTCCATCTGGTAATAATTATCAACCATGGAGGTTTGTCGTAGTTAAAGATAAGTTGTGCAAGGAGCAGTTGAAAAGTGCTGTTACTCAACCGTTTGCTGTACAAGCACCAGTACTGATAATAGCATGTGTTGATTGCGGGGCCTTAAACATCGATTATCAGAAGGAGAGACTACAAGAGTTGTTTAACGCCAGGGCTTTTTTTGCCCCCCCTAATGCAAAACTTGATACCACTGAATATGCAAAGAATCCGGGGAATGGGCCAGATGTTGATGAAGCCTATCTTTTTATAAATGTTGCGATTGCTGTTGATCACTTGGTTTTAAGGGCTGTTGATTTAGGTTTGGGGACTTGTTGGGTTCTCGGGTTCGATAGAAAAAAGGTAAAAGAGATTCTCATGCTTGATGATCGTTATGAACCGTTTGTATTATTGCCTGTTGGGTTCCCCTCCCAGAATCCAAAGCCCCGGCCACGATTAGAAATTAAGGATATTCTCATAAAGGAAATATAGGTATAAAGTGCAAATGGAAGGATTTAGTTTAGATAGTGTTCAGTTGCAGGAATATCAGCCAAATCGTTATCCGTTTTTGATGATCGATTATGTTGATGAAGTAATACCGGGGAAAAGTGCTAAGGGATATAAAAACCTTACCATGAATGAGTGGTTTTTCCCTATACATTTTCCTGGAGCACCAAATATGCCAGGGGCGCTGCAGTTGGAGGCACTAGCTCAGATGCTTACGGTTGCAATAACAACACTTCCCGGCAATAAAGGGAAGGTGACACATGCGCTATCTCATACGGTGCGCTTCAGAAAAGAAGTTTTGCCTGGACAAAAACTGGTAATAGAAGCAACAGTTCTTTCATGGAATCGCGGGATCGCAAAAGGAAAAGGGTTTGCTTATACGGATGGTGAAGTTGCTTGTGAGGCTGACATGTTAATTACAATTCCTGATATTTTAGAACAATATCTTCCAAAGAAATAGGAGTGTCATTGTTAGCATGCTAGGTAAACCGCTGTTGGCTGAAAAATTCAGGAATTTCCGAAAAAAAGTTCTAGATAACGGGTGGAAGATTGGAACAAACCTGAGAACCCTGGAATTGGTTTATAGTAACAGGTGTAATTTTAAGTGCAAACATTGCTCTACCAAGGCTCCTATGGGAGCGCCTTCATTACATGAAATGACTTTAGATGATATCTCTTCGCTTGCGGATCAAGCGCATGGCCTGGGTATCTATGAATTTAATTTGCACGGTGGTGAGCTGCTACTTGAGGGTGATAACCTGTTTGATATTATAAAGACTATTAAACCGGAAAGATTCTATCTGTTTCTTACTTCTAATGGATATTTGTTGAATGAAGAAACCGCACAACGCTTATCTGAAGCGGGTGTTGATAGGGTCTCAATTAGTATTGACAGTTTTGATGAAAAGACTCACGATGATTTTCGCGGTAAGTCAGGGGCATATAAAAAAGCTATGCAGGCGTTAGATCATGTGAAAAAGGCTGGCATGGCGCCATTTATGAATGTTACGGTTGGTCAGTATAATGTTTTTTCTGAAGACCTGGAGAGTCTATTGTGTTATTCAAAGGATCATGGATATACGACATTTATCAATATAGCTATGCCAACTGGAAATTGGCAGGGGAAAGTTGATGTAATGATTGACGAGAGTGGTAGACAACGGCTTCAATATTTGAGGAAAAAATATGGAAATCTTGCAAGAGATCTTTGGGATCCATTTGATAAGGATAAGGAGAGGGTTCTTGGTTGTCAAACGATAAGCAAGTTATATATCACACCGAAAGGTGATGTTTTAGTCTGCTCATTCTTACAGATAAAGATTGGTAATATATATGAGCAGCCCCTGAAAGATATTGTTAATTACGGGTATAGCATAAAATATTTTAAAGAACATAGCGAGTTGTGTCTGGCAGGGGAGGATCGTGAGTTTGTAAAAAAATATTTGATGGATGAGATGTCAATGTCTGAACCCCTTGATGCGAAAGATGTATTCTCTGATAATGATTATGTTTAGAGGTCCGTATTATGTTGTTAAAGAATAAAACAGCTATTATAACGGGTTGCAATCGCGGTATTGGTAAGGCGATACTGGAGACTTTTGCGAATAATGGCGCTGATGTTTTTGCGTGTGTGAGGAAAGAGACTGAAGGGTTTTCTGAGGACATAAGGATATTATCACAAAGGACAGGTGTTTCAATTACCCCGGTGTATTTTGATTTTGTCGAGAAGGATCAGGTCTATGGCGGAATAAAGACAATAATCTCCTCTAAAAAGCGGATTGATGTCCTGGTTAATAATGCAGGAATAGCATCTGGTTCATTATTTCAGATGACTCCGCTGCATGAGCTGAAAAATGTATTTGAGATAAATTATTTTTCGCAAATTCTATTTATGCAAGGGATATCTCGTTATATGTCGCGTTCTAAAGCAGGTTCTATAGTCAATATTGCTTCTACATCTGGTCTGATAGGAGAGTCCGGTACAATGAGCTATGGCTCCAGCAAAGCAGCATTGATTTATGCCACTAAAACCATTGCATCTGAACTTGGTAAGTTTAATATACGAGTAAATGCAATTGCACCCAGTGTAACAAGGACAGACATGTACGACCAGATGGATGAAAAAGCCCGGAATAAACTCATAGAAAGCTCTGCGTTAAAACGACCCTGTGAACCAGTTGAGGTAGCCAATGTCGCACTGTTCCTTGCAAGTGAATTATCAAGCTTTGTCACGGGTCAGATATTGCGTGTAGATGGTGGAATTACAATATAATAGGTTTATTTAAATATGGATGTACATAAAATACAGACAATGGCTCACTCGATGAGGCGAAGGATTCTTGATGTTTCTTATTCTTGTAACCAGAGTGTACATTTAGGATCAGGCCTCTCAATTGTTGAGATTATGGCAACACTATATGGTGCTATTCTTAATTATGATAAAAATAATCCTGCCTGGGAGGATAGGGACAGGTTTATTCTAAGTAAGGGTCACGGTGTCTTGGGGTACTATAGTGCATTGTTGGTTTCGGGTATTATATCTGAAGCTATCTTTGCTTCTTTCCAGACAAATGGAAGCGATTTAATAGCGCATCCTGTCATGAATATCGATTTGGGAATTGAATCGTCCAATGGTAGCCTTGGTCAGGGATTGTCTATGGGTGTAGGGCTTGCGCTGGCAGCAAAAAGAAAAAACATAAAACACAAAATTTATGTCCTTCTGGGAGATGGTGAATGTGGTGAGGGTTCAGTATGGGAGGCTATTATGTCTGCATCTCATTATAAACTGGATAACCTTATTGCAATCGTTGATAACAACCTTTATCAAAGTGACGGTAAGAGAGAAAATATTATGGATTGTGGTGATTTTGCTGAGAAGTGGAAGAGTTTCGGTTGGAATGTATGTCCCGTTGACGGGCATAATGTTTCTGATCTGTATCATGCATTTAGTGAGAATAATATTGATAATAAACCCAAAGTTTTAATCGCCCATACAATTAAAGGTAAGGGCGTTTCTTTTATGGAAAATAATAATGATTGGCATCACAATCGTTTGACAAAATTAAATTATGAGCAGGCTCTTCAGGAACTTGAAAATTAATTAATCAATGTTAGAAATTAACTCAGCTAACTGCAGGCAATGGTCGAGGATGGGGTCCAGGGCTGTTTTTGGTCAAGCTATTTTGGATCTCGCTGCAACAAAACATAATTTAATGGTGCTTTCTGCAGATTTAGGGAACTCTTCCGGGCTTGGACGTTTCAAGAATAAATATCCTGAAAAATTTCTGAATGTAGGTATCGCAGAGCAGAATATGATAGGGATAGCTTCCGGACTTGCAAAGGAAGATTTTGTAGTTTTTGCGACATCCTTTGCCCCGTTCATTTCTATGAGAAGTAGTGAGCAGATCCGAATGAATCTAGGTTACATGAATCTGAATGTAAAGGCGGTTGCTATCGGGAGCGGTATTTCAATGGCTTTTCTTGGTAATTCCCATTATGGAATTGAAGATGTTTCCGTTATGCGCTCCATTCCTAATCTTACTGTTGTAACCCCGGCCGATTGTGCTGAAGTTGTGAAAACTGTTTATGCAGCGGCTGAATTTGATGGGCCAATGTATATACGGCTTACAGGTGCTATGAACAACCCGGTTGTTTATAAGGAGGATTATAACTTTGAGATAGGAAAAGCGATAGTTATCACAGAAGGCCAGGATATAACAATATTTGCTAATGGGAGTATGGTATATGAATCTCTTGAAGCTGCGAAAATACTCAATGAGCACTCAATCTCTGCCGCAGTTGTAAATATGCATACTGTTAAGCCTTTGGATACCTCAGTTATAGATACCGCCCTGAGATCTTCGAAGTTGATTGTAACAGTAGAGGAGCACAGCGTTATTGGTGGGTTAGGAAGCGCTATTGCAGAATACAAGACGGCATTTAATAATGCTTCGCCGCAAGTTATTATTGGCCTACCTGATTGCTTTTTAAAAGCAGGGGATTATAGGTACATGCTTGAGGAATATGGATTGACATCATCCCGGATAGCACAGAAAATTCTGAAACATTATGTTAGTTGACCAATGTTCTTTTATCAGGAATTTATAAAGCATAAAGACCGCTATGCAGCTATTGCTGATAATGGCGATAGTTTGACATATAGAGAGCTGATAGATTTTACAGGGATTATGGGCGATGGCATGAAGCCTCGGTCCTTAGTTTTTGTTTTGTGCGAAAATGCGATTGGTAGTTTAGTCGGGTGTGTTACTTCTCTGAATAATCGCATTGTTCCCCTTTTGCTTGATGCTTCAATAGATCGCCAGTTTTTATTGAATCTAATGCATACCTACAAACCAGAATACTTGTATCTGCCGGATCGCTGCAGGAAAGACTTCCCTGATTATTTGTCGCAGCTGCATATCTGCGGATACCATCTGTTGAAGACTGATTTTACTCCTCAATGTACAGTTCATGAAGACCTTGCACTTATTATGTCAACCTCAGGGACTACCGGGAGTGCCAGGATGGTTAGGCAGAGTTATAGAAATATAATGTCTAACGGTGAGGCAATAATTGATTATCTTACTATAGGTTTGGACGATAGGCCTATAACCGCTCTGCCTATGGACCATGCATTTGGTTTTTCTATAGTCAACAGCCATTTGTTGGCTGGAGCAACCGTCCTTTTTACTGTTCGGTCCATGGTTGAGAAGGGGTTCTGGGATTTCTTTCGGGAGCAGGAAGCCACATCGTTCGGAGGGGTTCCATATACCTTTGAAATGCTTAAAAGGTTGCGTTTCTTACAGATGGAATTTTCCTCACTTAAAACAATTACTCAGGCAGGAGGTAAACTATCTGTTGAGCTATCTCGTGGGTTCGCTGAGTATGCTGCCAGTAGAGACATTCGGTTTTTTGTTATGTATGGTCAGACTGAGGCTACGGCGCGCATGAGCTATCTTCACCCTGAATATGCACTGTCAAAATGCGGCAGCATAGGGGTTTCAATTCAGGGGGGAGAGTTCTTCCTGGTTGATGAAAATGCTAAGGTCATTGATGGATACGATATGGAAGGAGAACTGGTATACCGGGGAGAAAATGTTACGCTGGGATATGCTGAAAGTCGGGAAGATTTGGCCAAAGGGGACGAGTTCGAGGGAGTGCTATATACTGGAGATATAGCTCGGCGTGATCAAGATGGCTTCTACTATATTGTTGGCAGGAAAAAAAGGTTTATAAAAATATTTGGCAATCGTATCAATTTGGATGAAGCGGAACAAATGATTAAAGAATTGCTTCCTGATTGTGCTTGCTGTGGGATTGATGACAATATGTTGGTCTATGTGACCGAGCCACGGAGAGAAAAGGAGGTTCTAGAGTTGATTACTTCCAGGACCGGGATCCATTCATCTGCTTTTTCTGTAAAAGTCATTTCTGAAATCCCAAGAAGCTTAACGGGCAAGACATTATATGCGGATCTGCTAAGTCGGGAAGTATGATGATTGATCTTATGGAGTTACTCTCTAAAGACCCGTACTCAACAGATAAGACTGAAAAAAATACTCTATTGACCACAGGTCTGTCTGTTTTGACGTCTCATCATTATCAAGCCTGTGAATATTACCGCAATATCCTTAACGCTATCAGATTTGACGTTCAAGATGTTGCATGTTGGACAGATATTCCTTTTTTGCCGGTACGACTCTTTAAGGAGATTGATCTACTAAGTGTCCAGCGCCACGATGTTGTAAAAACCATGACATCAAGTGGAACCTCTGGACAGGCAGTTTCCAAGATTTATCTGGATAGGGAAACATCTGCTAATCAAATGAAGGTTCTTACTAAGATAGTTTCCTCGTACATAGGTGCACAACGCTTGCCAATGTTAATACTTGATTCTCAGTCTATAGTGGAGAACAGAAAAATATTTTCTGCCCGTGGTGCTGGTATTTTAGGCTTTTCTATGTTTGCTGCTGATAAAGCTTATGCACTTGATGACAATATGGAACTGGATTGCACTGCAATTGATATTTTTCTGGAAAAGCACAAGGGTAAAAAGATATTACTCTTTGGCTTCACGTATATGATCTGGAAATATTTCTACAAGGAGCTGGCAAGACGAGGGCTGTGCTATGATCTTGGTAGTTCCATATTGATTCATGGAGGTGGATGGAAGAAGCTCGAAAATGAATCGGTTTCGTCAGTAGATTTCAAACAATGTTTGAGGGAAGTCTGCGGTATAAACCGGATCCATGACTATTACGGACTGGTTGAACAGGTGGGCTCGATTTATATGGAGTGCGATCAAGGATATCTGCATGCTTCTATTTTCTCTGATGTGTTGACGAGGTGTCCTTTTGACTTTTCTCCAGTTGCATTCGGAGAAGAGGGAATCATTGAAGTAGTATCTCTTCTGCCTGGTAGCTATCCGGGCCACGCTCTATTGACCGAGGATGTCGGGATTATTATCGGGGAGGATGACTGTCCCTGCGGGAGGTTGGGTAAGTATTTCAAAATTCTTGGCCGACTTGAAAACGCTGAGGTCAGGGGATGTAGTGATACATATGATACAAGATCTTTCTGAGGTTGAATATTGTGTTCCAGACAACCCTGACTTCCAAAGCATATTTGGTGCAAAAGGATATACTCCGTTTTGCGATGAGGTGATTGAGTTCCTGGATGCTTTGTCTGCATATCTGATGCAGGATGTGCAAGCTAGGGATTTTCCTGATGTTGTCTCTTTTGCCTTCTGGTGTCGCGCCGGAGCACTTCGAAAAATGAAAGCGAGCTACTCTGATTATGAACTGCGCTTAGGTCGTGGCATTGTGTTTCATATTGCTCCCTCCAATGTGCCGATGAATTTTGCCTATTCACTGGTAGTTGGTTTACTTGCAGGTAATGTCAATATCGTCAGGGTTCCTAGCCGTGATTTTCCACAAATCCAGATTATATGTTTTGCTATTCGAGCAATTCTTGAACAAGAGAAGTTCAGACAACTGCTTAATTATATTGTTTTGGTTCGTTACGAGAAGAATGATGCAATTACGGATTTTTTTTCAGAAAATTGTGATGTGCGAGTTATATGGGGAGGCGATCAGACGATTAATAATATTCGTCGTTCCCAACTTCCCCCGCGTTCGTTCGACCTTACTTTTGCTGACCGATATTCACTTTGTGTAATTAATGCTGATATATATCCAGGCAAGGATGATCCGGCTCAAATTGCTGGAGATTTCTATAATGATGCATATCTATTTGACCAGAATGCCTGTACATCTCCTCATATGGTGGTTTGGATCGGCTCAGCAGAGAATGTTGAGAAGGCAAAAAAACTTTTCTGGCATAATCTCCATTTGATTGTTGCTGAGAAATATGAACTGCAGCCGGTTTCAAGCGTTAATAAGCTTGTAGATGCTTACCGATTTGCGGCAACCTCCAGTGCATGTCATGTGCAGGAAATGGAGGATAATCTGATTGTCAGAGTTCAGTTGGAGCATCTGAGTCATGGAATTGAGAATGCTAGATCTATGTGTGGTTATTTTTATGAATATACTGCACAAACATTAGATGAGATAGCGGTCCTGATTAACCGTAAATTTCAGACACTTGTGTATTATGGGATGGATCTTGATGTCCTGCGGCAATTTATTGAGCAGTGCCGTCCGACTGGCATTGATCGAATTGTACCGATCGGTAGGGCGCTAGATTTTTCGTTGGTTTGGGATGGATATGACTTGATTTACCAGTTATCCCGGAAGGTGAGTTTGTGATATTGTTTCGCGGAATGATCAAAATGCATCCTTTTCAATCGCCACCAATTTTTTCTTTAAAGACTTTAACATGTCCAAAGATCGTATTTATCTAGGGAACCTTTTATACCCAGGTGCCGGTGTGTCTTTTCCATTAAACATTGGCTATGTTGCCGAAACTTTGAAGCAGTATCTTCCAGATCAGTTTGAAATTGAACTCTTTATTAATCCTGAGGAACTCGAGCGTGCTATAGAGAATGCGCCTCCCCGAATATTAGCATTAGCCAACTATGTTTGGCACAGAAATATAAACAGGCAAATGATTCGATACGCTAAAGATATTTCGGCAAGTACAATCACTGTTTTAGGGGGACCAAGCTTCGCCAGATCTGACACGGAATGGCTATCGAATTATTTTGAGACACATCCGTTTCTTGATTTTTATGTTGATGGCGAAGGAGAATGGAAGTTTCTTGAAATTGCTAAGCAAGGTATAAAGCATGGATATAATGTCAACATGATGAAACCGTATATGTGCCAAGATATTTTCTTCCATGAAGGCGCGGCCTTTTCCGAGGGAACTCGGTTGTTAGAACATGCAGACATGCATCAAGAAACTTTGGATCAAATTCCGTCCCCCTATTTAAATGGAACCTTGGACAAGTTTTTTGACAATGAGGAATTAGCTCCAATGATTGAGACGGTGAGGGGATGCCCCTATGCTTGCACATTTTGTTGTTGGGGAGGTCCTTCAGTGAATAAGCTCCGTCAGTTTTCTGTAGAGCGCGTAAAAGCTGAAGTTGACTATATTGCCGAAAAATCCAAGAATAGACTAAGTAAATGGCTAATCATGAGCGATGGGAATTTTGGAATTATCAAGAGAGATCTGGAAATTGCTCAGCATATTCGAAAAACAAGCGATACGTGTGGATGGCCTGATAAAATCTACTTATACTTTGCAAAGAATTCAAACGATAGAGTGGTTGAAATTGCTGCTGAATTAAGAGATTTTATCACAGTGAGCCTGGCCAGGCAAACTATGGATACCGCCGTTCTCAAAAATGTTAAGCGTTCTAACATTGACATACAGACCTTGCAAAGAATTGAGCAACTTTTGAAAAAGAGTAATATTGAATCAATGATAGAATTAATTTATCCACTTCCAGGAGAAACTAGAGAAAGCTTTTTGAATGGCATAGCAGCCCTGTTTGAGGAAATGGATATCAGTAATGTCGAGATAAGATTTTATCCGTTAGCATTATTGCCCGGTGCGGAAATAGCAACTAAAGAAAGTAAAGAAAAATACGGGTTACAAACTGCATGGCGGATGTTGCCTGGGCATAACGGAAAGTTTGATAAAATTAGCTCGCGTGAATATGAAGAAATTGTTATTTCTACCAATACATTTGAGTTAGAAGATTATTATTATATTCGTCAATTACATTTCTTCCTATGCCTATTTGTTACCTACAAAATTTATAAGCCTGTCATGGCTTTGTATCTGAGCCTCAAGCGAAAAGAAAGTTTTATTCGGTTTATTGATAATCTCATTGCAGAGATTCATTTGGAAGATGGAGTCCTGCGAGAATTGTTAATGAACCTGGATAAAGCAGCACAGGAAGAATTATTGCTTACTGAACAATTTCCCGTTCATGAAAAGTTGTACGATTATAAAGAGAAAGAACAAAAAAGACTTAATATCTTTTACATTTTCGAACTCTTGTATGGTAATCGGGGAAAATATCGCTGTGAATTTAATCAACTGATACGAAAAATATTTGTTGAAGAGTTACATGCTGAACATAATCTTGTGACGAATGCCTTAGAATCCATTGAACAGAATCTGGTCGATTTTATTCAGATGGAAGATAACTTGAACCTGGGAGTTTCTCTAGAGAACGTTGAGAGCGTTTCCTGTGATACCTATGTTGCAAAACAATTTACTAAGTATTATAACGGGAATTTGACCGAAAGTTTGGATAGGATGTATTATATGACATATCCAGGACACCTGGGCCGGGTAGTGTTAATGCTTCCATACTCCTGATTTTATGCTGGAACTTTTTTATTTACAAATTCAGTTAGATTAAAAGACCCTTTCTATAAAAGAATTGCTTTGTCTGGTGGCTGTTGTTCAGTAGACTACAATGTCTCAATATAAGATTTTTACTATGAACCCAAAGAAAGAAAGAAAGGAAGGATTATAATTAGTAAAACCAATTTTCTCTTTATTAACCCAAGCCCTATGCCTTTTAAGGAGCAAAAAGTTTTTCTAAATGAAGGGGATACAACTAGATTACCAGATTTTAGTGTTCCTATTGGTATTCTTGATCTTGCAGCATATATTGAAAGGCATGTTGGTGATATTTGTATTGAGTTGTTAGATTTTTCGGCTGATTTACATAAAGTATTCAGAAACAATGAAAGCCATAGGAATTCTGATCTCAATTTAAACAAATTCTATAAATCTGAAATAGAGTCTGTATCCATGGAACCTGATATCGTAGGAATCTCCATCCTTTATTCAACTTCTTACTACAGTTCATTAGAACTGGCGAAGTTGGCTAGGGAAAAGTGGCCAAATGCACTCCTGATCTGTGGTGGAAATCATAGTTCGGCTTACTATCAGGAAGTGTTAAAAAGTCCCTATATTGATTTGGTGTTTAGGGGAGAAGCAGAAATTCCATTGGTACAATTTCTACAGGAATATCAAGCGTCTAATGGTAAAGTGAATACAGAGATCCAAGGGGTCTACGATCGAGAAAAAGCCTCTAATTATAGTGACTGCTCTGAAACGGCTGTGATGTTAGAAAATTTAGATGAGATTGGCCTTCCTGCTTATAAACTCCTTGATATTAATTTTTATCTTTCGACGTCAATTCGATTGGGATTGGACGAAGGCAGCATGAGCACTATGTGGAGCCGTGGGTGTCCCTTTAAGTGTACATTTTGTGCGACAAGCGTTGTTCATGGCAGGAGGATTCGGGATAAAAGTAATGAGTTTATTGTTGAAGAGCTTAAACATATCAAAAGCCTCGGGTTCAAAACCATTACCATTTACGATGACCTTTTTGCAGCAAAACCTAAAAAATTTTTAGAATTGGAAAAGGAGTTGGAACAAATTGGTATTGTGGGCAATACCAATTTCTTGATTCCAAATGCATTAAATGTAATGATCTTAAACGAAGATGTTATTGATGCAATTACTCGCATGAACGCCGAATATTTTAGGGTGGCAATTGAGTCAGGTTCGCAATACACACAAAATAATATAATTAAAAAACATGTGAATCTCAAGAAGGCGCGAAAGTTATTGAAATACATGCGTACTAAAGACCTGCCCATTGAGGTCAATTTCGTTCTAGGTTTTCCAGGAGAAACCAAAGATCTTATGCAGGAAACTATTGATTTTATAGCTACCATTGATGTTGATTGGGTGTTGGTTTTCTCTGCACTGCCTCTCCCTGGGACCGAACTCTACCAACAGTTCATCGACGAAGGAGCTATAGACCAGGAGACATTCGATTGGGATATGAATCGAATGCCTTTGAGGGACTTTGATACCAAAGAAATAGGAAAAGATGAACTGGCTCAATTGGTATACGATATCAATATCTATTGGAATTTTTTCAACAACAGTAATGTTCGGAAAGGGCGGTATGAACGATTTATGAGGTCTTTAAATACGCATGTGATCAAGCGATACCCTTTCCATGTGGTTGGGCTCTATTGTCGGGCAACCGTATACCAGAAAATGGGTGAGCAAAAAAAATCGGAACAAGATTTTCAAAGATGTGTTAAGTTAATCAATAATGACGAGCGGTCCACCAAGATGTATCATAGATATTTTCACAAAATGGAACTATTGAAAGAGTACTTTACAAGCGGAGAGAATGAATTGCATCAAACCATGGCTCCTGATGCGGTGACCGTTTTTCCATCCATTACTGGATCTGCACTTTAACAAGGTTAAAATCTTATGCAAAAAAACATTACCGCTACTTTTTTACAAGGACAGAATATTGACCTCTCCCCTCTATGATTGGTCAAATCTTGAGTAAGTTGGGACTCTTATTAAATGCGTAATATTGTAATAGTCGGAGCTTCTGGATTAGGTAGAGAGGTATATCAATGGCTTTCTGACCTTGGTGAGAAGGAAAATGTAAAGGGATTCTTAGATCCCAATAAATCTGTATTACATAATAGTAAGATTAATCTACCTATACTGGGCAGAGAAGATACGTACAATCCTGAACCTCAGGATGTGTTTGTTATGGCTATAACCGATTCTAATATAAAGCAAAAGGCAATTAATGTTTTAAAAACTAAAAATGCCACCTTTAGATCCGTAATACATCCAACTGCTCTAATATCAGAGCATTCTAATGTGGGAATGGGGGTTATTATCTACCCATATGCTTTAATATCATGTGACGCTACCGTTGGGAGTTACACTGTTGTAACTATTGGAGCTGTCATTGGACATGATGTGACTGTCGGAGAATATTCGTATATTGGCACGAATACTGTGCTTGCCGGATGGTCAAGGGTGGGAATTGGATGCTATATCGGATCGAATTCTGTCATTGCACAGCGCTCTACAGTTGAGGATGGTTCAAAAGTATCATCCAATGTGACTGTATTTGGAAAAATAAAGAGAGGAGAAATTGTAATGCCGGCAAGAAATCGAAAAGCACTCCTTCAATCTCCACCAGAAATCCAATAATGTCACTTGAAAGTTCACAAAATATTGTCGAGAATAAAGTTCTGATAATCGCCGAAATAGGTGTAAATCATAATGGCAAAATGGATCTGGCATTTGAATTGATCAATGTTGCTTCTGAGTCTGGTGCTGATGTTATTAAATTACAAACATCTATACCAAATCTTGTTACCTCAAGAAATGCGCCAAAGGCTGATTATCAGTTGTCCTCAACAGATTCCAGTGAAACATTACTCGAAATGTGCAATAAATTGACTTTGTCTTTTGAAGAGACAAGAACCTTAAAATTATACGCTGAAGAAAAAGATATAAAATTTCTATCTACACCATTTGATCTTGTTTCTATTGATTTTTTAAATGAACTTGGGCTTGATTGTTTTAAAATACCATCAGGAGAAATAAATAATCTACCTTATCTGCGCAAAATTGGGCGGTTAAATAAGAAAGTGATTATGTCTACCGGAATGTCGGAATTATCTGAAGTCAGGGACGCTCTTGAAATATTAATTACCTCAGGGACGGATAAAACTAAAATTACTGTGTTGCATTGCAACACTGAATATCCTACTCCATACGAGGATGTAAACCTAAGGGCAATGGTGACGATGAGGGATGAGTTAGATGTACAGGTAGGTTATTCTGACCATACGCTGGGAATTGAGATACCAATTGCCGCTGTGGCCTTGGGTGCTACCGTCATCGAAAAGCACATTACTTTAGACCGTGCAATGCAAGGTCCAGACCATAGTGCGAGTATTGAACCGAAAGAACTGAACGCTATGGTACATGCCATTCGAAATATAGAGAAGGCACTGGGCGATGGGGTCAAACGTCCCAGCCCCAGCGAGCAAAAGAATATTTCAGTTGCCCGCAAATCAATTGTTGCAGCCGGAAGTATTAAGAAAGGGGAAATTTTTAGTAAGACAAATCTGCTGGTAAAACGACCCGGTATTGGGATTTCACCCAGGAGCTGGGATGAAGTTATCGGAACTGCCGCAAACAAAGATTATGAAGAGGACGATCTTATAGAGTTATGAAACGGAGGATCTGTGTTATAACTGGCTCACGTGCAGAATATGGCTTGCTATATTGGTTAATGAAAGAAATACAGGAATCCAATGAGCTTGATTTACAGATAGTTGTTACTGGCATGCACCTTTCCCCAGAATTTGGTCTTACTTATAAGGAGATCGAAAAAGACGGTTTTTTTATTAACAAAAAGGTAGAAATGATTCTTTCAGCCGATACGCCATCGGCGATTACAAAATCAACAGGATTGGGAATGATCGGATTTGCGGATGCTTTGTTAGAGTTGCAACCTGATATTGTTGTTGTATTAGGCGACCGGTTTGAGATTTTTGCGGCATCATTTTCGACCATGATCGCAAGAATTCCTATTGCACATATTGGTGGTGGTGAGACTACTGTAGGAGCCTTCGATGAAGCCATAAGACATTCAATCACCAAAATGGCTTTTCTCCACTTTGTGGCAACAGATGTATATAGGAATAGAGTTTTACAGTTGGGTGAAGAGCCTGAAAGGGTATTTAATGTTGGTGGTATGGGAGTAGACTGTATCATGAAGACTCGGTTGCTGGGAAAAGAACAATTAGAGAAAGAACTGGATTTTACATTCGGACCAAAGAATCTGCTGGTGACTTTCCATCCCGTTACCCTGGAAAAAAGAACCTCATCAGATCAATTTACCGAACTCCTGGCAGCGCTGGAAACACTGGATGACACTCACATAATTTTTACAGCGCCTAACGCCGATACGGATGGCAGGGTTATCAAAACATTGATCGATGATTTTGTCTCGAAACATCCCAGAGGTTCCATTGCCTTTACATCTATGGGTCAGGTGAATTTCCTGTCGACTCTTCAATATATCGATGCGGTTGTAGGCAACTCGTCTAGTGGCTTAGCCGAGGCACCTTCTTTCAAAATCGGGACCATTAATATCGGTGATCGACAAAAAGGAAGAGTGATAGCCAAAAGTGTAATTAGTTGCCTTCCTGAAAAGGACTCAATTGTTAATGCGATGAAGAAATTATATTCTGATGCATTTCAGAAGTTGCTTAATACCTTTATTAATCCCTATGGGAAAGTTGGAGCATCAGAAAAGATAATAGCAATTTTGAAAAAATATCAAATAGAAAATAACATAAAAAAAACATTTTATGATGTTAATTTTAACGTGAAACTTTAAGCAAGGGATTATTCATGAAGTATTGTAAAAAGTGTGTGATGCCTGAAGCAAGACTAGGTATAAAATTTACTAATGATGGTATTTGTTCCGTATGTGTGGCTTTTGAAAAAAAGAAAACTATTAATTTGGATACCAGTTTTCGTGGGCTTGAACAATTATGTGATAAATATCGTAATGGTAATGGTAAAAATCGGTACGATTGCATGATTGCGGTAAGCGGTGGAAATGATAATCATTTTTCATGTTCACATTTTGAAAGAAGTTGTGAATATGAATCCTATATTAGTGTCTGTAGAGGATAACTTTCCTATGACGGAAGCTGGTATTCATAATTTAAAAACATTTCAAAAGAATTTGGATGTAGTATAATTAGTTTGAAACCAGATCGAAGAGCTCAAAAAAACTTGACCTATGCATATGACGTGGCTCAGGCGTTGTTGCTGGTTTTAGGAAAGACATCTTAAAATGAAAAGATCACAACTAGAATGCTTGCAGATTCTCCCAAACACAAGTATTAAAAGTGCTATGAAAAAACTTGGAGAGACAGTGAGGCAAATACTGTTTGTTATAGATACCAATAACATTCTCATTGGGACTGTTAATGATGGTGATATTAGGAGAGGACTTTTAAAAGGGTTTTGTTTTGAAGATAAAGTAGAAAGATTGATGAAAAAAGAGTTTAGATCGTTAATGGATACTGGGGTTGATCTAAGAAGTCAAGCAAAAAAAATGATGGCTGAGACATTGGTTGAACAAGTACCGGTATTGGACCGTAACGGTGTTATAGTTGATGTCATTTTTTGGATTGATTTGTTTGGGTGTGAACAGGCAAAAGAAGTAGATAAGCATGAAAATCATGTAGTTATAATGGCTGGTGGTAAGGGTACCAGACTGGACCCGTTTACAAGGATATTGCCTAAACCACTAATTCCTATAGGCGATAAGCCTGTTATTGAATTAATTATGGAGAGATTCTACCAGCATGGTTTTCACAAGTTTATATATACGTTGAATTATAAAAAAGAGTATATAAAACTTTTTTTTAAAGAAAATAAATATCCATATTCTATCGATTGGGTTGAAGAAGATGTTCATTTGGGTACAGCCGGGAGTATTTATTTGTTAAAGGACAGAGTTAAAGAAGCATTTTTTGTTGTTAATTGTGATTCGTTTGTGGAGGCAAATTATGAAGAAATCTTAGCTTGGCACAAGGAACATGAAGCCTCTATCACTATAGTTGGATGCCACAAGGAGATTACAATACCTTTTGGTGTTCTTGAGTTGTCAGATGGTAAGCTTGAAAGGATTAGAGAGAAGCCGGTGCATGATGTAATAATAAATACTGGCGTTTATGTAATTGAACCTCACGTTATTTCGTATTTTCAAAAAGGCGAAAAAATGGACATGGATAATTTAATAGAATTGGTTGCTGCTAAGGAAAAAGTCTCTGTATATCCATTATATGGTAATTGGTTTGATATTGGTCAGTGGCAAGAATATAAAGCAAATATTGATAAATTAAAGGTTTTCTGAAAGTGTTTAAGGGTAAGAAAATACTCGGCCTAATTCCTGCAAGAGGAGGGAGTAAGGGTTTGCCACAAAAGAATGTGAAATCTTTACTGGGTAAACCTTTAATTGCATGGACGTTTGAACAGTCTTTAGCTTCTAAGTATCTTGATCAGGTGATAGTTAGTACTGATGATAAGGAGATTGCTTCAGTGTCTGAGCGATTTGGTGTTAAAGTGCCTTTTGTGAGGTCAGAAGAACTGGCAACAGATGAGGCGCGGATGGTAGATGTTGTTTTACACGCAATTAACTGGTTTGAAAATAATGATAGAATTTATGATTTAATTGTCTTACTTCAACCTACGTCTCCCACAAGGATTACCGGGGATATAGATAATGCGATTGAATTATTGTTTAAGAAAGGTGCAAGTTCAATTATTTCTGTCTGTGAGGATGGTTATCCTCCGTTTTTGTCAAATACTTTGCCTGAAGATGGCAGTATGAAGAACTTCGTAAAGGATGAACATTTGGGAAAAAACAGACAGGAGCTGCCACAATCTTTCAGGATAAATGGGGCTGTTTATGTTGTTTATTCTGATTATCTAAAGAAAGAGAAAGAGTTTCTTGGAAACAATACGTACGCTTACATAATGCCTGGTAATAGATCTATCGACATTGATAATATGATTGATTTTAAACTTGCAGAGTTAATTTTGCAGGAGTCGCTATAAAAGCGGGAATAAGTATATGTTTGCTTTGCGAAAGATGAGTTAATATTAGGAAGATAAGTCCCTAAGTAGGGACGAGACAACTATGAGAATACTCTTGCCAACTGGATTCTGGATCCATAAAACCTACCATAGTTTAGCGAAAAGGATAAAGGATGTATATCCAGAAGCTGTGTTTGGTGTATTTGGTTCAAAAGAATCGCTTAGTTTTTTACGAAAAATCTGTGAGAATGATAGTGATATTGAATATGAAATATTTGAAATAGACATGGGTAGAAAAAAGGATCTTTTTGAAGAAGATATTGATTATGATGAATTAAAAAAATTTGAGGAAGGTTTGCCACTTAAAAGTTTATGGAGAGAGATTGCAAGAGACAGAGGTTTAGGAGGCGCTTATAACCATGGAGCGATAAGAAGCAAAAGCAAACATGAAGGTGACTATAAATATATATTAAAATCTTTTAATTATGTACTCAATCAAAGCAGAGATATTTTTAACAGATTCAATCCGGACTTATATGTAGAAGGGGTTGCAATGGGTAGTATTAATGCTATTATCTTTAAGCAAATATGCAATGAGAGAAATATACCGTACATATCCCCCAGTGTGACACGCGTGAAGAGTTATTTTGCCTTTTCAGATTGTCTTCAGCTACTATTGCCTCAAATTGATAAATCTTATCTGGAGTTATTGAATGATTATGATGAAAATGATGTCAAGTTCATAAAGGCAAAAGGACTTTACGATATTATAATGAATGAACTGGAAAACCCGGACTATTTTGATAGGATCAATTCAAGGTTTAATATAGTTAAGTATGATTCGCCAATTAGAAAGGCAAAATGGCTTGCAGGTACGGTGTTTGGATTTATGAAGGTTATCATAGGTGCCTATAAAAACCCTTCAAATATTCTGGGAAGTATTTCGTATAATCTTCAGCGTAGGATTCAAGGATTAAGACTGACAAATCCTGATTTTGCTGACAAGGTTGACTGTGATCGTAAGTACATTTATTATCCGTTACATGCAAATCCTGAATATTCTACTTCAGTACAGGGTACAATGTGGATAGACCAGATTAGTGTAATAGAAGCCTTGTCAAAAAGTATCCCGGTGGATTGGCAGATATATGTAAAAGAGCACCCGGGAACACTTGTTGCGCGTGTTCGCCCTTTCTCTTTTTACAATAGGATTAGACAACTTCCAAATGTTTCCTTAGTCCCTATTGATATGGATATGCACAAATTAGTATCAAATGCACAGATGGTAGCCGTTATTACGGGCACTGCGGGTTGGGAGGCTGTTCAACGAGGTGTGTCATCGATTACATTTGCTGACAACACGTGGGATATATTAGGGCTCTCAAAGAGATGTGCTAATATCGAGACACTCTCGAAAGATATTTATGATGAAGTACGTAGAGTTAAGCAAATAACACTATCTGAGAGAAGGAAACGAATTATTTGTTACCTGGCGGCAGTATTACGACACAGTTTTAATATGACATATCCAAATCAATTTGTATTTACCGACTTTGGTACTGACGAAGAGTATGAAGTGTGTGGTAAGGAGTTGGCGGATGGTTTAATAAAACATCTGGAGTATCTACAAAAAGAGAAAGGTTACAGTTTCGGATTAGCTGTGTAGCTATATTAAGGAGTTATATATGAAAGACAAGGTTTTAGTTACTGGAGGTGCGGGTTATATTGGCTCAATCTTGGTGCCGATGTTGCTGCATAACGGATATAAAGTGACAGTGCTGGATAGCCTGCTCTTTGGCCAATCTTCTCTGCTGGATTGCTGTGGTGATCCGAATTTTGATTTTGTAAAAGGAGACATTTGCGATCTGGAGCTTGTTAAAAATCTTTTGCCACGCTTTGACATCATAATTGTACTGGCAGCCATTGTAGGGGCGCCGGCTTGTAAAAACAATCCGACTCTGACAAAGCTCGTTAATTACGATGCTCACATGTACATA
>Ga0233429_1000362_pt1 | contig 77839 bp, 66 predicted proteins | sample SI_118_April2016_3_FD_179879 | JGI IMG/M metagenome (GOLD analysis project Ga0233429, IMG submission 179879) | Seawater microbial communities from Saanich Inlet, British Columbia, Canada - SI_118_April2016_135_MG | ecosystem: Environmental > Aquatic > Marine > Inlet | place: Canada: British...
TCAGCGTGTACAACGGGCGCCCATAATATTGGCTCCGCTGCGCGTATGATCGCTTACGGCGATGCGGATGTGATGGTGTGCGGCGGTGCGGAAATGGCAACGTGTAGTTTGGGTATTGCAGGGTTTGGTGTTATGCGTGCTTTATCAACGCGTAACGATGCGCCTGAAAAGGCCAGTCGTCCCTGGGATAAAGATCGCGATGGTTTTGTTTTGAGCGATGGTGCGGGTGTGCTTGTACTTGAAGAATACGAGCATGCGAAACAACGTGGCGCCACCATTTACGCAGAACTAGCGGGTTATGGCATGAGCGCAGATGCGCATCATATGACGGCCCCGATTTCCGACGGCGCGTGTGCGGCGATGAAAGCGACATTAAATGATGCCGCGATGAATATTGACGAAGTGCAATACATTAACGCCCATGCAACTTCGACCTTGTTGGGTGATCTGAGCGAAGTAGAAGCGATTAAAACGCTGTTCGCTGATCATGCATCACAGCTTGCTGTGAGCTCAACCAAATCTATGACGGGGCACCTTCTTGGCGCCACCGGGGCGGTTGAAGCGATCTTTTCTGTATTGGCGATCCAAGACCAGGTAGCGCCACCCACGATTAACCTCGATCAACCGAGCGAGGGCTGCGATTTAAACTTTGTACCCCATCAAGCACAGCCGATGACCATCAATGCGGCCATGTCAAATTCCTTTGGTTTTGGTGGCACCAATGCCAGTTTGCTCTTTAAGAAAATAGAGTAGTGTTGTGAAATCTCGCGGCACGAGGCTGAAAATACTGATCCTGATGATCGTGCTAGCGGTTGTTTTGAGTATTAAGTGGATTCGTTTTCAAGAAGCTTCGATCATTCCCGCGGGTGGTTTTACGTATGTTGTGCAACCAGGCACAAACCTTGATCAGCTAACGACAGACTTTGAAAAATACCTTCATCTGCAAAACCCTTTTCTGTTTAAGCTTTATGCTCGTTTGAGCGGTGATGCTTATGCGCTGAAGACGGGCGAATATTTTTTGCCAGCAGGCAGTACGACCTCGCAGGTGTTTGATAAGCTTGTTTCAGGCAAGGTGGTCTATCACGCATTTACGTTGGTTGATGGCTGGAATATGTATGATGTGATGAGCGTACTTAATAAAGATCGCTCTATAAAACATACACTAAAACGAAAAAGCTTACGTTATATCGCAAAACAAATGAAGCTAAAGCATCCGTCGCCAGAAGGTTTGCTTTACCCCGAAACATATTATTTTACGTTGCACAGCACGGATCTCAGTATTCTCAACAGAGCGCATCAAGCCATGCTGAAACACTTGAATGCCGCGTGGGCACAGCGGCAATCAGGCTTGCCTTACAAAAACGAATACCAGGCGCTGATTGTTGCGTCGATGGTTGAAAAAGAATCGGCGCTGTCCAAAGAACGTCCTATCATTGCCCGTGTTATTTTGAAGCGATGGAAAATGTGGATGCCTCTGCAAATCGATTCCACCGTGATTTATGGATTGGAGCCTTTTTTCTCAGGTAAGTTGAGACGTAGTGATTTAAGGAAGAAAACATCGTACAATACCTATACTCGATATGGCTTGCCGCCAACGCCGATCGCCATACCTGGCGCAGATGCGATTCACGCAGCTTTGCATCCGGTGAGTACGAAGGCACTGTATTTTGTGGCGAAAGGGGATGGCAGTCATCATTTTTCGCCGACGCTAGCGGGGCAACGCAAGGCGATTGACCGCTATCTGCGAAAGAAACAACCGACACCGAACAAAGGAAAAACAACATCATGAGAAAACACAGCGGACTCTTTGTTACCGTGGAAGGTATTGAAGGCGTAGGCAAGTCAACGGCCATTGGTTACATGCAGGCATTATTGCAAGAAAAGCAGGTGGATGCCGTGGTGACAAGAGAACCGGGCGGCACGGAAATTGCGGAAGCCATTCGAAAACTTATCTTAAATCATTACACGGAGAAGATGACACAAGAGACTGAATTATTATTGATGTTTGCTAGTCGTTCTCAGCATATCGCTAATATTATTTTACCCAACTTGCTGGAAGGCAAGCTGGTGATCTCTGATCGTTTCACGGATGCAAGTTTTGCCTATCAAGGTGCTGGACGAGGGTTGCCAGAGAACTTTATTGCCTCACTTGAAAAGTGGGTGCAAAAAGATTTAAGACCCGATTTAACGATTCTTTTGGATGCCTCAGCTACGCTGGGTGCGCATCGTGCGAAACATCGTGGTGTGGCGGCGGATAGGATTGAGCAAGAGAAGATCCAGTTTTTTGAAAGGGTGAGGGCGTGTTATTTGACGCGTGCTGAACTGGAGCCGGAGCGTTTTCGTTTGATTGATGCCTCGAAGAGTTTGCCGCAAGTGAAGGCGCAAGTTAAAGCGGTGATGGAGACGTTTTTATCTGAGCATTATCATGCTAGAACGTAGTGTGGATCCCGCGGTCAAGCCGCGGGATGACTTTGTCGTAGCGCGGGATGACTTTGTCGTAGCGCGGGATGACGTGGGTTCGTGGGGGATGGCATGAATTCAAATAGTGTCATACCGCGGCTTGACCGCGGTATCCAGGGCAGAAAGCTCGCGATTTATCCTTGGCAAATAACACCCTGGACACAACTAAACGACGCCCTGGCGCAAGATCGCCTACCTCACGCACTCTTAATCAACGGCACCGAAGGTATCGGTAAAAACCATTTCTGCGAGCAATTCGCCCATCGTCTTTTATGCACACAACCGACGGCCGATGGCTTTGCCTGCGGCCAATGCCCGGATTGTTTATTGGTTCAGGCAGGCACACACCCCGATTTCACCATCATCACTACAGAAGAAAAAAGCAAAATCATCAAAGTGGATCAAATACGCTCCATGATTCATGCCTCTCGCCAAACTGCGCAACGTAATAAGCGCAAGATAATCTTAGTGACACCAGCAGATGTGATGAATGTCGCGGCATCTAACGCGTTATTAAAAACCCTGGAAGAGCCCTGCCAAGACACCTATCTTTTTCTAGTCACGCATCAAATGTCCCGCTTATTACCCACGATCAAAAGCCGTTGTCATAAAATGTCGTTTACTTTACCCAATGAGACACAAGCGCTGGCCTGGTTAAAAGAACAAACACAAACACATGCGGAGCTCGAGCTAGCATTATCGCTGGCGCATGGCGCACCTTTGCGTGCCCTGGATGCCATTAACAATGAAGCACTTGAAGCGCGAAAGCAATGTTTTACCATATGGGTTGCTTGGCAGCAAAAAAGAAACACGATGCAAGATGTGCTAAAAGCGTGGGGCAAGCATTCAACGCTTTTTGTGATGAATCAATGGGTGTCGTGGCTGTGCGATCTTATTAAGGTGAAACAAGGCTTGGATCAAGCTATTGTAAACCAAGATTTTGCAGGCGCTGTGAGTAAGCTCGCTGCAAGATTGAATCTTCAGCGCTTGTATCAATATTACGACCGTTTGTTAAAGGCGCGACAATGGATCTTGGCGCCACAGATTAATGTAAATGAAACCATGCAGTTAGAAGCATTACTTGTTGAATGGGTGGAGGTATGGCGATGCTGATTGATTCTCACTGTCATCTGGATCGTTTGGATCTGGAGAAGTATCAAGGTGACTTGAACCTTGCGATTGAGGCGGCACAAAAAAACGATGTCGGTCATTTTTTGGCGATCTGTGTGAACTTGCCGGAGTTTCCTAATATCCTCGACATTGCTAAGCGTTATGCCTGCGTTTCGTGTTCGGTGGGGGTTCATCCTAGTGATCATGATGGAAGCGAGGTTAGCCCTGATGAATTGACGAACTTAGCCAGCGAGTCTGAAGTGGTCGCACTGGGTGAAACAGGGCTGGATTATTTTTATAACACCGAAAAGAAAGATCGCTTGCTTCAGCAACTTAACTTTCGGCACCACATTCAAGTGGGACATACGGTTAAAAAACCCATCATTATCCATTCGCGTGAAGCGAGTAACGATATGTTGATGGTGATGCGAGAAGAAAATATTCGCGATGCCGGTGGTGTGATGCATTGTTTTACGGACACGTGGGAGATGGCGAAGAAAGTGTTGGATCTGGGTTTTTATGTTTCGATCTCAGGGATTGTGACGTTTAAAAAAGCCGATCAAATTAAAGAGGTGGCGAGAAAAGTGCCGCTGGATCGCCTGTTGATTGAGACAGACGCGCCTTATTTAGCGCCAGTGCCTTTTCGTGGCAAATCCAATGAACCGGCTTACGTGAAACATGTGGCTGAATGTGTTGCTGCGTTACGTGGCGTGAGCTATGAGGGTCTGGCGCAACAAACGACGCAGAATTTTTGTGATTTATTTAAGGTGAATCTTCATGTATAAACCCGTCAGCTTATTTATCGGGCTGCGTTACACGCGAGCCAAGCGACGCAGTCGCTTTGTGTCGTTCATTGCTTTGGTGTCGATGCTGGGCATTGCGTTGGGTGTGGCGGTGTTGATTACTGTGCTATCGGTGATGAATGGGTTTGATCAGCAAATTCGCGAACGTATTTTTACGTTGGTGCCGCACATCACGATCACAGGTTACAACAATACGTTGACAGACTGGCGTTCGTTAGAGAAAAAGGTCGAAGCGATGCCGCGTGTGAAAAGTGTGATGCCGGTGGTGTTGGGGCAGGGGTTGTTGTCCAAAGATGGTGTGACCAGTCCTGTGTTGATCAATGGCGTGGATCCTAAAGACGTTCCTAAGGTTTCGTTATTAAAGACTAAGCTCATTCAGGGTAAGCTCAGTGATTTAGCCTCGGGTAAGTTTGGTATTATTTTAGGTGATGCGTTGGCGGCGAATTTGGGGTTGCTGACCGGGGATAAGGTCAATGTCATTACGCCTCAAGCGAGCATTACGCCGGTGGGGGTGATTCCGCGTTTTAAACAATTTAGTGTCAAAGGTGAGTTTCACGCGGGGACAGGTTTTGGGTTTAATACATCATATGCCTATATCAATCTTCAAGACGCCGAGAAACTCTTTTTGTTAGGCAATAAAATCACGCAGTTACAAGTGAAAGTTGATAATCTATTTGCAGCGCCCGCATTGGGGCAGATCATTCAGAAGAAGCTAGGCCCTCGGTATATTATCTCGGACTGGACGGCACAATACGGTGCGTTTTATCATGCGGTTCAGATGGAAAAAACCATGATGTTCCTGATTTTGATTCTTATCATTGCGGTGGCAGCGTTTAATCTGGTGTCGGGTTTAATGATGATGGTGAATGATAAGGAAGCTGACATTGCGATCCTCAAAACCATTGGCGCAACCCCTCGCGTGATTACATCTATCTTTATGATTCAAGGACTTGTGGTTGGTTTGACAGGGACTTTATTGGGTTTAATTGGCGGCATTGTTTTGTCATTGAATGTCACCTCCATTGTTAATTTCATTCAAGCGGTCTTTAAAATACAGTTGGTGAATGCCAATATTTATTTCGTTAATTTCCTGCCGTCGCAATTACAATGGACGGACTTATGGCATGTTTCTCTTGTTGCCTTGGTTTTAAGTTTACTGGCAACGATTTATCCCGCATGGCGCGCCTCCAAGGTGCAGCCGGCAGAGGCATTACGTTATGAATGATGTGAATATTCTTGAATGTCGCAAGCTGAGCAAGGTGTTTTCCGACGGTGAGCGGGATGTGCATGTTTTAAAAGACATTGATTTTGCGATTGCAAAAAACGAAACCGTTGCGATTGTTGGTACGTCTGGTTCAGGAAAAAGTACCTTGCTTCATTTGCTGGGTGGACTGGATGCTGCGAGCGAGGGTGATGTGGCGTGGCGTGGGCACAGTATTTTGCCGTTGTCTGAGAAGCAAAAAGCGATCCAGCGCAATCGGCTGTTGGGTTTTGTGTATCAATTTCATCATCTGTTGCCGGAATTTACTGCGTTAGAAAACGTGGCTATGCCGTTGTTAATACGCAAGGTATCCGTCAAAGAAGCGGAATATAAAGCAGAAACGATGCTGAAAAAAGTAGGGCTTGCCGAACGGCTGACGCACCGTGTGCCTCAGTTATCCGGGGGTGAAAAGCAACGTGTCGCTATGGCGCGAGCGTTGGTGACGGCGCCGCAATGCGTTCTGGCGGATGAGCCTACGGGTAATTTGGATCAGAAAACGGCTGAGACCGTGTTGGAAGTGATGATGCAGTTACAATATGAGACAGAAACTAGTTTCATTATTGTGACACATGATGTTAGTATTTCTAAAAGGATGGCGAAGTGTTATTTGCTGGCTGAGCAGCAATTGAGACGGTCGTAGTTATGGATAATGGATACCGCGATCAAGTCGCGGTATGACGGGTGACTGTGATGATGGGTGACTGTCATCCCGTGGCTTGACCACGGGATCCAGAACGCTTGATGACAAAAACCAAGGGAGCAATATGTCGGTTATTATACGCATTACAAGCGTGATCTTACTTTCACTCATGATAGCGGGTTGTTACCGCCCCGTGCCACCTCCTGGCAAAATCTATATTGGCAAGCAACACATGCGTCCGGCAGCCCCTGGCTACCTTATTGGCAAAACCGGTTATTTCAAAGTCGCGAAAGGTAGCGGTGCCTTCAAAGGTTTGAAAAATAAAAAATTGATTTTAGTCTTCCTGTTAGGCAATCGCTACGAATTATACACCTACCAAAACCGCACCAAATGGATGATTTCAGCGGGCACGTATCAATATGATATCGATCCTTACCGAGTAGAGCGTTCGATGTTAAATCTGATCGGCAAAAATGGCGCAGACATTACGTTGTTCTACAGTAATCATAGCGTGGGCACGTTCATTGCCAAATCCAATCGCCCTAATGTCTCGGGCATTATGCGAGGTTCGTTTGCCTTTAAGTTGAGGCCTACGAATCAGTCGTTGAGGTTTTAGGTGTGAAGGTCATTTTAATGTTTGTGATATTGACGGTTTTCTCTGTCTTGGCTGTTGCGCAAACGAAGCTAACGGTTACAAATACCGCTGCTTCCAAGTTATCTTCAACAAGCGATATAGTGGCCAAAAACATAGCCGTACCGACGCCGCCTCTGGATAAGCTTCAAACCAAGGATTTAGGGAATGACGCAGTCTCGGGTCGATTGGGTCTTTAGTCTAAAAAAATCAAGTTTACGCAGGAAAATGCGCAAATAGTGATCTATAATTACACCGAGTCATACAAATGATAAGGAGTAATGACCATGAAAAACAAAAAATTAATAGCACTAACCGTTGCGCTTACTTTTGGCATTTCAAGCATGAGTTTCGCATACGGCTTCTCAACCTTTACAAGCCCTAAGCTTAAATCTGATACAGCATCCAAGATTCATGCGGTGAAAAAAGCGCCGGTAAAACCTGATAAAGTGGTTAAGCCCGCGGTGAAGGCGCATAAGAATGCTTGTGGTATGTGATTAGTGATTAAAGGAACGAGGCCTCAAAGCTATTATTAGCAATGCGCCTTATTTCCGCTTCGGTGAGGTTCAAAGCCTCTTGCACGGCGATGTAGTTGTCATTGAGGTACCCGCCAAAATAAGCCGGATCATCTGAATTAATGGTGACACATACGCCTGCATCCATGAGCGCTTTTAATGGCAATTGAGCTAAGTCTGGGAAGACGTGTAGTGCTTTGTTTGACAGTGGGCAGATGGTTAAGGGGATTTGTGTTTCGGCGAGGTGGGCGACCAGTTTATCATCATGAATGGCCTGCACACCGTGATCGATGCGGCGCACCTGTAATAGATTTAGCGCTTGCCAAATATAATCCGCACCACCTTCCTCACCCGCATGCGCGACGGTTAAGAGCCCTTCAGCGGCTGCTTTTGCAAAGACGTCTTTAAATTTTTCAGGCGGGTTATTCAGTTCTGAGGAATCCAGTCCAACCGCTTTAATTTTATCCAGGTGCGGCATGGCTTGTTCTAGGGTGGCGAAGGCCTGCTCTTGCGATAAGTGCCGTAGAAAGCACAGAATTAAGGCATTGGTGATACCTAGTTTTTCCTTCGCATCTTGCATGGCTTGATGAATACCCTTGATGACCGTCTCAAAAGCAATCCCCCGATCAGTATGCGTTTGCGGATCAAAAAAGATTTCTGCGTGGGTGATATTGTTTTCTTTGGCTTTTTGAAAATATGCCCAGGTTAGGTCATAAAAATCCTGCTCGGTGATGAGAACACTGGCGCCGAAGTAATAAATGTCGAGAAACGATTGTAGGTTGGAGAATTGATAGGCTTGGTGTATTTCATCGACCGATTGGAAGGGTAGGTTGATTTTGTTTTTTGTGGCCAACTGTAGCATCAGTTCGGGTTCTAGGGTGCCCTCGATGTGTAGGTGGAGTTCGGCTTTGGGGAGGGATTGGATGAGGGTTTTCATAAGCGCCTATTTTAAGTCGATAATTTTTTTATAATAGCATGATTTTTTGATTTGGAACGCTATTGTTTAATTTTGATGAAATGTGGACCATTGTATTTTCAATACATTCCGGTCGAGCACGATGTTTAATGCGGCGTGTTCAAGACGCTTAAACAGAGTCTGGCGAGAACACCCCTGTGTTTTTGAATGTCAGTAATGTAACGCATCAGGGTGCTTTGCAGGCGCTGCGTTGAGTTGTTAAAGTGAGCTAAATCGTATTGTGTTCCATGGCGAGCACTCGTTAATCGAAGTAGGATTGCGAGCTAACGTTTGAAGGGCTTGTTTTCAGGTTTATTGCGTGTTTGTTCTTCCTTGTTGTCAGGTTGTTTCTTGAAGAGATGCCAGGCGTGCTGAATTTTTGTTGCGGCTGCGGTTTGATGATCGTGCGCCCCCTTGGCAAGATCTTTGGCGACATCTTTATAAGTTGAGAAAATGCGATCGAGATTGTCAGCTTGCTTATTCAGGTAAGAGTCTAGCATGTCCTTTTTTTCTAGTGAAGTAGTGCTTTCATCCTTTACAAAGGCCTCTACTGTTTCTTTAAGTGTAGGTTGTGACGATAGCATGTCCAGTGACAAAGCGAGTCGCATGGTTGCATTCTGTTTAAGCGCGGCAATGAAAGAGCTACTATCTTTTTTTTCACCTAGTTTTTTCAAGACATCCGGGAGGGTGGTGACGATGTTTTTCAAATGGGGGGATTGATATTTTTCTGATAGCGCGTCCTCCAGTGCTTTCTTTAGCTCATTCACTTGTGCAGAAGAGCTGCTTGATGATGTTTGTTTTTGATTGGTATAGGCATTGTTAACATCAACATGTAAAAAATCGGACATTATTTTGTAAGTGCGAGGGCTTATAATAATGCGGCCGTCATTGATTTTTTCAAAAAAGTTATCCACATAAATGGCGAGTTTTGATTCTTCAGAAATGTAGTCGTTTAAGAGCGCTATTTTTTTACTGGGGGTTGATAAGATAGTTTTCATTAAAAGCAAGGCCGGGTCTGCTTCTCTGAAGATGTCTTTATCAAATAAGGTCGGTGAATAGTTTATATAGGCATCATGGCTTGTATAAAGTGCTTGGAAAAAGAAGTACTCTGGCAATATTCTGTCATCAGTTAGCTGTAGTGTGCCTTCGTTGTATGAGGTAATAAGTTTTTCCGCGAATCCTTTGTGAAGTGCGTTCTCGGTTGCTGTGGCTAGCCATTCATTTTTGCATATTGTGGCAGCAATAAACTGGGCGCTAAAGTTTGATTGAGGAGGAGCCTCATAGAGCGCATTTTTGACCGAGGATAGAATGGTTTGCCAAATGATATTTTTTTGTTTATCCGAGGTCCTCTGCTGAAGCCATGATTCGGCATGTGGATTTTTGAGGTTGGCGGCTTGTATTGCAGCTTGGTATTTTTGTAAATGGTCGTGAGCTTTCTCGTAATGCGCCGCTAAAATCCATGCTGCTTCGCCTTGTGTTGCAGCGGCTTTCTTTAGAAAGCGTACACCGTCGCGCTCATTTTTGTCTGTTTTGGCGAGGTTAGTATCTGTTTTGCTACCATACGCACTATATGAAAACACGCCTCCATTCAAGTACATTAGCCCAAGTGTTTCTTGGATCTCTGGCCGCGGGTCTGTTCTGAGCAGATTATAGAAGTCTTTTTTAAGGCCTTTCTTATTGGCGTTTTCGATAAAATTAACTACCTTGGCTTTTGTGTGAGTATCATTAGAAGCCATGATGTTCACGAATAAAGAGATCGAAGTTGTTTCTATGTGTTCGAAACCCGAGTTTTTCAAGTGAAGTATGATAGCGAGTTCATACATTGCTTTTGGGTGATATTCTTTGGATGCCAGCTGTAAAAACTTTGAATATTGCTTAATGTCACCTTTTTCTTTATAATGCCTTGCTAGTAGATAACTTGATAGGCCTCTGTGTTGCTTCCTTTCGAGAAGATGCTTGCAAATAAGCAAATTTTCATCGCTTAATGTATCGTTCCGGATCTGTCGCGATGATAGATATTTTTCAATTGCTTCATTAAAAGGTGTTTCGTATTCTTTAGTGATTGCTTCTTTAAAAAGAGAGGTATTCTTTTCCTCCATCAAGAAGGCAAGTAGGGGGCTATGAATATAGGAATCTGCGCTGTATTCATGTGTGATCCACTCTTGTATTTTTGCTATGAGCGACTTTGTCGGTTGTTCGTTGCCTTCATGTTTGGCAAGATCGGCGTATTTTTTTTGTTGAGATAGAGCTTTTGTGTCTAGCCACTTGAAAAGGTTAGAAAAGTCCCTTCCAGAAGAGCCCCTTAATTTGGCAGAGACTTTGCGTCGATAAAAGTTTGCCAGAAGCGTAGCTGCCAAAGTTCCATCAGTATTCTTCCAGCCAAAGAAGGCGAGCGCTTTTATTTGGCTTAAAGCTGTATCGAGCGTGCTTCCTCCTTTGTTTTTTCGTAGTATGTTGAGTTGTTTTTGTATATGTTTTTTGAAGTTTGTAAAGCTAGTTCGCTCTAGCAACTTCTTTGTGATTGAGCGTGTTTTTTCTCCGACAAACCATGTCTTAAGTAGATTTTTATCGCTGTCACTACTGTTTTGTAGCCTGGATAGTAGGTCTTTTGTTTTTTGGTTTTGAGCAGCGTTAATTCCTTTTAGGGCGGCTTTGGTGACGTCCTCGGTATCTGTGCTCGTTGCTATTGATTCAAGCACGGAAATGATAGCTTGAACGTCAATGGCATGACGAAGCTTGAGGGGCCAAACCTTGGTAAGGCTGTTGATGTATCCGGTTATATCGTCTTTAATCGTACTATCTTTATTAGGGGTGCCCATGCTCCACTCCATCAGCTAATGATGCCTAAAGAATAGCACAAAAAGTTGAAGATGCAATAAAATATGAGATATTACTTACAAGCCAGATGCCGAAAGTGATCTCAAGCCACAAACGCCTGAGCCACCAAAACCCCTGTCACCAACATCGAGCCCAGCAAAAAGCTACGATAACTCGTCCTATTCGCTGAAGGCAGCTCTTCCCGGAAAACGTTAAGCAAAATAGAGCCAGATAAAAACGCGGTCATCATGGCAACAACTAGAACATTCACGGGGTCAAAAACAACAGAGACCACCCAACCGAGCAGTAGGGCGCCGACGAGAATAAAGCGCCATGTGTGGGAGAATTTTTTGGGGTATAGCCGTGTGAATTTTTTATCGATAATAATAAAGTGCAAAGACATTGCGATAATGAAAACCAAACTGAAAAATAATCCCGTGGCAATGCGCAGGGTCATCGTGTAGGTAATCAGAAAATTATATAAACAAAAGGTTGCAATATGCAAACGGTAAAGACTGTTTGACGAGGTGCTGGTTTGTTTTTCAGCGAGGATTTCCAAGCCATAATAAATCAGAAACCCTGCAAGCGCCGCGATAAAAATTGACAAATCCCCTAAAGGTGTTAGCCAGTGAAGCTTTGCTAGTAGCTTGCCGATAGGTTCATTTTGCTCGACAAGCTCTGGGAGCATGTGTAGAAAAACAAACGCGACCGCCACACCGCCGGCAAAAGAGGCGAAAGCTTTGCCCGTTGTTTTCCATCGGTGTGATAAATAGGGTGTAACAAAATGAAAGAACGATAAAACAACGGTGGCGGCAAGAGCGAGGAGTAATTGGTGCCAGGTGATCCATGTCATGCTTGTTGCCTGCTACGTATGAATAAAGCGTCATAAACCGGTCGTTCGCCGTGATGCAGTGCGGAGATTGAAACAACGTGTGGTTTTGCGTCTCTGATATAAAGTGTGCTGGAATGCCCTTGATCCATGCTCATGGCAGACGTAATGTTAACGTGTAACTTTGCAGGTAAAACGTTCATAATAAAATTCGCCATTTCAACGGAATTCATCCCATAACGTTTATCATAACCATTCACTTCAAGAAAAACAACGTGCTGATGTTGCTTGGCATCTTTGGCGAGAATGACGGAGACATTGGCAGAAAACTCAAAGGTAGAAAGCACGCCGCCCCATTGCATGGCAATGCTTGTTTTATGATGTCTTGTTCGAATAAGATCGGGGCCCGCACCAAGCGCATTGATGATGTTAGGCGGTGTTGTGTAGGCGGGTATTTCTCGAATGCTCCATTGGTGTTGTTTGTTTTCGACGATAGCAGGACGCGATTTTGTGGGAAAGATTTTTTTATAACAGTTTTCAGAATAACGATGCTGTTTGACGATCAAGAGTCCATCGCCAATGTTTTGCGTTGTTTCTTCAGGGTAGTGCCGACCACTGCAATTCTGATCCGGATGGTGAAGTCGGTTTGTGAAAAAGTATCCCCCATTAATGCCTGCAATGAATTGCGGGTGTGTTTTCCCTATGGCGGAGGGTTGTTCGGTGAACGGTGCGTTATGGGGTTGTGTTTCACCTAGCACGGGCACTAAAGAGAGTTTTTGATCGGATAAGTCGCTGTCTATGATGTTAATGGTCAAGGGCTTTATTTTACCGCTCAAATGAAACAAATAAAAAGACGGGAACTGCCCGGTACAACGATACTGGTGCCAGTGAACGCTCTTGTTGGGTGTGAGCGGCTGGTTGCGTGTTTGGGTGCATCGCCAATGAAAATTCAGGTTGGCTTGTTGTGTTAATAGATGGTTGATGAGTGGTTGGTTGTCATAACGCGCATAAAGCAAGCTCGCGGCTAAGCCTACGGCAAAGAGGATGATGAATATCACTCCAAGGATGCTTTTTTTGATAAAACGTTTCATGCGCGAAAGGGTAGCATAGTTTTTAGAGATATTGTATGCTCGATCCCACCACAATTTTAAACAGGAATCCCTATGAACCAAGATAAAGTGATTCAACTTACCGCTGAATTCGTTAAAAAAACACTGGCCGGCGACGCATCAGGACACGATTGGTGGCATGTTTTTCGTGTTTGGCAAACGGCGCGTTACCTTGCTGAGAAAGAAGGGGCGGACGGCTACCTGGTGGAGCTCGGAGCTTTATTGCACGATATCGCTGATTGGAAATTTCATGATGGCGATTTGACGGCAGGCTCACGTGTGGCCAGTGCTTTCTTGGCGGATCTTGGGGTGGAGACATTGACCGTTAAGGCCGTTTGTCACATTATCGACGAGGTCAGCTTTAAAGGGGCAGGTGTTCAGTCGACAGGTTTAAGTTTGGAGGCCAGGGTGGTGCAAGATGCTGACCGTCTTGATGCCATGGGCGCCATTGGGATTGGCAGAGCGTTTGCTTATGGTGGGTTTAAAAAAAGATCGATGCATGAGCCTGATGTTGCGCCTTGTTTGCATTCAACGTTTGAAGCGTACAAAAATAGTCAAAGCACAACAATTAATCATTTTCATGAGAAGTTGTTGTTGCTTAAAGATAGGATCAATACCTCGACGGGGCAGAAACTGGCTGAAGATAGGCATCAATTGATGAAGGTATTTTTAAGAGATTTTCATGCGGAGTGGGCGTTGGGGGTTGACTAACATATCTATTGCACTTCAAGATTTGAGCGGTTTGAGAGATTCCTGGAGCCCGCGGTCAAGCCGCGGGATGACGCTGTCGGGTGCACGGGATGACTCTGTCGGGTGCACGGGATGACTCTGTCGGGTGCACGGGATGACTCTGTCGGGTGCATGGGATGACTCTGTCGGGTGCATGGGATGACTCTGTCGGGTGCATGGGATGACTCTGTCGGGATAATGTCATACCGCGGCTTGACCGCGGTATCCAGGAAAGCCTCGTCGCATCTCTTATGTCGAATCACCACGGATATACCCCTGCACGGGCAAATAAAGCACAACCTTAAGCAGTAACTCTCCTCTTTTCATGTTTGAGTGTTGCTTTTTTTGTTTAATGAGGTTTAAAATCAATAGGTTGTTTTTAAATTAAGGAAGATTTCTTATGTCAGATAATAGCGTTAAATTAAACGTAGGCAGCTTTGCTTGCGCTTTTGGTCTTATTTGGGGTATCGGCATGTTGCTGGTGGCTTGGTTTTCATGGTGGTTTGGCTGGGCACATGCGTTTGTTTACGTGATGTCATCCGCCTATCTTGGGCTTGCGCCGACCTTTGTCGGAGGGATCTTCGGGTTTCTTTGGGGTTTTGCGGATTTCTTCCTTTTCGGTGCTTTCGTTGCATTGGTGTATAACTTCTGCTTGCGATGCAATTGCCCGGTGACAGGCAAAAAGAGTAAAGCGAAGAAAAAATAACGTAAAGAAGTATCGTCGCCTTATTCTGTAATTCTGGATCCCGTGGTCACGCCACGGGATGACGGAGATTGGGTTACAGGGGGCGGCCAGTGAGTGAATGGAGTGAGGGAGTGTTTTGCGTTGAAAAGGATGTCTGCGGTATTTAAGTGTTTCTTGGTTTTTTGTGCCTTCTGTTTTGCTAGTTTTTCTAGTACGGCTGCTTGTACGGGCATTGCCATCGGCAAAAATGCCACGGCGGATGGCTCGGTGATTATTACAAGAAACGAAGATTACGATGTGAATAACTGGGCTAAGCACATGGTCGTGCACCTTCGCAAAGTGAATAAAGCCGGCACCATCATGACATTTCCAACGGGTTTAAAAGTACCCGCATCCAAGATTAGTTATAAATACACGGCAATGCCTGATTGGGATGCCAAAGACTTATCCACGACATCGGGACCTTTTGCTGAAGAGGGTATCAACCAATACATGGTTGCGATGACGGCAACGTTTAGTGCGGATACGAACAAACGGGCGCAAGCGGCGGAGCCTTTTGTGAAGGTGGGCATTGAAGAATCCGTGATGCCAACATTGATTTTACCGCGTGTCAAAACAGCTCGTCAGGGTGTTAAGCTTTTAGGGCAGTTCATTAATCGATACGGTGCGGCAGAGGCCGATGTTATTTTCTTTGCGGACAAGCAGGGTGCTTGGGTCTTTGAAATGGGTGCGGCGCATGCTTGGGTAGCCGAACGCGTGCCGGATGGCCGCTATATTATGATGGCCAATGCGCTGCGTTTAACCTCCATTGATTTAACCGATCATAAAAACGTAATCGCCTCACCGGGACTCTATCAGAAAACAGTTAAAAACAGATTGCTTGCTCACCCCAGTAAAACACATTTTAATTTCGCAGCGGCCTACGGCGTGCTTGGTAAGCCTTATAACAACAATAGAATTTGGTTGGGTGAGAAAATAATGACGCCGTCTTTGAAGCAATCAACGGCCCTAAAAACCTATCCGGATTTTTTAAAACCAGACCATAAAATTACGCTGTCAAAAATCATTACCATGATGCGAGCAAATTACAAAGGTACTGTTTTAGCAGGTATTGCGAAACGACCTATTGCTGTTGATCGCAACATTGAATCACACATCTTACAAATCCGTCCGTATGTTATTTCCCCGTTGTCTGGTTTGATTTGGCAAAGCCTGGGCAATGTCGCAGACAGTGTCTTTGTGCCGGTTTATGCAGCAATAACACATACGCCAGACACCTACCATGTCGGAACGAATCAATATGGCTCGCGCTCAGCCTATTGGGCTTTTCGTGGTGCTAGCGCATTAGCAGAAGCAAATAACAATGAATTCATGCCCATCTTGCATTCGTATTGGCGACACTTACAGGGGCAATTTTTTGCGCGTCAACCGTATGTCGATAGCATGTTAACGAAGATGTACAAGCAAAATAAACAAGCGGCGTTATCTTTTGCGAATTTTTACAGTAATAGTGCGATGCGTTTAGCGGTGCATGATGCGAAAAAAATACGCGGCGATTTGATAACGGCGATCACGAAAAATACGGAAACCGGTTATACACAGGAACGATTACGGCAAAAGTTAAAGGTGGATAATGGATGAATGATTCAACCAATATAAAGGCAACCGATACTCAAAACGCTTTGCATCAATGTATGCGAGACCTGGGGCACGAGGTGAATAATATCCTTGGAGGCATCAAAGGCTATGCTGAGATTCTTCAAAAACACGTGCCGGCGGTGTCTCCGCTCTCGCTGTGGTTGTGTGAAATTCATGACAGCGTTGATGGTATTTTTCAGCTAACCCAGCAAATTTCTTTTGTCAGTAGGCAGGATGAGGATGATTCAAGCCCAGAAGTACGCGCGCCATTGGTCGATTTAGCAAAAGTGACGGCGGAGATGATTTGTGCTCGTTTTCATCCGCTTTACGAGCAAAAAACAACGATTATGCAGTCAATACCCGCAGAGCTTGAAGAAAAATACAGACGAATGTTCGGGCATATTTTTGATTTTTTTGAAAAACTTGAGAGCTTAGGTAAGCAATTTGAGGCGATCAAGTAAAGGGAGTTGTTATGGAGCGTCCTGGGCTAACCAAGTATTTCACGGTTCTTTTATTTCTTATTACGGGCCTGATTGTTTCATGGAAGTTTTATCAAGTTCGTTATCATTTTGAGACCAATAAAATAACCAGCCAATTTCACCAGGCGGCGGAAGAGCGTGCTTTAGCTATTAAAGAAAGAATCGCGACCAATATTGGTGTGCTTGATTCGGTTCATGCGTTATTCGATACAGACGGCGTGGTTTCTCGGAAAAAATTTCAAACGTTTGTAGCGCCCTTTATTAAGCAGTATAAAAGCATTCAGGGTTTAGCTTGGGTGCCTCGTGTGCAGCACAGTGAGCGTGAAGCTTATCGTACAGCCGCGCAAAAACAGTTCCCCAACTTTCAAATCACCCATGAAAAAGAAGCAGGTGTTAAAGTAAAAGCATCGAAGCAGGATGAATATTTGCCGGTTTATTATGTAGAGCTGTATCGCGGCAATGAAAAAGAGCTGGGTGCGGATTTGTCGGCCATGCCGAATTTTTCAAAAACGCTCGGAAAGTCGCGTGACATGAATACATCGCTCATCATGACGCGGCCCATACAGGTGCATGGTGAGAAAGCCTATGAGCTACTTGTGTATCGTCCGGTCTATCGTCGTGGCGCTTTGCTTAAGACGGTTAAAGAGCGGCGAGACAATTTTTTGGGTTTTATTTTAGGCATGTACGATGTTGATACGATGATCACCTCCGTGTTGCGGCACAATGTGTATAAAGAACCCTTTAATATCAATTTATTGGATTTATCGGGTAGAAAGGGTGATCAAGTTTTGTTTGCTTATCGTGGTCGGTTAGGTGCGCCTGTTAAGGATAAGCAAAGCAAAGAAAAGCTAACCTTGTTTTATGATACGCATTTTACACTTGCGGGTAAGTCATTTGCGTTGCAATTCACGCCAGCAGGCAAATTATACAGCGCTGAGTTTGCGCGTTCCTCCTGGCTCGATTTTGCGTTAGGTTTGATTATCACCTTTTTGCTAAGTATCTATGTGTTAAGCGTTTTGGGGCGATCAGAAAAAACAATGCGTTTGGCGCGTGAGCTTCAAGAGACAAAAGAGTATACAGAAAACATTATACAATCAATGAGCAACATGTTGATTGTGTTTGATCGTGATTGGATGATTGGAACTGTGAATTTGGCGACGCTCAAGAAGTTAGGTTATAAACAAGAAGCGTTATTAGGCAAGCCGATCGATACCTTGTTAGAAAACGATAATGCCGAGATTAACGCTAAAGTCAAAGCGCTGCTTCATCAAGACCCCCATGGGAGTTTAGAGGTTGATTTAATGAAGTCTGATGGCAGCGTTTTATCCGGGCTTCTTTTTATGTCGCCGATGTATGCGGATAAACATAAAATCCAGGCCATTGTGTGTTTGGTTGAAGATCTTTCTGAGAGAAAGCTTTTGGAAGAAGAAAAAGACAGCGTTCAAAATCAATTGTTTCAATCGCAAAAGCTAGAATCTATTGGTCAGCTAGCGGGTGGTATTGCCCATGATTTCAATAACATTATGAATATTATTTTAGGTGAAGTCATGCTGTTGAAAAAGCAGGATAAGACCTTAGATGCGGTGGTTGTTGATCGCTTGAAAATTATTGAAACGTCTGCGGGACGCGCCACAGAGTTAACGCAAAAGCTATTAGGGTTCGCGAGAAAAGGACAGTACGAGAAAAAATATTTATCGATGAATGCCTTGGTTGAAGAGACGCAAACCATTTTATCTAGCACGATTGAAAAATCGATTAACGTCGCTTTGAAGCTGGATACTGATTTATGGATGATAGCGGGTGATGGTTCACAGTTGTCGCAAGTCTTAATGAACTTATGCTTGAATGCCCGAGATGCCATGCCAGCAGGCGGTGAGCTTACCATCACGACTCAAAATCTCAACGCAGATAAGCTTTATTGTACGCAGCATCCGCAGTTGACTCAGGGACGCTATGTGATGCTGAGTGTTGCCGATACAGGTGTTGGTATTGACAAGCTCAACCTGGAGAAAATTTACGAACCGTTCTTTACGACAAAACCCGTGACCGAAGGCACGGGGCTTGGCTTGTCCTTGGTGTATGGTATTATTAAAAATCATCATGGTTTTCTTAGTGTGTATTCGGAATCCAATGAAGGAACGACGTTTCAATTTTTCCTACCTGCCGTTGAAGACAAAAGAAATGTTGATCGAGAGAGCGAAAGCAGTCAGGCGATTCAAACTGAGCAGCTTCATGGTAAACGTGTTTTGGTGGTTGATGATGAGACATTTCTCGTTGACATCTTAACAGAGATGCTCGTGTCCTATGATATGAAAGTGACAGGCATGGCGGATTCGCAACAAGCGCTTGAGTTTGTAACGACAAAACTCTCAGAAGTGGACGTTGTTTTGTTAGATGTAGTGATGCCAAAAATAAACGGCTACGACTTGTTTGCTGTGATAAGAAAAGTGGATGCGAAGAAGCCGGTGATCTTTATGAGTGGCTATGCGGAAAGCGATAAAATTAGAGAATGTCGTGAGCAAGGTTTGGTGGGTTTTTTACAAAAGCCCTATGTCGAAAAATCGTTGCTGGCTGCATTAAATAGCGTTTTGTCATTAAGGTAGGGTATTGCGAGTGAACAAAAAAACACAATCATTAGAAGCGCTGCACCTATTGCTTGTTGAAGATAATAGTGCGCAAGCGCAGCTTGTGAAAGATATGATTGACGAGTGCAAGGATCGTCAATATAGCATGACCTTGGTTGATACGTTGAAATCAGCGCAACAAGCAATGAAGAAAAAAACCTACCAACTGATTTTGTTAGATCTTAACTTGCCTGATAGCCGCGGTAATGAAACCTTAAAAACACTGCATGCTGCTTTCCCTGATATTCCTATTATTGTTTTAACGGGGGTTGATGATATTGATGGCGAATACAATGCGTTAGAGCTCGGTGCGCAAGACTATTTGGTTAAAGGCTGTTTCAGCGATGATGATTTAATGCGAGCGATTAATCATGCGCTGCATCGTCATCACAATGTCCTCGCGGTAGAAGAGGAGCGCAATTTGCTCCGCAATGTGATTAATGATATCAAAAAAGGTGATATTGAAGCGGTATTAAACAGCAAAGATGCCTCCAGCGTTATGCATCTTTTAGATGGCAAGCAGGCGGAAGAGCTGCTAGCTAAAATAAAATCGCAGCGCAAAGCGCTCAAGTGGATGGCGTCGCGCGATACGTTAACGCAGCTTTATAATCGCGGTGAATTTGAATCGCGACTCTCAGAGATGGTTAGTTTAGCGAAGCGGCATCATTATTCGTTCGCTGTTTTTTTTATTGATATTGATAAGTTTAAAGAAATTAATGACACACAGGGGCATGCTGCGGGTGATGAGTTACTCAAGGCGCTAGCTGATCGCTGGGAAAATTCATTAAGAAAAGGTGATATCTTAGCTAGGCTAGGTGGCGATGAATTTGGTGTGCTTACGCCTTACCTTCAAAGTCCGGAGTCTGCGGGGATTGTTGCAGAAAAATTACTGCAAACGCTAGATCAACCTTTTCAGCTTGCAACAGGGGAGTTGATTTTAAATGTGAGCATTGGCATCGCTATTTATCCCGACACCTCAGAGACAGCTGAAGACTTATTAATTCACGCCGATATCGCGATGTATCGCGCAAAACAATCCAAGAAAAATGCGTATGAATATTACACCCAGGACCTTCAAAAGACCTATCAATACCGCACAAAAATCAAAACAGCCTTGAGCCAAGCATTAAAAAATGATGAATTTCATTTGGTGTATCAGCCGATTATTGATTTAAAAACAATGGGTGTAGCCGGTATGGAGGTGTTGATTCGGTGGTCGAATGCCGAGTTTGCAAACATTACCCCCGATCAATTTATCCCCATGGCAGAAGAAGAAGGTTTGATTTTGTCATTGGATCACTGGGTGATTCAACATGCGCTGAAGCAATATTCCGTATGGAAAGATCAGTTTGATCGATCACTTATTATGAACATTAATTTATCCGCACATCATTTAGCAACCGATGATGCTGTGGATCGGTTATGTCAGGTATTGAAGGGATGCCAGCTTGATTTAAGCTGTGTTTCTTTAGAGCTTACAGAAACAGCGATTATGAGTGACCCTGAGGTGGTTGCTTTACGTTTACATAAAATTAAACAATTAGGCGTTTCGTTTTCTATCGATGATTTTGGTACAGGCTATTCTTCTTTGGTGCATTTAAAAGCGTTACCCGTCTCTGAATTAAAAATTGATCGTTCGTTTGTTTCTGATGTGCTTTCTGACGTGCAAGATGAAGCTATCGTAAAATCCATGATTTCGTTGTCAGATAATTTAGGTTTGGAAACGGTGGCAGAAGGGATTGAAACAAAAGAGCAGTTGGCCTTTCTAGTGAAAGAAGGCTGTAAGAAGGGGCAGGGGTATTATTTTAGTAAGCCTTTGGCTGCTGATAAAATGACAGAGTATTTGGAAACAATGAAAAAACTGTGATTTTAGTGTGTATACCTGTTGTGCTTCAGCGTGCGAGATACTATGAGGCTTCCCTGGATACCGCGGTCAAGCCGCGGTATGACACTATCCGAACAAAGTCATCCCGTGGCTTGACCACGGTATCCAGGAAAGCCTCGCATTAACAAGCAAGCCATAAATAAATCGCCCCTGCACCACCATTTCTAGGTTGCGCACTACAAAAAGCCAGCACGTCAGGGCGATTGCGTAACCAAAGATTCACTTTGTTTTTAAGCACAGGCATTTGATTCGGCGTAGAATAACCTTTGCCATGCACAATGAGCAAGCAGCGTTTCCCCGTTCCTTGTGCATGATCAAGGAAATGAATCAGCGCTTGTTCAGCTTCTTCAATCGTGTAGCCATGCAAATCCAGCTTGCCTTCCATGGACCTTTGTCCGCGTTTTAAGCGGTTAAACGCTTTGTGCGAAATGTCTTCACGCCGATAGCTGATCGTTTCATCGCCGCTCACAGGCTCAGAATAGCCGGAATTATCCAGGTGTTCTGGCGCGTCTTCAATGGGTTCCTGGCGCATTAGGCGGGGTTTGAGAGGGGTTTGATCATGTTTGACGTTATCTTGAGGCTTTAAGGGGCGGACGCTTTGCATAGCTTCTTTAAACAGTTTGTGGTCATCATCGTTTGTGGTCATAGAAGTTGCAGCCTTTACAGGGTATAATGCCAGCATCTTAAATTAAGGCAGGCAAAGCATGTTAAAATCCGATAAGAACACTACGTTAATCAACTTGATCCACCAAGTCAACCAAGCGCTAGAACAAGCCGATGTTTATTTCGGGCATGGAACAGATAATGCTTGGGATGAGGCTGTTGCCCTTGTTTTACACGCCTTAGATCTCTCTTTTAATGAGGCTCACGAGAATCAGGCTCGCGTTCTGACATCCGATGAAATCAAGAAGGTCGAGGCATTGCTCACAAGACGTATCCACGAGAAAAAACCACTCGCGTATTTAACTCAAGAAGCTTATTTTTTCGGACTACCGTTTTACGTGGATGAACGCGTAATTATACCGCGATCCCCCATTGCAGAACTTATCGAAAAACACTTCATGCCCTGGGTTAACCCTGACAAGGTCACAAGCATCTTGGATATGTGCACAGGCAGTGCGTGTATTGCTATTGCGTGCGCTTATGCATTCGAGTATGCCCGCGTTGATGCCATCGACATTGATCCTGATGCGTTAGAGGTGGCAAAAATCAATATAGCGAAACACAAGGTGGAGCAGCAAGTTAACATCATCCAATCCGATCTTTTCGAGCAAGTGCCCCCACATCAATACGACATCATTATCAGTAATCCGCCGTACGTGAGTCAAGATGAAATGGACGTCATTCCCGCCGAGTATCTCACAGAGCCTCACCATGCGCTGCATGCGCACGATGAGGGTTTAGCTTTGGTTGAGCGTATTCTAACGAAGGCGCCGTCCTATCTTTCTGATGAGGGTATTCTTATTGTCGAAGTGGGCAACGGGCGGGAACGATTAGAAGCGCGTTATCCGCACTTGCCTTTTCTCTGGCTCGAGTTCGAGCACGGTGGGCAGGGCGTGTTTTTGTTGGAGAAAAGTCAGTTAACGCAAAATGTTGATAGATAACGCATGAATGTCATTTTGCATCATCGTGCCCAGCGCTTGATAAATCGCTTGATGCGCTTTAACCGATGACAGCTCGGTAAGCGCTTTAGCTTGAATTAATAACTGAAAATGGCCTTTCCCCGTTTTCGCACCAGGGTGTCCAACGTGCAGATGACTTTGATCTGTGATTTCTAAACGATCTGGCTGAAACGCCTCTTGGAGTAGGGCGTGCATGCGTTCAATGCGTAGTTGATTGTTCATGTTTATGATTTCTTCTTGATGCTATCTTCCGTGATGTGTCGGGAAAGATAAATGGCTTGGAAAATAAAAAAGACCAGCGTTAAACCTAGGACGCCGAATAATTTGAAGTTCACCCATGCGTCGGTGCTGAAGTGATAGACGACATAAATGTTTGCAAAGCCTACCGCAAGAAAGAACAGCGCCCAGCTAAGATTTAGTTTTGCCCATACTACACTGGGCAGTTCAATTTGTTTTTCCATCACATAGCGAATCAGCGGTTTTTTGCCGATGAAGTGACTCCCAAGAAATACAAGGCCAAAGATCCAATTGATGACAGAGACTTTCCATTTGATAAAGATAGGTTTGTGTAAAATCAGCGTCAGCCCGCCCAGCACAACGATCATCGCCAAAGTGATCACTTGCATTTTTTCAAATTTCTTATGTCGCCAGCGATAGTAAGCCACTTGTAGTATGGAAATAATAATGGCGGCCGTCGTTGCGGCATAGATGCCTGCGATCTTGTAGACGATGAAGAAGACGAAGATCGGTAGCATGTCGTAGAGTAATTGCATAGTTGGTATCGTTTTGTTCAAATGTGAGGTGAGTATAACACACTCTTCTCTGTAAAAAAAAGTTGCAAGATGGGCTATCCTGCTTACAATGGAGATGCATTGATTTTACTGAGCAAGATTTAGACTATGGCGCAATTTTACCAGATTCACCCGGTGAATCCCCAAAAACGTTTGATTGAACAAGTTGCTGATAAGATTCGTCGCGGAGGTGTGGTTGTTTTTCCTACTGATTCGGCCTATGCCATTGGTTGTCATTTGGGCGACAAAGCGGCGGTTGATCGGATTCGCCGGATTCGCCAAGTGGACGATAAGCATCACATGACGCTGATTTGTCGAGATCTGTCGGAGCTGGGAACGTATGCCAAGGTTGACGATAACCGATGTTTTCGGCTGATTAAATCACATGTCCCCGGGCCGTATACTTTTTTATTAAAAGCGACCAAAGGCGTCCCTAAGCGGTTAGCGCACCCTAAGCGCAAAACCATTGGGCTCAGAATTCCTGACAACGCGATTATACAGGCTATTTTAGAAGAGCTGGGTGAGCCATTGATGAGCTCAACCTTGATCTTGCCGGGCTCTGATGATGCGCTGTCGGATCCTGATGAAATACGTGACCGTTTAGATGATCAGGTTGATTTAATCGTGGATGGTGGTGGTTGTGCGCCGAATCCGACAACGATCATTGATCTCTACAGCGGTGAGCCGATTATTTTGCGTAAAGGTTTGGGTGAGGTGGATGATGTTTTTTTCTAGGGCGTTTTCTGCTTGATGGTTGGTGGTTCTGTTTTAATATTTTTCAAGATATGCTGTTGTTTGCTTGTGGGCTTTTTTATTGGCTTGTAAGGCGGTATGTTCCTGTCTGTTTGAAGATCATTAACGGGAACCCTTATGCAAGGCTTCAGCCTCATCGAATTTGTCGTTGCGTTACTTTTGTTTGCATTGCTTTTGTCGCTCAGCGAAATCATTCTGTCATCCTCCGCGGCCAATCAAGTCTTTAATCAAAGCATGTGGGTCGCGAATGAATATCTCAGCCTTTTAGTTCAATCAGATTGCCAGCCGATTCCTCAGGCGATTCAAGTCATGACAAATCAACGCTTGTCACAGCTAACGCAACAGTGCCGCTATAGCTTTGGGAATACGAGGGCGAGTATTCAGTGGAAGTCAACGGTTGCTTTTTGGCGATGCGCTTTACCTAAGGTAAAACATAGAGCTTGTTTGTCGAATGAATAATGTCAAAGGCTTCACGTTGATGGAGGTGTTAATTGTGTTGACGTTGAGCGGCGTGCTGTTTACCTCATTGTTTAAGGCAATTTATGTCTTTGAATCATTTTATGTAAACGCAGAACGCTCCCTCGCACTTAACGAAAAAGCGCGGCAGGAGAGTGTTTTGCTTCATCATCTTTTGGGTGATGTTGGTTTTAATGCTTGTGGGAGGCCGATGATTACGAAGCAGGTTGATAATAATGAGACGTTTATTGAGGAGCCACAAACATTGGGCGTTGATGTGCTTGCTTCGGGGTTCGTAGAGAAAAAATGGCGATTGAAGCGCGGATCTCCTGCGGGAAGCAATAAGTTGTTTGTTAGAAAAACAGGGAAATATTATGCGATGCTTCATTATCATGGCGGTGATTCGGTGCAAGTTGATGGGCTTTTGCCACGTTTTAGAAAACGATCTTCAGTCGTTTTTATTAGAGATGATGATAATCAATGGGGTTACGTTCGCGATAGCAACGTTAATTATGCTAGGAAACAACAGAGGCTTTCGATGAAAAGTGAGGTGAATGCTTCGTTTAAAAAGAATACGCTTGTCTTTCCTTGGCACCGTTTTGTTTTGTATTTAGCGAAGAACGCTCATGGCGTGATGTCGTTATATCAAAAAGAAGCGAACCAAAGAAATCGTATGTTACTGGAAGGTGTGAAACAACTGGTTTTTGCCAATCAGCGGATGAATGGAAAGCCAATGATGCTTGTTAAAAGCATGCTTTGTATTAAGCAAGTATGTCGGAAAAACACTTTGCTGATACCGTTGTTGTCATGAAAAAAGACGCGGGTTTCGTTTTAATCGCAGCGTTATTAATTTTGATGGTGGTATCTGGTATTCTGCTTGCGTTAGAAACATCGACAACGCTAGCGGCTATGATTGCGAGAAATCATTTTTTCCTGATACGAAATAATGCCAGTGCGCGTAATTTAGTGAATCAACTCATAGAGGAGGGATTTCGTTATGATCAGCATTGTCGTATTGGATTGCATGGTACGTCTTGGTATCTCGGGAAAAGCAATGAGTGGTGGCATTCTATGAATGTGTGCTCGTCCGAGGAGGATGGTCGTCGGTTTCAGTATGTTGTTACGGCGCTTCAGGCGGACCCTTGTTTGCGTTATCGCGATCAGGCGGTGTCGAGGTGGCAAGTTGTATTTCATTTGGATACAGCGACACCTGTGATTGCTCAGGCGTATATTGCTTCGTCCTCAAAAGGCGTGGAGAAATGCAGTAAAAACCCACGCTCGTTGAGGGTTTTGCCTAAGGTTGTTGTTATTTTGTAGGAAGCAGGGCATTATTTCATGCTGAGTCATCCCGCGGTCAAGCCGCGGGATGACAGTGTGTTTTGCGGGATTTACTTTTAACACGAGAATTATTATGAACAAACCACTACACAATAAAACCCTTTTTATCACCGGCGCAAGCCGCGGCATCGGCCGTGCTATTGCCTTAAAATGTGCTGAAGACGGTGCGAATATCGTCGTTGCCGCCAAAACAGCCGAGCCCCATCCAAAGCTAGAAGGCACGATTCATTCCGTGGCGAAAGACATTGAAGCCGCTGGTGGCCGTGCGTTAGCGTTACAATTGGATGTACGGGACGATGCCTTGGTGCAGGCTGCCATGGCTAAAGCGGCTGAGACGTTTGGCGGTATCGATATTTTAATCAACAACGCCAGCGCCATTTTGTTAACCGATACACTAGATACACCCATGAAGCGCTTTGACTTAATGAATGCCGTCAATGCCAGGGCGACCTTTGCTTGTTCGCAAGCTTGCTTGCCGTTTTTGTTGAAAGCCGATAATCCGCACATTTTAAACTTAAGCCCGCCTATGGCGATGACGGCACATTGGTTCAAGGATCATCTTGCTTATACGATGTCAAAATACGGCATGAGTATGTGTACGCTAGGTATGGCTGCGGAGTTTGAAAGCTCCGGTGTCGCCGTAAATTCGCTATGGCCACAAACCACGATCGCAACCGCCGCCGTTGAACATAACTTCCCGAAGGAAATTTATCTGGCTAGCCGTACGCCGGCTATTATGGCGGATGCGGCTTATGCGGTTTTGACAAAAGATAGTAAGGCTGCGACGGGGCAGTTTTTTATTGATGAAGCGGTGTTGGAATCTGAGGGTGTGACGGATTTTTCGAAGTATGCGATTCGTCCGGGGACGCCTTTGTTTACGGATTTGTTTTTGGATTAAAGCTGAAAACACCGTCATACCGCGGCTTGACCGCGGTATCCACAGGTGAATAATTATGGCGGAGCAGGAGACGGAAATGCTTGATCATAAGCATCTTTCACCAGCTTGGAGGTTGTTGGTTGGTGTGCGCGTTTACGGTACGCATGACGATTGTTGTTAAGCTTAGCGGTTTCATAAAGAAGAACTTTTGTTTTTTGTTTGCCTAGGCCGAAGAAAGTTTTATATTGTTTCTTTTTGAGCACTTTATTTTTTGTAAGTTCGTCGACTAATGCTTTTGGATCCTTACACTTACCCGAATGCAGCTTATCTCTCGCCTCAAGGAGCGCAATGAGATTATCAAGCGAAATATCATGACGAAAGCTAAAGCGCTGCAAGTATTTTTTCTGTGAATGCATGATGGCCTTTTCAAACACAGCGCTTGCCGTGTGATAGTCATCACGTGTTTTTTTTGCTTTTACGCGCTCATCAAAAGCATCATCAAGGCATTGTTCGCAAGTAGGCAGAGGGTTAATGTTTTTAATGCCCTGCAGGTTGCCGTTCAGGGCGTTTTTGTTCGCATGATTGATGGTGTCATAATGTAGGGTTTCTATGTCTGGTTTGTTTCTGTAAGGCGTGATGTTTTGTACCAGTAGCCTTGTGACGATGTATGTAATTTCTTGGCTTTGGTTGAATAGATTCGAGATGCTAGTGCGCTTGTTTAAGGCTTTATTCCGTAAAAGCTCTCTGCATAATTTGTATAAATCAGCGTTGGTTCTTATTTTGTTCGCACGATCCCGAATGCTAGCAACGACCTTTATTTTTTGCTTGAAATGTTTTTTATGAAAGTGAGAATCTGTTTTTTTTTGTTTAAGTTCGGTTAGGAACGTTTTCAATAATATGCTGGCAACTAAATTGACGCTTTTAGCTTCTTCGTGCTTTGCGGCGTATTGTTGTTTCTTGTATTGGGCGGTGAGCAGTGCGTAGGCTTCCAGTTTGCGATTAGCCGATAGATCTTCAATAAACCAGTGCAGATTTGCTCTTGGTATCTTTTCTTTTTCCCATCGATCGATGGTAGCTTTTGGGGTATTTTTTTCTGTATTGTGTGTGTTAAGCGTTGTGGTAGCTTTTTCTTCATCTCTCCACGCACTTTCTGGGTCGGGATTTTTATTGTCGTAGCGTGATGAAGCTTTTTTTCCGTTGTTTTCTGTAAGCCAGTCGAATCGTGAGAGGGTGGCCAGGTTGTTGAGCGATTGGGCTCGTCTTGATTTGCTAGCGTGCGAGGTGTTATTTTTTTTGTTTTTATCTGTGGTATTAGGCGAATCAAGGACGACATCCAGGTCGCTATGCGTAACAACTAGCGGAATAATTTTATTTTTAGAAGTGTTTTTCGCTACAAATATATTAGGAAGAGATTTGCGCTTTTTTGCTTTTTTCTTATTGCGTTCTTCCACTAATTGATTGAGGGAAAAAGCAATCTGTTCGTTCAGCAGCGTTTCGATTTGCTTTATAGCGGTTCCCAGCAATGTAATTTTTGCATTCATTGTACCCATAAGTTTGACTTGTTTTGATGGCGGGTCATTGACGGCTTTGCTTAGCGTGGTCATGGTAATGTTCAGCCGTTGCATGTTGTCATCTAATCCCCGTATGCCGCTGAATAGTTGAGTTATTTTTTTCTCTGTGCTGGCGGCAGTCATTTCACTATACGCACTTTTTAATGTGTTCCATTCGGCATCAACAGGTTGAAAGTGCGCAGCTATGCTTTCTCTGTAAAGCATGTCTAGTCTCTCGATTAATTCGGTTTGTCCTGCTCTTGGTTTGGTGCGTGTAAGTAAGTGTAGTAACGTCGGCGCTTCTAAGGCTAGGCCATTTTGGCTTAATGAACGTCTCTTGAGCTGCTTGTATTTTTTCGGGTCGGTTAATTGATACATTTCAAAAATGGTATCAACCGATGTTTCGGCGGCTAATGCTAATTGTTCAATAGGATGCAGTTTTTTAAAGACGGCCGTTGTTTCTTTTTTGATGCGACGCTTTAAATCAATGTCAGGCAGTAGCTCTACCAGAGCTAAAACAGCTTCTTCATTCTGATTAGCTATAGCAATCTCAAAAAGTTGCTCTGTTGCTGTAATGGTAGGTACGCTTTTTGCCAGATAGGTTTTTTCTAATGATAGGGGGCTGGTTGGATTATCAGAATGCTTTTTTGGCTGTTTTGCAGGCGTACTTGCATCGTCAATTTTTCGTTTGATTTTTCTTTTAGTCGGTGAGTCGAGATCGCTAACTTCATTGTTTTTCTGCCGTTCAAGCTCCGCGAGTTCTTTTCTGTATAGGTGTGCTTGGGTTTTGCAGCGTTCTATTCTATCGATGTATTCAAGCGCATTTTTTGCTAGGGCGCTGAACTTTGATTCTATCGCTTCAAGCGGCGTTTCAAAAATATAGCCACTGGTTCTTGTTATGTTGAAGTGCTGCTCGAAAGTATTGGCGAGCGCTTGCGCCACCCCCCCTTTTTTTCTTGTGACAAGCGAAGATTCTGCTTCCGAAGCGAATAATATTTGGATTTCCTGTTTGAAATGCTTGGCCAGCGTTATAATGTGTTCTTCTAAAGGCGAGTGCTTGGTTTTTTCTTTCGGAGGCTTGTCGATCAAACATTGGCTGAATAAGTCGATCATCTGCTTAGTGACTTTTTTATTATCTTCATCGTTTGGGTCAAGGTTTGTGTGTAAATAATCAGATACAGTATCGGGAATATAGGTGTCGATATCAAAATCGGTTCCTTTCTGTTTGTTGTTAGATCGTCCGACTACTTGTTTGATAATGGCGCTTATTCTTTTTAATAAAGAAATAGTAAGCTTTTCTTTTGCTTTTATTTTTTCGTAATAGGTGATTTCTCTGAGTAAGCGATTAAGCGACTCATTTGTTTGATAGGATTCAAGGTAGGTTTTTAAGAGCTCGGTATGCTTGGGGTTGTTGCTTTTGGCGAGTTCGGGAAGAAGGAAGTTATTCAGGATGCCCGCATATCGCTGCTGATATTTTGCACTCCACTGAGTATCCACATCTGACGAAGTAGCTTCTACCATGATGATCCCTTGTCCTTAATATTCTAAAGGAATTATCACACGCCATCAAAAAAAACGCAACCCCGACTAAACGTTAATCAAAAGCTCCCGCATCTTCGCCTTAATCATATCAATCGCGATCCGATTCTCACCACCCCGTGGCACAATAAGATCAGCATATTTTTTGGAAGGTTCAATGAATTGCATGTACATAGGGCGCACGGTGCTCTCGTACTGGGTGATCACAGAGTCGATGGTACGTTTGCGTTCGACGATGTCGCGTTTTAATCGGCGGATGAGGCAGACGTCTAGCGGGGTGTCCATGAAAATGCGGATGTCCATGCGTTGGCGCATTTCTGGGTCGACGAATAATAAGATACCTTCAAGGACAACGATGGCGTGTTTTCCGATGGTGTGTGTTTCAGATTTGCGCTGATGGTTGGCGTGGTCGTAAACGGGTTGATCGATCGAGCCGCCGTTTTGTAGGATGTCCAAATGCTGTGTTAAAAGCTCATGATCCAGCGCATCAGGGTGATCGAAGTTAAGGTTGACGCGTTCTTCCAGCGGGAGATGAGACATGTCTTTATAATAAGCATCTTCCGATATAACAGCAACGTGGCGTGAGCCAAGCTCGTCAACGATGGTTTTGGCCAGCAAAGTTTTGCCGGAGGCAGACGCGCCCGAGATCCCGATGATGATGGTTTTATTGTTCATTGGCTGTTCCATAGTCGAGTATTTCGGACATCATAGCAGCTTTTGGGCGATTGTTAAGTTTTTCCTTGACGTTGGCTTGATATCAGTTGGATACTTGTTAGATTCATAGATGACGCGAGACAATCATGACCAAACTTGAAGCGCTACAAGAGACCCAAGTTAGAAAGCTTTTAAAAGCATTGAAGCATCTGAGCTACAGTTACGAAAAAGTCAAAAAACTCTCAACCGATGTTGCCGAGCTTGATGATGAGACGCTGGAAACTTGGGAAAGTTTTGCGGCGCGATTCTCTAGGGTTTCCGATATGTTCTTAACACGCTATTTGCGTTCAAAAGTATTGCTGACCGATCCGGGATTTTCTGGCAGTTTGCGCGACTTTTTAAATCAAGCAGAAAAGCTCGACATGATAGAGGGCGCTGATACGTGGATGTCCATCAGAGAGTTGCGCAATATCTCTGCGCACGATTACTCCGAGCAAGATCTTTCGGCGTTTTTCAATCGGTTGCTTGAAGAATGCCCGAGTCTGTTAGCTATTCAGCATCAATTAACATCATGAGTCATCCGCAGGTTCGATTAACCTCGCAACAAATCGCCGGTATCGTGGATGGTGTGGCTGAGTTTGTTCAGGGCGGTGATGCGGAGTTGCGTTTGCACGGCAGTCGTGTTGATCTTGATCGCAAAGGAGGGGATATTGATTTGTTGCTGATCACTCCGTCGGATAGGATGCGGGATACGTTAATGCAACGCAAGCATCATTTGCTATCAGCGATCAAGAAAAACATCGGCGATCAAAAAATTGATTTAACCATCGCATCTCAAACACAGATTGAAACGGATCCTTTTTTACAGATTATTTTTCCGACGTCGGTTTTGTTGCATTGTTTTTCGCGCGATTAATGCTTTTTCTTCGCCAACAAAAAAGAAACCCCCGCACAAATAGAAGACAACGCCAGTAATCCGAACAGATAAATGGCCAGTGCTTTCCCCTGGTAATAATGAATATGTGCGGCGAAAACTAAGATAATGACGTTGGCGATGTTATAGGCTGTGGCGGTGAGTGCGAAACCTGCCGGTGCGCTGATCTTTTCAGAAAGTTTGGCGGCGTGAGTGATGTATAAAGGTGAAGCCAAGCTGAAGCCAGCTAGAAACATAGCAATAAAGCTCAGCAGCGACAGCATGGATAGATGATGGTGATCGCTAAAGGTGGATATGAGCAAAGGTGCCCCAAGCATGAGCGCGAAGCCGAGTATTAAGAATACGCGCTTGTTAAAGTAGCGTGTTAAATAAACGCCGATGCTGCTAACAATAGCTGCGCTGGTGTAAGTCAGTGCAAGCCAGATGCCGGCTTGATGGATATCAACGGCCCATTCAAAATGCAGAATAAAAACACTGATAAACATCATCGCTGTTACACTTGCTGCAAGAAAGCCTGATGCAAATGCCCAGCTAACAAACGCTGGGTTGGTGAGCAGTTTTTTGTAGCAGGTGAGCGGGCTGAGTGGATGCTTCTTTAAGGGTTGAAAGGTTGCTTTGCTTGTCCAGAAAAACATAAGCGCGGCATAAGCCAGTAAAAAAACAAACACTGCTTTCCAATGAAACCACGCAGCAAAGCACGCAGCCAAGAACATCGCGAGCATGGGTGCCCAGCGAGTAAAGCTGTTTTGTATCATAAGCGTCGAATGAATGTGTTTTCGATCCATCTGGTGGTATCTCGAACGCACCAATGAAGGAATTAATCCGACAGCAAAACCGGACAATGTGCGGCTGATAAGCACTAAAACAAAATGTTGACTGATGATTGCGAGGATACAGCCCGTCATGAAAAGCGCAATGGTGAGCAGCGTGGTTTTTTTGAAATTCAAATGATGGATAAGAAAAGCCGAGGAAAAACTAGCGACGGCAAGCCCTGCAAAATAAAAACTGGCGGAAAGTTTGATCCAGTGCAAGTCGGGCAGAAACTCCAAGCCAATGAGCGGTAAGATAATGTAATACATGTTGATATCTAAATATTGCAGATACCGCATGAAAATGTTGGATACATGAATGTCTCGATTGGGGTGTAGGTGAGTGTTGGAGTCGGACATTAGTTATCCCTGATAGATTGGTTGACGTTGTCGAATGAATGACCGATGGCGGTGTTTAAAGTATCATTCGTGGCTTGTGCAGCGGAGGCGTTCATGTCGGCGCAGCCGTTGAGCAGCGGCAGGGTGCTTGCTAGAAGCAAGATGGAAATCATTTTCTTCATGGGGTATTATCTTGTAAAATAATTTACTATACCACTCACAAGTGAAGATGCGAGATTTTTCTGGATACCGCGGTCAAGCCGCGGTATGACGATATCTAGGCCGCGGTATGACGATATCTGGCCAGAGTCATCCCGCGGCTTGACCGCGGGATCCAGGATGGATGTATACGTTTGAAAACAAACATAAAGAGCAAGGTGAAAAAACATGCCGCAACTTATTGAAATATTAAAAAAAACAACGTTCGAGTGCGTTATTCCGTATGAGCTTCAGCATGGTCCATCGATCCGCCTAGATATGAATGATACTTATTGGGCTGACGCTTTTAAGTGCGACGTGAAAACGCTGACACAAAAAACGGAGACGTTGTTGAGGGAGGCACATGCCGTACTCGCGATAGGCCGGTACGCGGAAGATCGAGCTCAGTTGTACGCTCGCAGTGATTTATTCCGCGATATCACCGGCGAATTGCGTTCCGTTCATTTGGGTGTTGATCTCATGGTGCCGAGCGGGACGCCGGTTTTTTCGCCTTGTCAGGCGGTAGTTCATAGTATGAAAGATAATGATCGTATGGGCGATTTTGGCGCGACGATTGTTTTGACGCATAAGATTGAGGGCTGTTCGTTTTTTACTTTATACGGGCATTTGAGTCGTGCATCGTTACAGGGTATCAAAGAAGGTCAACTTATCTCAGCAGGCGAGCAGATAGGCGAGGTGGGTAATTCAGAAGAAAACGGCCAATGGCCGCCGCATTTACATTTTCAAATCATTCGCGATATGGGTGATTGGCGTGGTGGGTTTCCGGGCGTCGCGTTGGCTAGCGAGGCGGCGTATTATCTTGATCTTTGTCCTGATCCGGGGTTGATGTTACGACTTTGATTGGGTGTTGCTAAGTTGAGTCATCCCGCGGCTTGACCGCGGGATCCACTGCTGAAAGTTTCAAAAATTTCTCATACAACGCTTCCTGACTCTCCGAAAAATGAGGATTAATCGGAATACAATCCACCGGACAAATTGCTACGCATTGCGATTCATCAAAGTGCCCGACACATTCCGTGCATTTTTCAGGATCGATTTCATAAATAGATTCACCCATGTAAATGGCATCATTGGGGCATTCGGGTTCGCAGACGTCGCAGTTAATGCATTCATCGGTAATCATCAGCGCCATTATAAATGGCCTTCGGCTTGTTGTTCGGCGTGGTAAGACGAGCGTACTAAGGGCCCGCTTGCAACGTGGGTGAAGCCGAGTTCTTGGGCAAGCTTAGCAAGACGATCGAAATTTTCAGGAGAAACATAACGAGCGACGGCCAGGTGAAAGGTGCTGGGTTGCAGGTATTGACCTAGTGTTAAACGCGTGACACCGTGCGCGCGAAGATCTTTTAAGACTTGGAGAACTTCTTCGTCGGTTTCGCCAAGCCCTAACATGATACCGGATTTGGTGGGTGTGTCGGGGCAAACGATTTGATATTGTTTGAGTAAATTGAGCGAGTGCTGATAATCGGAGCCGGGGCGCGCTTGTTTGTAAATGCGCGGCACGGTTTCTATGTTGTGGTTAAAGACTTCGACAGGTGTGTTTTTTAAACCATCCAATGCTTTTTCTAAGCGACCACGAAAGTCCGGCACAAGGATTTCGATGCCCATATGCGGGCTTTTGTGGCGAATGGCTTGAACACATGCGGCAAAATGTGCTGCGCCACCATCACGTAAATCATCGCGATCCACCGAGGTGAGTACAATAAACTTCAATCCCATTTGTGCGATCGTTTCTGCAAGGTTCTCGGGCTCTTGAGGGTCGAGTGCACCGGGGCGGCCATGAGCAACGTCACAAAAGCTGCAACGGCGTGTACAACGATCGCCCATAATCATGAAGGTCGCTGTGCCATGGTGAAAGCATTCCGCCATATTTGGGCAGGAAGCTTCTTCGCAGACCGAGTGTAATGCTTTGTTTTTTATCATGCTATTGATGGTTTTGATCCGCTCAGAGGAGGGGAGTTTAATCCGCATCCAGTCGGGTTTTTCCAGCGCAGGCGCGGTGTTGACGACTTTGATCGGGATGCGAGCGAGTTTTTCAGCGCCGCGTGATTTTTGTGTGGGGTCAGTTTTTGTCATAGCCATGTTGTTTCTATTAATGTTGAAAGTTCTTTTTTGACTTGGTTTATCGTGATCGACGGAACAAAATCGGCTAATTGTGTCATAACTTGCGCAGAAATACCACAAGGATTAATGAAAGTGAACGGAGTAAGGTCCATGGCGACGTTGAGGGCGATGCCGTGATACGTGCAGCCGTTTTTGATGCGGAAGCCGACGGAGCAGATTTTTGCAGATGAAGGATGGGGTGCGCATTTTTCCTGGATACCGCGGTCAAGCCGCGGTATGACACTGTTCGCGCATGCGCCATCTCCTGGGCGCATGTCATCCCGTGGCTTGACCACGGGATCCAGAGACGCATCAAGGATGTTCGACGACACATAAATCCCCGGCGCATCCTCATTCATCTCAGCATTAATGTTTTTGCCACGAACATAATGCAAAAGCACGCGGTTCACACACGCCAAAAAGTCCGTCACAGTGAGTCTTTGCTGCTTCAAGTTCACCATAAAGTACACCACCAATTGCCCCGGTCCATGGTAGGTCACCTGACCACCCCGATCCGTACGTACAACAGGAATGTCGCTATTTTGAAGAAGATCCGCAGTACTCGCCGCTTCCCCCAGTGTAAAAACCGGCGGATGCTCAACCATCCAGATTTCATCCGGCGTCGCTTTGTCCCGCGATAACGTGAAATCCAGCATCCGCTGCCAACAGGTTGAATAATCTTCGGTGCCGAGGTCTTTAATGATCATGCTCATCGATCGTGACCAGTAAGGTTTCAGGTAGGATGGTTTCGCCGGGTTTGACGTGGATGGCAGTAATCACACCGGTGCAGGGTGAGGGTGCTTCCATGATGGCTTTGGCGGTTTCGAAGGCGAGTAAGGGTGCATTTTGTTCGACGGTGTCGCCTGGCTTGATATACCAGGTGCGGATCACGGCTTCGCGTAGGCCTTCGGCTAGGTCGGTGAGTTTGAGTTGTTTCATGGGTGCAATGTACTAGAAAACGACAAGAGAGTCTATTAAAATATTGGTTGACAAGAGGCGGTCGAATTGACTATAATGTGCGCACTATTATAACAAGATTAAAGTGAGAAACTCGTTATGCACCCAGCTTTCACCCCCCCCGTTTGCGAAACCAATTTTCTTCCTGCTGTAAGCTATCAGACTATCCAAGAAAAAATAAAAAGTCTCACTGCAAGCAATCTTCTGACCGTGATGTCGGCTTCGAAGGGCGAGTATAAGAAAGAGTTCGCTTGGTGGAAAATAACTCCGCAAGGAAAAGCGCGGAAAAAAAACAGTCTCAAGAACTATAAAGATTGTATTGATCATCTTAATGAAAAGCAGCCGACAGAAACAGTGCAAGAAACGCTGCTTACCTATTTGTTGCTTGGTGGGCTTACTGACAGGACATCTTTAAAATTTCACGTTGTTTTTGTTTTATTGCATGTGGGTGCAACGTTTTTCAATAAAAAGCAAGCCAAGGAGGCAAAAAGAAAACCGAAGATTACTGATTATACGATTGCCGATGGTGTGGCTCAGGCGCGTGTTAATTTATTTAAAATAAATTTAATTAATTGGTGCCAGCAAGAGAGTAATGTCAAGGTTGAAATGGCAGACCCGAAGGCCTCCTCTTCTAGCGATGCTTTGCGGGATGAGCCAAAGAGTGAAGAGAGTTTGATTGACGAGCGTGTAGGGTCGTTAACACACGACCGTTTTGAGCAGATTTTAGATTGGGCTGAGGCGGATTACAAGCAACAGGATCATAAGCAAACACGAGGATCTCATCATTTTTTCAGCCGGTCTCAGTGGAGCGCATTCTTTTTCCGCGATTCTCGTGGGTGGCTGAAGATGAGGGAAAAATATACTCCTCAGGCTAGGCTGTTGGCGTTTTTTAGTGAGGCAGAGGGTAAGAGTAATCTTAAATCATTGAAGTTCAGAGTAGCCGCTGCGTTTATGTATGGCTCTGAAAAGAGGCGGGATGTTACCTGGCTGATAAAATGTGCGCAATCTGATAATAAATCTGCGGGCGCGTTGGTTTTCGCTTGTTTGGAGGGGTTGAAGGCGCATGCACGGCGGGAATTGCTCGACAATGACTCCAAGCAACAGATTCAGCGAGTGTAGCTATAAACAGGAAGATTTATTATCACCTATCGAAATATTGATTGACAATGGGTGGCGATTGATTACAATGTGCGCATCATGACTACAACAATAAGGATTAGATCCCATGTCTCCAACCGGCGATGGTCTTCAGTATAACCCCTACGGAGCCGTGGTTAAGCCTCGACCGGCTAAGCTAACGGATAAACAAAAGCAAAAGAAGCTAACAAGCTTAAGCATTGAACGGTTGCAAGCCATATTGAAGCACGCGCAAACAACCTACTCAGAGCAGGGGCACAAACTAATACAGTTTTGGAAATCTTCTTCATCTTCGCCGAGTTTAGAGAATCTTAAGAAGAGCCTCATATGGTCGCAAGAAAAGCCCCAAGTGGTTTCAGCACAGAGGATCCTTTTAGAGTTCCTGTCGGGTGCGGGAAGGACAACGCAGCGCTCATTGAAGTTTCAGGTTATTTTTGCTGTAATGCATGCGACATACACGCAAGATAAGAGCAAGAAGAACAGTGAAAAAGTCACATTTTTAAATCCCAATCAGTATGCCGTTGATGCGGTTGACTTTGTTGAAGATATTCAGAGCAGACTGAAAAACTTAATTTGTAGCGTCAAATTAAGCGAAGAACAAGATAATATTCCCTCATTAACGCATTCGAGGCTTGTGTCATGCTTTGAGCAGGCTGAATCGTGGTATAGAATGCAAATGTACACACAAAAAAAGTATTATTCTTGGTATGTTACCCAGAGCCAAAAGAATCTTCGCAAATGTAGGACGCTCGCTGAAGGAGAGAATAAAACACCCTCAGACGTACTGTGGAAGTTTTTTAAAGGAACAGGTAGCCCCGGCCTTGAGTCACTTAAATTTCGGGTGTCCGCAAGTATTATGTATGATACTCAAAACAATCGTGATCGCAGTTGGTTGAGGCATTGTGATGAAATGACTGAGGATGCTGCAAAAAACCTAACAGCTACTGTTTTTATCCAGGTAAAGCAGCAGATGGAAAAGGGGAAATTAGCTCAGACTTGCTCCAGGCAGCAGCAGGAAAAGCTCGATGAGAACGATCTAGCTTATACCCTCTAACAATAAACCAAAAAATTTGCTATCATCCTAAGAGCCGCAGCTTCTGATTTTGGCGCGATCTTGCATGGCGCTGGGATTTTGGGTTGCTTGTTATTACAAGAATAGGGAGAGCTTGCTATGTCAAAAGAATTCTCAATGGCAATGAGTCATTATCCAACGCCTCCGCGGCGGAGAACACAACGCACTCAGCCTAAGCCGAAAATCCCGGGAAATCATGAGATTTTAAATCGAGTACGCACCTTGGATCACGAAACGTTTAATTGCATTTTAGACGATGCTTCAAAACTTTATCGGGCGTACTCGAAGGATACAGAAGATACCGGCGTTTTAAGCTTGGTGACACCAGGGTTCGGGAATCTGTTGATTGCTCGCGATAAATTTGGGCTTTTTCAAAAAAAGAAAAACTATTCAGCCCCGGAAAGATTGCAGCGGTATTTAGATGACTCTGGAGACACTAATCTGAACTCACTTAAGTTTCGAGTTGTTTTTATTCTTTTATATGGTAAAGGCAATTATAAAGATTGTGATCGGTTGGAGCCTAGTAAGTACCACGGTGTTGATGATGATTTTGCGGAAAATTTAGTTGTCGCGTGTAAAGAAGCGTTGGCGTCATTTTTTATGGAGCGTGATTCTGATAATGATTTGGCTGTAGAGTCTTCAGAGGCAGCTACGAGCTCAACACCGTTTTGAGCATTTTAATATAAAGGGTAAACCTTACCACCAGAGATAGCGAATTTATGAAGAAAAAAGCCACGTCAGCCGCGAGCAGCATCACCATGCGTGTTCGCCTGGATACTAAACATCAAGGCGCGTTTGCCCAGTTAACTACTATGATCGAACAAGAGGGCGGGCGTATCGGTGCGATTGATATTGCGCGTGTTGAGAAAGATGCGATGATCCGCGATATGACCATTTTCACCCATGGTGCTGAACATGCGGAGCAAATTGCAAAAGCGGCGAAGCAGCTGTCGGGGGTTGAAGTGATTCATGTCTCTGATCGCACGTTTCTCGTGCATCTTGGCGGGAAAATTGAGATCAAAAGTCGTATGCCGCTTAAAACAAGAGATGATCTTTCCATGGCGTATACACCGGGTGTGGCGCGGGTTTGTATGGCTATTCATGATAATCCTCAGGCGGCCTTTAATTTAACGATCAAGAAAAACACGGTGGCAGTTGTCTCGGATGGCACGGCGGTGTTGGGTTTGGGTGATATTGGTCCGGAGGCGGCAATGCCGGTGATGGAAGGAAAGGCCATGCTTTTTAAAGAGTTTGCGAACGTGGATGCTTTTCCTCTTTGTTTAAATACAAAAAATGTGGATGAGATTGTTGCGACGGTTAAAAACATTGCGCCGGGGTTTGGTGGGGTGAATCTTGAGGATATTAGCTCGCCACGTTGTTTTGAGATTGAGGCGAGGTTAAAGGAGGCGCTTGATATCCCTGTCTTTCACGATGACCAACACGGCACCGCGGTGGTGTTAGTGGCTGCGATGATTAATGCATTAAAGCTCGTTCATAAAAAACCAGAAGATATCAAGGTCGCGTTGGTGGGTGTGGGTGCGGCAGGTATTGCTTGTACACACATGTTGATCAATCTCGGCGTAAAAGACATCATTGGTTGTGATCGTGCGGGTGCGATTTATGCGGGGCGCGAAGGTTTGGATGCTGTAAAAACCGCCTATGCGAAAGTGACAAACCCTCGTCAGGAACGCGGCGGTATTAAAGATGTGATTAAAGGCGCTGATGTTTTTGTAGGTGTTTCAGGCCCTGGCGTCATTGATCAAAACGATATTAAAAACATGGCCAAAGATGCGATTGTTTTTGCGATGTCGAATCCTATGCCGGAAATTATGCCGGAAGAGGCAAGGGAATATGCGAGCATTATTGCGACAGGGCGTAGCGACTACCCCAATCAAATCAATAATGTGCTTTGTTTTCCGGGGATTTTCCGCGGTGCGCTGGATTGTATGGCCTCAGACATTAATGAAGCCATGAAGCTCGCAGCAGCGTATGCAATTGCGAATGTGATCGATGAAGACGTTTTAAGCCCAGACTATATTGTACCGAGTGTTTTCGATGCAACGGTGGCACCCGCGGTTGCGGCCGCGGTGAAGCAAGCGGCCATTGATTCGGGCGTTGCTCGGCAAAATGGTGATTAGGTTTGATGCTTTCTCGTACCGCGGCTTGACCGCAGCATCCAAAACAGCCTATATTGTTACAATACTATTAATCAGGGGCCATCATGACGCAAACCATTTTAATCATCAACTGCGGTAGTTCGTCTGTGAAATTTTCTATCATGGATCCTGATCATGGCACAGTGTTTGTATCCGGCCTCATTGAAAACATTAACATGCCCTCAGGCCAAGCGCATTATCGTTATCTTGATCAAGCCAAGCAATCAGACTTGGTGCCTAACATGGATTATCTCTCCGCTTTAGGTTATGTTCAAAAAGTCATTTCACAGGATGATTCACTGTATCAATCCATTGTTGCCGTGGGACATCGTGTTGTACACGGGGGTGAGGCGTTTAGTCAGTCTGTCTTGATTGATGATGCTGTGTTGCAGGCGGTGGAAGCCTGTAATGACTTGGCGCCTTTGCATAACCCCGCCAATTTAATGGGCATGCAGTTTTTTATCGACGCTTTTACGAGCCTGCCACAGGCGGCTGTTTTTGATACCGCGTTTCATCAGACCTTGCCAAGACATGCTTTTCTTTATCCTATCCCTACCGAGTTTTACGAAAAACACGGTGTCAGGCGTTATGGTTTTCATGGTACAAGTCATCGTTACGTGACGATGAAAGCTGCGGAGGTTTTAGCGCGACCCGTTGATGAGCTTAATTTAATTTCTGCACACCTAGGCAATGGCTGCAGTCTCGCCGCCGTCAAGCACGGGCAATCGGTGGATACCACTATGGGCTTAACGCCGCTAGAAGGCTTGGTGATGGGGACGCGTTCGGGGGATGTTGATCCTGGATTGCATGCTTATTTAATGCGTTCTTTAGGGTATTCCATCGATGATGTGGATCGCTTGCTTAATAAGCAATCCGGCTTGCTAGGGCTTTCACAACAAACCTCAGACATGCGTGCATTGTCTCAGCTAGCCGAAGAGGGCGATGAAGCGGCATGTTTGGCCATTGAGATTTGCTGTTATGTTTTAGCCAAGCATATCGCCGCCATGCGCGTTGGGTTGAGCGGTTTGGATGCGTTGATTTTCACGGGCGGCATCGGTGAGAATGCGGCAAATATCCGAGAAAAAACGTTAAAACAATTGAGCTTCCTAGGGGTTGACATTGACCTCGTTGCGAATCAAGATCATGGTAGAACGAATCATCATTGTATTTCTAAGTCGGGTGGTTGTAAGGTTTTGGTGATACCGACGAATGAGGAGTTGATGATTGCTCGGGATACTGAATATTTAATAGGTGCTCGGTAGCAGTTATCCGGAATTTCCGGATAACTGCACTTTGCTCAGGTAGGCGACCGACATAAAAAAGAGGCTAACCCCATGGCACAAACCATCATGATCATCCCCGTCGGCGTAGGCGCGGGCAGTTTCTCTGTGATGACCGGATTAGCGCGTGCGTTTGAAAATCATGGCGTGAAAGTCGCGACGTTGGGGTATACGCAAGAAGACATTGAGCAACGCCTCGGGCAAAACCAAAAAAACGAACTCTTGGAAGATGTCGTTGCCGAACACCAGAAGCTCACCCAAGAAGCCGATATCATTATTTTCAGAGGCTTGCTAGCAACCCAGCGGCAACCGTATGCGTCGGCGATTAATTTTGATTTGTGTCGCGCGTTGGATGCTAAAGTGATTATCGTCGCATCGCCCAGCACCTATTCCATGGAGAACATTGGTGCGATGATCTCGATTGTGGCGCATGGGTTTGGTGGTACGAAGCACTCGCGTGTGTTGGGTTTTATTGTTAATAAAGTCAATGCGCCTTTGGACGCTTCGGGTCGTCCGAGTTTGAACTTGGTGCGTTTAAATGGCGATGAGTTAACAAGTGCGCCGGTTTTTGATAAAGCAGCATTGGATGTGTTGTGTCATCATGAATTTAAACTGCTTGCCGCGATTCCTTGGGAAAGTCATTTGGCTTCGCCGCGGGTGAAAGATATTGCTAAAGCACTGAAGGCGGATTGCGTCATTGAAGGTGATTTAAATCGACGTATCGCGAATGTGCAAATGTGCGCTCGCCGCGTGGATCATGTCTTGAGTAGTTTGAAGGCAAATACGCTGATCGTAACGCCTTATGACCGCGACGATGTTATTATTGCCGCCGCGATGGCGGTGATGAATGGCGTGAATATTCCGGCATTGCTCTTAACCAACAGCGGCAAACTTTCCAGTAAAACACAGCGTTTTTGTGAGCAAGCGTTTGAAAAAGGGCTGACGATTTTAGCGGTGAAATCCAATACGTATCAAACCGCCAATGCCATTGCTTATTATAACCCTGAAGTCGAGCGCGATGATGATGCGCGCCAAGATGAAGTCAAAGATTATATCAGTAGTATGTTAGATCAAGACTGGATTGATAGCTTTCTTGAGCGGCGTTACGAACGGCATTTGTCACCCGCAGCCTTTCGTTTTAATTTAATTCAACGGGCGAAAGCCGCCAACAAAACCATTGTTCTGCCAGAAGGCACCGAACCAAGAACGTTACGCGCCGCCAATATTTGTGAAAAACGCGGCATCGCGCATTGTGTGTTGCTGGGCGATCCGAAAGAAGTCAAACGTGTTGCGCAAGCGCACGGAATCGAGCTTGAAAAAAGCCTAACGATCATCCACCCTAAAAAGCGTATCACCAAAAAATACGTCAAACGTTTGCTGGAGCTGCGCGCTGAAAAAGGCGTGAATGAATTACTGGCCAAACAATTATTAGAAGACGCTGTTTATTTAGGTACGATGATGTTGGAAGTGGGCGAGGTTGATGGTTTGGTTTCCGGTGCAGAACACACCACGGCCAATACGATTCGTCCCGCATTGCAGCTGATTAAAACGACCGGTGACACGCCGTTGGTATCATCGGTGTTTTTCATGTGTTTACCCGAACAAGTACTGGTCTACGGCGATTGTGCGGTGAATCCCGATCCCAACGCCGAACAGTTAGCCGCCATCGCCGTGCAAAGCGCACAGTCCGCCAAAGCGTTTGGTATCGAACCCAGAATTGCGATGATCAGTTACAGCACGGGTGAATCAGGGCAGGGGACGGATGTTGATAAAGTAAGAAAAGCCACGGCCCTGGTGAAAAAACAACACCCCGAGTTATTAATCGATGGCCCTTTGCAATACGACGCCGCAATGATCGCCAGTGTGGCGAAAAGCAAGGCGCCGAACAGCCCCGTCGCCGGTAGAGCCACGGTCTTCATTTTCCCGGATTTAAACACAGGCAACACTACGTACAAAGCCGTGCAGCGAAGTGCGAATGTATTAAGCATTGGCCCTATGTTGCAGGGCTTAAGAAAGCCAGTGAATGATTTATCCCGAGGTGCTTTGGTGGATGATATTGTCTACACGATAGCGATTACGGCGGTGCAGGCGGGTGTTTGATTAATATGAACTTTTCCAGCATCACCGAGCAACTCAACCAATTCATAATCTCAAGCAGAGAGCACCTGCCACTCACCCTTATCATGATAGGTGTCTTATGGGCGATACAAGTCCTCAACACGCTCTTAGGCGGCCGTTTAAACGCATTAGGCATCTACCCAAGACGACTTTACGGTCTACCCGGTATTATCTTCGCTCCCTTCTTGCACGGAGGCTTTGAACACGTCTTTTTCAACTCTATCCCCTTGTTTATTCTATTAAATTTATTGCTACTAGACCCCATGAGCGAATTTATCCTAGTACTAGTGAGCATCGCCGTACTAGGCGGCTTCCTAACCTGGCTTTTCGGCCGACGCGCGATTCATATCGGCGCAAGCAGCCTGGTCATGGGCTTGTGGGGCTTTTTCTTGTTTGAAGCCATCCTTCGGCCTGGTGTGAATACTATTATTGTCGCCTTTGTTATCGTCTATTTCTTGGGCGGCATGTTCTTTTTGAACCTCTTTCCCAGTGATGCTAAAACCTCTTGGGAAGGGCATGTGTTTGGCTGTGTTGCGGGTGTCGCGACGGCTTATGGGTTGCCGTGGTTGTTGCAGGTTTTGGGTGAGTATCATCTTTTTGGTTGATCTTGCCCTGTTTTAACCAATCTCACCCCGCCTTACCCAATGTCATCCCGCGGCTTGACCGCGGGATCCAGGAAGCCGTAACAACAAGCTAACACACTGCTATATCTTGCATTCCCCCCTTCCTTTTATTAAAAAAAAGCCGTCTATTTTTTTTGCCATTTTTAGCCGCCTCTCGCGCAGGGTTGTATGTGTATGATTTTTAAGCGCATTTTTTGTGTTTTTTGAGAGGAAGCGCGCCCGCTATTATTTGAGCAGAAAGTTGACAAACCAGGGATCTGTTGTAAGCTTTATATTACAGGTGTTGCGATTTTGTTTGATGCTTACGCAAAATAAATGCGTGAAATAGAATCGTTCTACATAAAGGTGGTTATTATGAGCGGCAAATCTTTGATTAATACGGATTTGAAAAATATAGCTTACTGGAAAAATAGTATTCTTTATTATAAGACAAGTTTTAACCGAGAAGATAAGTAGCCACTTTTTTTTGCTACGGGATTGTTTTTATGATGGGATGCGGGAGAAAAATAAAATGACAGCACAAACAGGCGCTAGCTTTTCCGAACGTGCGGGGATCATCCTCGACAAAATTGCTGATGCGTCCGACACAGAAATTCAAGGAATTATGCAGAAAAAAATCAAATCACCTCAGGGTGCTCAAGAACTCTTTCCGGAAGCATTGCGCAAGCTGTTAACGGAAGGCTTGCCTGGAATTCTTAACAAACGAGAAATCGCACTATGGCGTATTGCCGGTATTTTTCGCGCCTATCCATCAATTCAGACGTATTTCAAAAAAGATAGTCCGAAAAAGAACAACCCCTCAACCTTTGCTTTACGTGACGCGCTAGCAAGCATTCTCCTGACAAAAAAACGAGAAGCAAAAAAGCTCACCACCAGTGAAATGGAAGCTTTATACAACCCTGAAAAGTACTTAACAGAAGATGCAGAACAGCTCAAGCTGTTAACAGACCAAGGTGTGTTACATTTTATTCAAGATAAAGACCTCGGGCTTGGTCGCAGAAGTTTGCATGCCTTACTTTATCGCTTCACGCATCTATATCCTTTCAGCAACAAAGTACTTAATGACGAAGAGGTCGCAGTGCTAGGAGAAGACAAAAAGCTGTTAAAGGCATCTTCCAAGAATGCGGCAAAAGATTTCCAATCCGCGGCGCAAGCCTGTTTTGGAAGGATTACGGCAAATAAGCTAGATATGCTGGCCTTGGAGAAATTGCTCCAATTTCGTTATGCCCAAACATTACTAAAAAAGCTCAATGCCGCCGATAACGTAACAATCGATGAAAATACGGTACGGTACATAAATACAGCTCTTCGATTAGCAAAACCGTCTTCGCACCAAGAAACAGGGGTGCATTCTCTCTCTCTTATTACTGAAGAAAATAAAAAAGAATTATTAAATGAAGCAGACATCTTTTTTAATATGGACGGTTCTGGCCAGCTTCCTGGGTCAAGAACTAAAGTACAACGTTCACTAGAAACAATAAAAGCAATAAAAGCAAAGATTGTTAAGCTCTCTAGTTTAATCCATAGCGAAGATAATCTGGTTTTATCGAAAGCAATGCCATTGCTCGATCAATGCAATAGTTATCTTAAAACTCGGCCAGGTTACGATCATCTTCTAAAAATGATGCTTGACAAAACAAAGGGATCTCAATCTCCGGATGATCAATTGTTAAGAGGGACGCTGCATTATTTGTATGAGAAATTCTTGTATGATATGCAGAAGAATTTTTTAAATCTTGACCAAGAAGCGTCACTTGCTTTTCTTGAAAAAAATGACGGGAAAGCGTTTTCGTGGCTCGAGGAAAGTAGCTTTTCGCAGAATTTATCTTCTAAGGGTGTCTTGATGGATTTCCAGAACCCAAAAAGCCAAGAAGATAAAAAGCTTGCAGAGCAGGCCTTTAGCAAGGTGAAAGAATCAACGGGAAAAGTTGCAGTCGGAAATAGAAAGGTTTTGAAGGATCGTAATCAAGGGAAGACTAATTCACGAATCGATTTTGAAAATCATCTAAAGATAGATGGCGTGCTTGGAGATGCGACTTTAGATGGTGAAACGAACCTTGGGAGCTATAATGAAGCGACATCAAGCTTAAAGGCCAAGTTTAAGTCTACTAGGCGAGGAAAGAAAGCTCTCAAGGCGCATGAAGTAGGCTATAATCAAGGCTCGCGCGATATTATTCATGCAGACTTTCCCTCTATTATTTCTATTGGCAAAGAGACGTACTACAAGGGAGGGACGACATCTACTGATAAAGATAAGAGTGATAAAGCAAAAGCTAATGTTGTTTATGCCGGATTATCCGGGAAAAACAGCGAAACTCTGGCTATCAATACTACAAAAAAAGATGTTCATTATCAAGGGCCTTCAGGCAGCCTTGTTATTCCAGGATATATGTTTAACGAAAGTAAGTTAATAATATCCAGCGCCCCTTATTACCGGCCAATAAAGAGATTATTCTCTAATAGTCTGTTAAAACGTATGTCTATGTACGGTATTAACAATAATGAAGAGGATGATACTTTAAGTGTAGAAGAGTTGATTAAGAAGCAGGCTTATAAATTAAGCTACAAAGAGCTTGCGAATGCATATGCAGTAGAGAGAAAAAGAGGCGTACCAAGTGTTGTAGGGAAGCTGTGGATTACTATCCGCGAGAACATAGAAAAAATAGTTGATGGCATAACAATAAACATCGGAACAGGCCGGGAAGATGAGGTTAATAAATCAAACTTTATCGAAGCTTGTAAGACGCTTGGCAACGAGTATGAAGAAGTTGTTTCTAAGGTTGCTAATAAAAAAATACAAAAAGTCCTCAAAGAGAAAGTAGCAAAGCTAATAATCGCTCACATTTATAAGAAGATGGAGCATGTTGCTGGTATTGTTTGTCGTAACGGTGAAGATGACATAAAGAATAAGCTGCCTGAGTTTGTGAAAGATAAATGGAGCGTTATTCTCGGCAAGGCAGGTGATAAGCATTTGGGGGTAGCCCCTAAGAATGCTCCGGTGAAGCATGCAACTGTTTCCACAAAAAATCTTTCTGCTAGTTCCGATAATAAAGCGAATGCTAAACCAGATTATTCAGACCACTATGCTGATCAAATAGCGTTGGCCTTGAAGGATGTTGAAATTGATTTACCACTTCCTTCCGAAAGCGATAGCTCTACTGCGACAATAAAGAATGCTTTAGTGGGTAATGACAAAGAGCTTCGGGTTACTGCTTCCAGTTTTGATTTGCTGGATAGTGAGCCCCATCCAAAATCTTTTCCACAAGCAGATCCGACCGAAGGCGATAGCTCTACTGCGACAATAAATAATGCCCTGGCGGATGGTGGCAACGCGTTTCGGGCCACTGCTTCCAGTTCTGATTTGCGGGATGTTGAGATAAATCCCAAATCTTTCTCACAAGCAGATCCGATAGAGTCTATCTCGAAATCCTTGTTTAAGGAAAGTGATGAAGAGCTGGAGGAAATCCAGCGCGATTTGTTGTCTTGGGAGGCTGATCATCCAGACTTGCCTGGAGATAAAGGCAAGCAGTTGCAAGCTATAAAGACTTCGCTTTATAAAGCTCGTGCGATACGGTTAATATTAGTGAAGCGTGATAAATGTTCAAACAGAATAATAAGAGGCGGTCTCAGAAGTCTTGCTAAGAAGCTGAATAACTCCAAGGATATCGTGACAATGCGTGGTTACATTGAAGAAGATCTTGCTTTGGGTAAAAAATCCAACCTGAACTATCATCGTAATGAGGTTGTGCGCTCTTTTAATTTGGTTTCTTTCTTCAAGGTTGATACGGGTACGACTAAGGCATTGAACACGTTGGAAAAGAAGTTTTCCCCAAAAAAATGATCTTTGGCTTTTCTATCAAGATATGTTAGGCTTCATGCGTTTTAATAAGGAGCGAAATGATGCCTGCCCCCACGTTTTTCGGTACCAGTAATAGCAGCCCAGCCGCAGTCAAGCGGTCTGTGTTTGATGGGATCTGTCAAGCGCTGTGCAATTCTTTAGATGCGCATATTCAAGCAGGAGACTTTTCGAAAGACAATTCTTTTTACGGGGATTTGCAACAACATCTGACAGTTCACAAAACCGAGAGCTCGGAAAAGTATCATGTTAGTTTGGAGTACATGCGAGGAACCATTGATAATGCTTTTGCTTCCTTGCGCAGCTCGTTTCAGCTTTCCGAAGGTGAGGATCGGATGTTGACCCTTTTTCATAAGCAACTGTTTCAGATGGAAGGTGTTATGGAGCGACATTTAAGATATGAAGCGCAACAAGAGTGTCAGTATAGACAGGGTTCGACGAGCACATCTAACCAAAACAAGAGCACCATCGCGTCGATATAAGCATAATGAGCGCGCACCCCACAAAAACCCCCAATAAATTGAACAAGATACCCCAATCTTCAACCCCTTCACCCCAACAAACCCAAAGAACCCCCTGTTTTTAAACCCCCATTCCAACCTCACCCCGCATAGTCAAACAAATAACCACAAAAATCACGAAAAACGCAAAAAAAAGCTGTTTTTTCATGGACTTTAAGGTAAAATGTTCAATATTAGATCGCAGTGGGTGAAAGCCTGTTGTGACGATGGATTTATGTTCTTGTTGGTTGCAGAATAAATCCTATCAAAAGACAAAGTGCTCGCTATGTGATTGAAAACAATGACTATGTGGGTGATGTTCAATCGTTGAGATACTTGTACGACAAAAGATTATAGACAAACGTGGGATGAGCATGGCGCCGGGTTGTGCTCGAGCTATAAGAAAGTGAGAGAATCTGTGACAGATATTGAAGAAGAAGTAGAACAAGCTGATGTTACGATGTATTCGGCGGATCAAGAGAGTTTGGATTATCGCCAGCGAACGAGTAAGGCCGCTCTTTCGGGTACACCGGCGAAAAACTCAACTCTTGGGACACAAATTGCTGATTGGCACAGAGGCTCTCTTATTTTTCAAGGGCTCAAGCATGAGCGGGCGGATTTTCTTCGCAATCTTAATGCGCGCGTGCCTTCCGCAGAGCGTGCGAAGGCAATACGGGAATTTTATCTTCAGCAGAAACAAGCCTTTTTTGATAAAAACTTTTCGAATGAAAAATCTCGCGCTGATGCGCTGACGTGCTTTAATAATTTTTATGTTCAAGGGCAGTGTTCCATTGTGGGCATTTTTTTTGAAGAGGCGATATTTAATTGGGGGAATAAACAGTATTGTTTTGGTTTCCCAAAGAGGCGTAGATCATCTCTCTATGTTGAAGGAGATAAGCTTTATGCGTCAAGTGTTGCCTTTGACGATTTGACAGTGAAAGAATTATCAAATGAAAAGTGGAGAGCTTTTGATGGAAAGACTACGGGGGAATTAGTATATACTTCGAAAGGTGCAAAGCTTCGTTATTTTAAGGCGTCCAGTCATGCTATGCTAAAGTTGATCAAGCATGCATATCTTCCTCTCAATGAACAACTTCCTATTGAAGCCCTTATTCTCAGTGCTTATGCAGAAGAATATTTTGATCGCGTTAAGTCGGCCATTGGCGTTCAGGGTTCTTGGCACAATTACCTGAGTAAGCAGAAGGATGATCAAGATGTGGCGCTTGTTCGGTTGAATGCAGCGGTTTTGAAGCTTAACAATGATGCTAACAATAAGCCCGCACTGAAGGCGATGCTTCGTTTTATTTTATCGGTTGAGCGATTACAAAAAAAAGATCTATTTCAAGAAGATAAAATAAGGCTGTGCGCAAAAGCGCGAAACTATCCCCATAAGAAAGCAAAGACCTTTATTGCTAGGTACAATAAATTTCAACAGTATTGTAATAAAGTTATATGCAAAGAAAATCCAGTGGACAAATTACGCAATGCTCCCGATGATTCGGCGGCTGTTTTTTTTGGCGAGCGTACTATTCAGGAGGCTGAAGACCGTTTAAAAGAATGCGTTTTGTTGAAAGTTCAAAAAGAGCGCCTGGGCCTAGTGGTGCAGCGCCATTATCCGACGCAGCCTGAGAAAATACTTCAGGATTTAAGTAAACAAACATTGGCTACTCAAATTGCATGGCTTCAGGAAGGGTACAAGACTTCGAATGCAAAAACATGGTACCCAGCCTTCAAAGCGCAATTTTTTGAGAATGCCAACACCCATCTCTTGGATGAGCAATGTCAATTGCTTGAGAAGTTGGGCGACACAGCTTTTCGCAATATGTCGGAGTGGGATCCTTTTTCAAAGAACCTCCTGATTAAAATAAGCAAGTGTGATCTATCGTCACGTTGTCAATTACTTGGTCGATATGCGAATGTTTTTAAAAATGAGCTTGAGTACAAAGCGATTGAGGGGCGGGTGTTCGAGGAGATTGAGGCTCTCTCCCTTTCAAAGAAGACGTTGCCTTTGTTGCGGCGTCTAAAGCGTTTATCCGGTTATGGCGCCTGGTTAAGAGGGCTATGTAAAAACCTTGGTGAAGCTACCTCAGAGGGGGAGGCGTGCCCCAATTATTCAAAGCTTTTGGAGTTGGTTAGGCTCTCAATTAATTCGCTTGGAGCCTCAGAGCGCTTAAAGTTGCTTGCAACAGACACCAAGGATTTTGAGAAATTGCCGGGATATGAGCTTGGTGTGCGCCATCCTTTCTTCTCCTGTATCCAGGAGCTTTCTCCAGTTGAGCGATACAATCTATTGAAAGAGAAAGGCAATACTTTGAAGCGGCTGTTGAGAGACGCCTTGTTTTCTAAATTCTTGCGAAAGTTATTTGAAGAGCGAAATGAATGTGGCTTGAGGAAGGAATGTGGCTTGAGGAAGGAGTGGGGGCTTGTTTTTGGTCAGTACAACAAAGATTTGAATGAGGTTTCGGAGTACGATTCAGAGCTGACTCTCTTTTTTCGTGCGCTTGCAATGCGTCCTTTGTCGGAGCAATATGCATTATTTAGACCCTATATTAAAGTCGCTAAAGAAGATACCAGGTATCAGCCTTATGTCGATACACTGTTTGCTGGAATAGCAAAAAAGCCATTGCTGACGTCGCTTTCTTTTTGGAAAGAACGGCACTACGACTTACAGCAGCTCAATGGTTATGATGACTTTGCGAATCAGTTGTCTCAGCGTGTACAAAAACTTTCGGCGCCCGAGCAAGATAAGTTGTTTCAAACATGTGGTGCTGTTGTGATGAATCGTCTTCCGGGGCTTTTGGACGCCCTGTATGAAAGCATTAAACAAGTTCAGGATCCTTCGCAGCGTTATACCTTGCTTTTGAATAACAAAAAGATTTTAAAAGAATTGCCGAATTATACTTCCTGCTTGCGTGTTACCTATGCTCAGAGGTTATCAGATCTTACGCCTGATAAGCTGAATACATTTCTTAAGCAGGAAAAAAATATGCTGCCCGGAATAAAGCAGCCCGGCAACTGCGACGAGGCGACCTATGAAGGAAAAATAATGATGGCTCGCGGAGGTAATCGCAGGCATAAAGAAACCGATAGGTTTATTATGTCGCAACCTTATCCTTCCGAAATACGCTATAAGGGAAATATTTACACGCTTCACAAAACTCCGCAATCTAAGCTTGAAGTTACGAAGGATATTTCACTCAAGCGCTTTGAGGTATCAACGCTAATCTATGAATGCAAAGGCGACCTCGTGACCATTCCTGGCAGTATCATCGGATTTTCTCGGGTTCATTCTTCTAGTGCCTTTTACTCGGGCTATTGCGAACTGGAGGCACTTGCTTTTTCTAACCCTCTGTTGCGGGATTTATATGAAAAAGGCGTGCGCGGTGGGAAGGCGGTGTGTCAGCTGGATTCCAAGCGCTTGGCTCAGGCGACGACAAGAGAAAAAGTCGTTGACAAGAGTCGGATCTTTGGAAAGCTTCTTGCTATTTATGAAACCCTAGATCCTGTTGAAGACAAGGACGCATGCGATCGTTTGTGCCCTTTGATGACGCAAAGAGTTGAAGGTTTAACGTCGCTGAGTTATTTGCAACGCATGGAAAAAAGATTGGGGCCAAATCATTTATTATATCCGGCAGTTTATAAGGTTCTACAGGAACAATATAATCAGCATATTCAAGCAATTCCTGGCAAACGTAACAAGCTGGCAGACAAAATTAAGGCCAACAAAAAGTCGACCTCTGTGTTCAATTTTGGAAGTCAATGGCGAGCGCGGAAGTTATTAAGGAAGGCAATGGCGGCATTAGATGCTAGGCAGATAAGATGGCAGGATGAGCGTTTTGCTTTGAAAGATGCGCGCATTACGCCTGCGGAAAGAGCGGCTGCTGATGTTCTTTTGCAGCAAGATAAAATTAAGGTTTGTGATGAAGTTTTGAAGGCTAAGTCGAAATCTCTCTGGCAAAAGCTTTCGGCTTGGTTCAAAAAGCGTTTTGTTATTAAGTCGCTATCATACTATGAACATCTTATTGCAAAGAAAGATTTGAAAACGGCTGGTTTTACAGATAGGAAGAGCAATCGGTGTTATAGGTTGTCGAAGAATCCTGGTGTCATTTTGTCTTTGTCTCCGGCGCCGCAGATAACGCAGGTTTTGGATGAGTCCAATATCTCTGATAATGTTAGTGCTACGAGTTCTCAAAGCGCATCATCGCTTGATCAAAAAGGGAAGAGCAAAGAAGAATCATCTTCGACAGGCAGTGTAACGTCGGCAGTGTTGGGGATGTCAGATAATCCTGCGCCGCAGATAACGCAGGCTTTGGATGAGTTCAAGACCCCTGGTAATGTTAATGCTACGAGCCTTCAAAACCCGTCAACGAATACTCAATTCGTGATCGCAGACCTTGCCAAACAGTTTCAGTTGAATAGTCAGCCACCAAGCGGCGAATTACCGCCGACGCCGATAACACCAGTCAAAGAAAGCCAGCTTGGTGGAGGACAACAAAAGCAAGGAAAGGGTCAAAGCTCTTTAACTTGTAGCAAATCGTTGTTCAACTCAGAGAGGGTGAATCAGCGGGTTGTTTCAAGCAAGCCTATTCGGGTTAATAATCAAAAGTAATTCTATTGCCGCTTGTAATTCCGTCGAGTTCTTCAGCGTGACGAAAGAATGCGGCGGCGCCTCCAAAGGTGTTGATCGCTTGATCGCCTAGTTTAAATTTCAACCATGAAAAGTGTTTTCCTTCGGTTGCGTTATGGAAGGTGTTTTTCGATATATTTAATGTGGATCTTAATAGTTTTAACGCGCTCCAAGCAATATTGTAATTTATCTTTAAAAGCGCTGTTGTGTTGTGTTGTTTGCGTTGGTGCAAGTAGTCTATTTCGTGAGAAATTTTATGTGTAATCGCCAAATAATAAATGGCGCCATGCAGTGCTAAAGCAGCTAAGGATTTATGTGAAGTACGATCATTAAAGCAATCGTATGGCGCTAGTTTTTCACGGTATCGGGTGCCGTATTGCTGGTCTCGCACAAAAATCTTGAACAGATTGGGAGCATTGTATTTGTTAAATCGTTGGTCGTATTTAGGTTGATTGATTTTGTATTGCATGCCATGCCGATCCATCAATTGATCAAAAGGATGTCGGCTTTCCTGTGGCAGAAGGCGGAAATTTGACGGTGATTTAAATATTTCTTGAGAGGTTAGCCGCGTTTCCCAGTGGTCTTTTAAGTCGCCTGTCTTGCAAAAGGCGTACAAATTAGCATCGTTCGCAGCAAGGTTTGCAATAGTAGAAAGACCTGTGTCATTCAATAGCATTTTGATGGTCGCGTAAGCGAATGCTCTATCCTCCTTGGCTTCATTTTTGGAGGCGCCAATAGCTAGTAATTGTTTTAAGCTAGACAGTTGGCCTCTCTCATCATCACTCAGCGCATACACAGCCGGCCTATAAACCTTCGCCCGCCACCGAGCCTCAACCTGCATCAAAAGCTTCGTCATCGCCAACGACAAGCGATCTTCATCCAACAGTGTGCGAAAGTAATCATAGTGCGTTTCCGCAAAATCAAGCAGTCGTGTTGACACCTTTCTTTCGTCGTTGGACAAAATGCGAGGATCGGTGTCTGCTTTCATTAAAAAAGCGATGTGCAAAATTAAATCCACATCCTCAGGGACGTCGCCTTGTTTTCGGTTGTATCGCTTAATCGCCTCAAGATGTTTTGCTAGGAATTGGTGAAGGTGCTTTGCAAGGCGTAGTTTTTCATCGGGATTTATAGTGCTTTTCAACTGTTTTAATTTAGTTTGTAGCGTCTTGAAGAAAAAGACGTCACTGTGCGTTTTGCTATATGCCTTGACCGCGCCTAAGTTTTCGGCAACAAAGAGACGAAACTGTTTCTCAAAAGCGATTCTTTCGTTTAGATTTTTGATGTTAGCAGGGTGCTTTTTCCAGGTTTGGCATCGTTTGTGAATTAGCATAAGGATGCTAGGGGTGTATTGATAATTGCGGTTTCTAAATTGCTTTAATGTTTCTCGTGTGCGGCGTATTTCCTCAATGGCAGCACCTTCCTCAGTCACGGCCTCTTTGGTCTTAAAAGTGCTAAGAGGTATTTTTTTGGTTGCTGCTGAGGTTTTTTTGGGAAACAGAAGGTGGGTTATAGTTGAAATGAGGTTGCTGATAAAAGGCAAAGGGCTAGATGGGCGATGAGTTCGTCGTTGTTTCCCTTTAATCTTAACAGGACCACCCGATGCCATAACCATTCCCTTATATAACCCGCCTAACAATGACCCAAATATATAGCACAACAACCCCAATTTGTCAAAAAAATTATGGAAAAAGCCTGCTCAAGCCGCGCGCTAACGCGATGATATTTCTACTTAATCTCGCATCACGAATGGATTTATCCCTAAAGTAAAGCTATGCTAATAACTAACGCGGATAACGTGAAAGGTCTTCTGGAATCAAGGCGTCCGCTACAAACAGGAGGTTTGAATGACTAGGATTTGCGCACGAGGGATCTTATTCCTTGCCGGGCTTTTATTTTGTTTAGCCACGATCGCAGCACCGCCCAGCCATGCCGCTCAAGTAAAGCCCGCGGATGTGCTAGCCAAAGTGACGCTGATCGGTAAAGAATTAAACCTCATCCGTCAAGCTATGGGCAAACCCAAAGTAACTCAAACCTATATCGTCGCAAAAACGGTTTCCTCTCAAGAGGTTTATTCTCAAGCCCGAGCACTTTTCCAAATGGCGAACCGTTTGACGCATGAGACAACGGGGAGTATTGAGGCGGTGCCTCAGGTTTATGCAAGTAAGATTCAACCGGCTGAGGTGTTGCAATTGGTGAATGCAGCATTGAAGCGTATTTTGTTGGTGAAGAAGATGCTACATATCACCGCCACAGTAAGCGAGATTGCAGAACCGAAAGACACAACGTCTTCAGATGTCTTTAATGCGTTGTTACAAGAGAACTATGAGCTCAATAGTTTGCTTTACAGGCATTTTGCGCCGGGTGACGTTTTTGAGCGCGTAACATTGGCGATTAACTACACAGAGCAGTTATTGAAACCCTTTAATGTCAGCACCCGCATTCCAAAGCCATCCAAGTTCATGCTCAATAAAACACCATCAGATGTTTATCAGCGTTTGACGGATTGCTTAACTATTCTCAGGTCGATCGCCAAAGATTCTGGCGTTGCCATGCTTGACTTGCAAGTTAATCAAAACAAAAAGCTGGTTCCGAGCGATGTTTATAATCTCTCGAATATTATTGTTGCTGAAGTTAAGTATTTGAATGAGTTTTTGCCGAAAAAATCTGAAGCGATAGAAAGCTATTATCCGGGGTACAAAACACCTTCAGATGTGTATCAAAGGGCAGGCATTTTGTTAAAACAGTTGCGCTTTCTTCATAAGCAGATGCAAGCCTATCCTGATTGGCTTGGAGAAAAATCAGATGCTGGATCTGGCTCATGAAGAATTCAACGCCACACCGGCAGGGGCTTAAGGAAAAGCTAAATAAAAAATATTTTTTCGTTGTCGTGTTGGGCATACTTTTTCTTCTGTTTAACCTAGGTGCTTTGTACTTTTTAAAGCAAAATACAGCGTCATTGATTGATGAGAGCATTCCTGTGACACAAGCGTCTGAAAAGCTGCAAACAGGTTTACAGCAAAGCTTAGCGTCTTTACGTGGTTGGATCACTTTGAAAGATCAGAGGTTTGTTCGAGAAAGACAAGAAGCGTGGAATCAAGGTATTATTCCCAGCATGAAAAAATTAACGGCCTTGTCGGCACTTTATCATAGCGTACAACTCAAGGGCTTAGACAAAAAACTTGAAGCCACATTAAATAATTTGAAAGCATGGCAATGGCATATTCAAGATGTCGCACATACTCCAGGCGATTTTCCTGCGAAAATTTTTATGCACCAACAGCTTATGCCCGTAGCAAACCATATTCTTGTTTTCGCTACAGCATTAATTGACAAAGAACGGCTGGTGACGAAATATGGACATCGCACTGTTATTTTCCCGTTAGCTAATTTCAGGGGGCATTTTACACATTCACTTGGCTTGCTTATTGAGTATGTCGAAACCGGTGATGTCACATTGATGCATCGCAGTCAAAAATCGTTGATTTTGGCGGGAAAAGCCGAGCATGCTATTGGGGTGAAGCAAGAAAAATTAACTCCTCTACAAAAAGGATTGTACGACCAGTTAACGGTGATATTTAAATCATATCAAGGGTTAGCCAAGCAATTAATAGCTCAACGGCAAAGCAAGAAAACAAGTTTGGCGGTTTATTGGCTGGCTGAAAAAGCTGTGCCGATATCAGGGCATGCCAGTAAGCTATTAAATAGCATGACAAAACTTCAGTTAGCGGAGCTTAATAAGCGAGCCAGTTATGTGCAGCAGCTCTCTACGATCATCCCTTATGCGATTGGCGTTTTTATCATCTTCTTAATATTGATTTTTATGTGGTTAGCCTCATTTAATACTAAAAAACTATTAAGGCCGATACGCTTACTCTTGTCTGCCACAAAAAAATTAGCTGCTGGCAAGTTAAATGAAGATATCCCGGTAGAGTCTAATGATGAAATTGGCGAGCTCACAGAGGCATTTAATCAAATGCGAGAACAGCGTCAGTTGGCCGAAGATAAAACGCGCTCTGTGATAGACACAGCGATAGAAGCTATTTTAACGATTAATGACCAGGGCATTATTCAATCGTGTAATCCGGCGACGACGAAGTTGTTAGGTTACAAGGCAAAAGAAATGTTGGGACGCAATGTCTCGATGTTGATGTCTGAGCCTTATCGAAGTAAACATGACGCTTATCTCAAAAGATACTGTACGACAGAAGAGAAAAGAATCATCGGTATCGGGCGAGAGGTCGATGCCTTGTGTAAAGATGGAAGAACATTGCCTATTTACTTGTCGGTGAGCGAGTTCAGGCTGGGAAACAAACGTTTTTTTACAGGAACTATACGCGATGTTAGCGCTTTAAAAAAAGCCAAAAAACAACTCACCGATGCGAACGAAGCACTCATACGAAAAAGCATTGTTCAAGAAGGCGTGGTTAAATTGCATGAAGCAACACGCGGTGAAAAAACATTAGAAGCACTATGTCAAGACATTGTCAGTTCGCTGGCGCATTATGTCTCTGCAGACGTGGGGGCTTTATATCTTGCTGAGAACAAACAATTGATGTGGAAAGTAGGTTACGCGTATCCTTCTAAAAAACATAAAAAAATCATGTTTCAATGGGGCGAGGGTATTGTGGGTCAAGCTGCCGTGGATCAGACGATGCAGTCCATGGTGCGTGATGTTGATGAAGATTTGCCGGTTACATCGTCGATTATCGAAACATCGCCGAAAGAAGTGATTGCGATCCCTCTATTGTTTGATGGTGAAACCATTGCTGTTGTTGAGCTGGGCTCTTTAGCGGGCTTTAATGATATTCAACGGGAGTTTTTAACCGGCATTTTAGAAACACTGGGTATTTTGCTAAATTCTGCGCAAACGCGACATCGCTTAAGCAATCTATTGAAGGAGACACAGCAGCAATCCGAAGAGCTTGAAACATCAAACGAAGAGCTGCGAGATAAAAGCAACGAACTACAATCGCAGCAAGAAGAGTTAGCTCAAACCAACGAGGAGCTTGAAGAGCAGCGCTCAGCATTGGAAGAACAAACGAAAAAGCTAAGGGCTTCTAACAATTATTTGGAAGCCTCTCAAAGTGCGCTTGATGAGAAGGCGAAAGCGCTTGAAATGTCTAACCGTTATAAGTCTGAATTTTTAGCCAATATGTCGCATGAGCTGCGTACGCCCTTGAATAGCATTATTATCCTTTCTCAATTATTGGCTGAAAATAAAAAGAAAATGCTAGATCCTGCAGAAGTAGAGTCAGCGGAAACTATTTTTTCATCGGGCAAGGATCTTTTGAATTTAATTAATGATATTTTAGACTTATCTAAAGTCGAGTCTGGTAAGCTCGACATTATACCTGCCAAGGTTTATCTCAGTAATGTTGCTAATATGCTAAAGAAAACATTTCAGACGCAAATGGATAAAAAAAACTTAGCATACACCGTGACTATCGATAAAACTTGCCCTGAGCTGATCGAAACAGATCAGCTTCGTTTGGAGCAGATAATAAAGAATTTTGTTTCGAATGCGTTAAAGTTCACTGAACAAGGCAGTGTTTCGGTGCGCTTCTCTCGATTAGCTGAGCGCCGAAAGGATGAGGGATCGGTACAAAGAGTTGCGATAAGTGTCAGCGATACAGGTGTGGGTATTTCTAAGCAAGATCAGCAAATTGTTTTTGAAACATTTAAGCAGCTCGATAGTAGCTTGAATAAGATTTATAAGGGTACAGGGCTTGGGTTGTCTGTATCTCGAGGTTTGTCTGTATTATTGGGCGGAAATATTGAATTAGAAAGTGTGAAGGGTAGGGGTAGTCAATTCACTTTGATATTGCCGGTTAGTTTTCAAAGTGCTCATTCAGTGGATGACGATATCAGCTTGAGTGCCAGCGTTAATGCCGAAGAGAGCATTAATAAAACGGATGTCATTGATGAGGGTGATCTCAAATATCCTTTGCAAACTGTGTTATCTGATGATCGAGACATGCTTTCTAGCGAAAGCAACCTTCTTTTGGTGGTTGAAGACGATATAAACTTCGCTAAAATTTTGAGAGATCGGTGTAGGGAGCATGGCTTTCAGTGCCTTGTGGCGATGGATGGTGAGAGTGGGCTGGAGGCGATTAGGCATTATCAACCCAGCGGCGTTATCCTGGATATTCGTTTGCCGCATATGAATGGTATGAGTTTATTAAGAACACTCAAGACGGATTCAAACATACGCCATATTCCCGTTCATGTTATATCCGTTGAGTCTTGTGCTGACACTGTGCTGAAAATGGGCGCGCTTGGGTTTCTGAAAAAGCCCGTCAATCCTCAGCAGCTTTCTGATGCAATAAGCGCTATAGAAAATGTCATTAATAGACGTAGTCGCAATATCCTTCTGGTTGAGGCATCCCAATCTGAGCAAAAAAGCATGATGGCGTTACTTAAAATGCGTGATGTTAAAATCAATGTAGCCGTTACACCGAAGGAAGCACTGGATAAATTGCAGCATGTTCATTTTGATTGTGTTATTTTAAATCTGGTGCTGAAAAATGGCACGGGGTTTGAGTTATTAGAAAAGATAGAGCGTGATAGCGAGGGTCAATATCCGCCTATTATTATTTATACCGATCAGCATTTAACAAAAGATGAAAAATATCGCTTAGATCAATATTCAAACTCTATTATTATTAAAGGCGCGCATTCTTCTGATAGGTTGTTGGATGAGGTTATGTTATTTTTGCATAAGGTTGAAGACGGCTTGCCAAAAGAAAAGCAGCAGATGCTCAATGAGTTGCGTCTTCGCGAAGATGGCTTCGAAGATAAAACGATTTTATTAGCTGACGATGATATGCGAAATGTTTTCTCGTTGAAGCAGGTGCTTGAAAGTGTTGGTTTCAAGGTTGTGGTCGGTGCAACAGGCAAAGAAGCATTGGCCAAGCTGGAAGAGCACCCTGGTATTGATCTTGTTTTAATGGATATTATGATGCCGGAAATGGATGGCTTTGAGGCCATCAAGCGTATTCGCTCAAAGAAACAGTGGGCCAAGCTTCCGATTATTGCCTTAACGGCTAAAGCAATGAAGGGTGATCGTGAAGAGTGTTTGGAGGTTGGCGCGACAGATTATATGGCCAAACCTATCGATGTGAATAAATTGCTTTCTCTTTTAAGGGTATGGCTTCATGCATGAGTTTAACCAAGCAATGAAAGGGATAATAGCGTAATGACAAAGACAGATAAAAACCAAGTCGTCATTTTACTCGTCGATGACCATGAGGCTAACTTGCAAGCATTAACAGGCATACTTGATGAGCTACCTTGCGATATTATGACGACAACCTCAGGTAATGACGCGTTGGCATTGTGTTTAAAGCACGAGTTTGCATGCATTTTTTTGGACGTACAGATGCCTGATATTGACGGCTTTGAACTAGCAACCTTGATTCATGAAAACAAAGAAACAGCAGATGTTCCCATTGTCTTTATTTCAGCCGCGATGCAAGGTGAGGCGGCTATTTTGAAGGGCTATGAAAAAGGTGCCGTTGATTATTTATTGAAACCCGTGGATCCTTATATCGTTCGGTCAAAAGCACGTGTTTTTCTTAAAATGTATGAGCAAAAAGAAGAGCTTAAAAAACTGTTAAAAGCCTTAGATAAGCTTGCTTATTTCGATCCGTTAACGAACATTTATAATCGACGTCAATTATATATTCTTTTAAATAAGACGCGTGCAATTGCCCATCGTTATGGCCGTCAATTTGCTATCTTATTATTGGATATTGATAACTTTAAACAAGTGAATGATGGATTCGGACATGCTGTCGGCGATCAGTTGTTAATACAATTCGCCCGACGTATTGAGCAGCATACGCGCGAGTCTGATTTTATTGCGCGCATGGGTGGTGATGAATTTGCAGTGGTTATGCCAGAAGTGGCTGACAATGAAGAGGCTGGCAGGCTTGCCGAGGGCTTGATTGCTGCGTTGTCTAAACCCTACCACATTCAACAACATCATATTAATGCGAGCGCCAGCATCGGCATTGCTTGCTATCCTGACGCTTCTAAGCGCTCAGATACGTTGTTTAAAAACGTTGATATTGCTTTATACAAAGCAAAATCAAAGGGCAAAAATACGTTTCAATATTTTACAAAAAGGATTAATGACGAATACGAAAAGCGCATGAAAACAGAGCTAGCCTTGAACAGTGCGATACAAAAAAATGAATTGTACCTTGATTATCAACCGCGCGTTGATATGGCGTCGGGCAATATTGTTGGTTTGGAAGCGCTGATACGATGGCGCTCTGCTGCATTGGGGCAGGTGCTCCCTGAATTTTTTATCCCGATTGCTGAAGAGAATGGCATGATCGAGAGTTTGGGGCGATGGATTATTGATGAGGCTTGCCGCCAATACGCGGAATGGATGCAAGCAGGCCGCATTAAGCATGCGTGCTCGTTAGCGATCAATGTATCGCCGTACCAGCTTCAAGCCTCGTCGTTTCCTGATGCAGCAATGCGGCTCATACAAAAGCATCAAGTGCCGATTGATTCGATCGAGCTCGAATTAACAGAATCTTCTTTTGTCGGGCGACACGAGCAGCTTGAAGCATCGTTGCTTAAGTTGAGTAGAAATAATATTCGTTTTGCCATTGATGATTTTGGTACGGGCTATTCATCGCTCTCACGTTTGAGCCGGCTTCCTATCGCTATTCTAAAAATCGATCGATCATTTATCCTTCAAATTGGCAAGAACAAGGCGGATGAGGGTATCATTAAATCTGTGATAGCGCTTGCGCAAATACTTGAGCTAGAAGTTATTGCCGAAGGCGTGGAGAATCAGGCACAGGCGGATTTTTTACAGCAACAGGGTTGCTTTCAGGCGCAAGGTTATCATTACTACAAGCCTCTCTCGGCAGATGATGTGACGAAGCTTTTACAAAAATAAGCCATTTTCTCCTCCTTAAGATCGATCAACGTTGACTTGAAATCCACCTCTTTGCTACACTCCGGTTTAACGTTAATCACGTGGCCTTTAGTAGGGGTCACCACTGAGGAGAAAAATATGCCGATGATTACCCTTCCTGATGGAACGCAAAAACCTTTCGATGCTGCTGTCACCGTTGTTGATGTGGCTGCTAGTATTGGTGCAGGGCTTGCTAAAGCCGCCTTGGCGGGCAAAGTGGATGGAGAGTTGGTTGATACGAGCTTTCTTATCGAGCACGATGCTAACTTAGCGATCATTACTAGCCGAGACCCCGAAGGTTTGGACATTATCCGCCACTCCACGGCTCATTTGTTGGCGCATGCGGTTGAAGCTTTGTTTCCCGCCGTTCAAGTGACGATTGGTCCTGTGATTGAAGATGGTTTTTTCTATGATTTTGCCTTTGGCCGTACGTTTACGCCGGAAGACCTGACAAAAATCGAAGCTGAAATGAAAGCCATTGTTAAGAAGAATTTTCCCATCGTGCGCAAGACCATGTCACGCAAAGAAGCGATACAGTACTTTGAGGGCATCGGTGAGCACTATAAAGTAGATATCATCAAAAATATCCCCGGCGATGAAACCTTGTCGGTTTATCAACAAGATAGCTTTATTGATTTGTGCCGCGGACCTCATGTGCCGAACACGGGCAAGCTGGGCGCATTCAAGCTAACCAAAGTGGCAGGCGCTTACTGGCGGGGCGATTCAAAAAATGAAATGCTGCAGCGCATCTATGGCACAGCCTGGCCGGACAAAAAACAATTGGCGGTTTATTTAAAGCGCCTGGAAGAAGCCGAAAAACGTGATCATCGCAAAATTGCCAAACAACTCAATTTATTTCATATGCAAGAACAGGCTCCCGGAATGATTTTTTGGCATGCCAAGGGCTGGCGGCTTTTTCTTGCGGTTGAGCAATACGTGCGCGAGAAACTAGAAGAGCACAATTATGAAGAAGTGCGCACACCCATCATGGCCGATAAAGTGCTTTGGGAGAAGTCAGGGCATTGGGACAAATTCAAAGACGACATGTTTACCACATCGTCTGAAAACCGAGAATACGCGATTAAGCCGATGAACTGTCCATGTCATGTTCAGATCTATAATCAAGGTCTGAAGAGTTACCGTGATCTGCCGCTAAGAATGGCGGAATTTGGCTGCTGTCATCGCAATGAGCCTTCCGGTGCGCTGCATGGTTTAATGCGTGTTCGAGGGTTTACGCAAGATGATGCGCATATTTTTTGCACAGAGGAGCAGATGCAGGCCGAAGTCGGTCATTGCATTGAGCTTTTGTTTGATTTGTACAAAGACTTTGGGTTTGCAGACGTTATTGTCCGGCTTTCCACGCGTCCTGAGCAACGCATTGGCTCAGATGCAGCCTGGGATGCGGCAGAGCAGTCGTTAGCACGTGCTTTGGACGATAAAGGTTTGACCTGGGAAGAACATCCCGGAGAAGGCGCTTTTTACGGCCCTAAGATCGAGTTCTCACTCAAGGACTGTCTGGGTCGGGTTTGGCAATGCGGCACAGTACAGCTCGATTTTAGCATGCCTGGACGTTTGGGTGCCGAATATGTCGCCGAAAACGGTGAGCGCAAAGTGCCGGTGATGATTCATCGTGCCATTATGGGTTCATTGGAGCGATTTATCGCCATATTAATTGAGCATTATGAGGGCAAGTTCCCGCTCTGGTTAGCGCCTGTTCAAGTGGTCGTGATGAATATTACGGACAATCAGGCCGCATATGTCCAAGAAATCGTTAATTTCATGAAAAAACATGGAATTAAAGTCATTTCGGACTTGAGAAATGAGAAGATTGGCTATAAAATCCGCGAGCACACTTTGCAACGTATTCCGTATTTGGTGGTTGTGGGTGACAAAGAGCTTGCGGCTCGTACTCTGTCTGTTAGAAAGCAATCAGGGGAAGATCTAGGAAGCATTGATTTGACGGGGTTTCTTGAACAGCTAAAGGCTGAGGTTCAGAACAAAGGTCAAGGTAAAACGGAGGGAGAAATCCATTAGCGCGCCAAAGAGTATTAGAGTCAACGAAGCCATTCGTTCGCCTGAAGTAAGATTGATCGGTGCCGATGGGCATCAACATGGAGTGCTTCCATCCAAGGATGCATTGGCGATTGCGCGTGAAGCCGGGCTTGACATGGTTGAAGTATCACCAAATGTTGAACCGCCGGTTTGTAAAGTGATGGATTTTGGGCGGCATAAGTTTCATACGAGCAAAAAACATACAGCGTCTAAGAAGAAACAGAAAAAGGTTCATTTGAAAGAGATTAAATTCAGACCTGGTACGGAAGAGGGTGATTTTAATGTTAAGTTGAAAAAAATTCTTGGTTTCTTGGAGAAGGGTGACAAAGTTAAAATCACCATTCGTTTCCGAGGAAGAGAGATGATGCATCAGGAACTCGGTGTAGAGATGATGCGAAAAGTGGAAGCGGCAGTGGTTGACCAAGCAGTGGTTGAGCAGGACGCAAAGCTTGAAGGGCGCCAGATCTTTTTGATGTTGGCACCTAAAAAGAAACGTTGATTTGGGCAAGATTTTACAAAGCCAGCCTGATCGATGGTAATTACAATTAATTGGAGAAACTAATGGCTAATAAAGTAAAAATGAAAACGCTTCGCGGTGCGATGAAGCGCTTCAAGAAGACGGGTAGTGGACGTTTTGTTCATAAACAATCGCATCGTCGTCATATCCTAACGAAGAAGTCTACTAAACGTAAACGTCATATGCGTGGCAACGCCTTGATTCATCCAGCGGATCAACGCTCGGTTGAACGTATGGTCTGTGCACGTTAATTACATACAATAAAAGCGTCAGCGTTTTACGCTGACATCGCGTCTCAACATGGCAACGCCATAGCCATGCAGACGCAATCAACGAGGAGAAAATCATGGCCAGAGTAAAACGAGGCGTTACCGCGAAAGCACGCCACAAGAAGATTTTAAAACAAGCCAAAGGTTACCGAGGCGCGCGTAGTCGTGTTTATCGCGTCGCCAAACAGGCCGTCATTAAAGCGGCTCAGTACGCTTACCGCGATAGAAAGCAAAGAAAACGCCAGTTTCGTGCGTTGTGGATTGCGCGGATTAATGCTGGTGCTCGTGAGCACGGTTTGTCTTACAGCAAATTCATGAACGGTTTGAAGAAAGCCGCGATTGAAGTTGATCGTAAAGTACTAGCCGATTTAGCGGTTTTTGAAAAAGCATCGTTTGCGCAGTTGGTTGAGAAAGCGAAAGCGGCGTTAGCTACTGCTGAGTAGTTGCTAGGAAGTTTTTATGTCATCCCGCGACCTTGATCGCGGGATTTTTGTTTTTTGCAGGCTTTCCTGGATACCGCGGTCAAGCCGCGGTATGACAGTTAGATAGTTACTTTGCGCGTTAACCGTCATCCCGTACGCGCTAACCGTCATCCCGTGCGCGCTAACTGTCATCCCGTGGCTTGACCACGGGATCCATTCTGCCTAAGCAAATGAAACGGCCGAAAAAACTCCAATACCTGCTGATTACCAATAAAGCTAATATTATAAGGATGCTCCGCAACGAGTTTGTCGTATTTTTTTGCTATGGGCAACTGATTGATCCGCTCTGCTATTTTCCCCAATAAAACAAGCTGAATACTCGGATTCTCTTCGAACAAACTTTCCAAAATACTATCAACAAAAGGCAGCCAGTTTCGCGCATCCAAGGTTTTCTTTTTATCTCTTAAAACAAGCGATGCATTTAATAGCAAAAACCCGTGTTGCAGCAACTGTTGAAATAATTCACTTTGTGTGGAAATCAAAGACGTCTTGTCGAGCTGTGCGATGGCGTCTTGAGAAATACCCTCTGGCTGTAAATGCCCCTCACTGACCAACAGCATTTTCATCATATTCCTTAAAGACGTGGCGCGATTGACCGGTTTGCTTAAACCCGTGTCAGACCAAAGCGCCGTGACCGCTTGATCCCAGAAAGCGTAGCCGTTGGCTGAAGCGGATCGAGGGTAGGGGGTTTCTCCGAATAAAATATACTTGGTTTGCGATTTGGGTAGGCTGAAGGCGTTGAATAGCTGGGCTTTGGCCGGTAGATAGGCGTCGGTTTCTAGCGAGGCTAGATAGGCCGGCGACATGGCACTTAAGGCGGTGTTGAGCGCGGTATGCCAGCTTGGATCGGTTGTGGATAAATCAAACATGTCAGCCATTGTTTTGGTGAGTGTGATTGGGTATTATACTGAATATGTTTTGGGATGCGAGTTTGTTGTGGGTATGACAAAAGAACGCTGTCACCCCGTGGCTTGACCACGGGATCCATGCTGGCCTGCATCACCACACAGAAAAACCGGAGGAACAATGGATCGTCAAACACTGACTTTTTTAGTCTGCCCACTCTGCAAGGGCCGGCTCTACTTACAAAAAGCACAACAACAACTCGTTTGTAAATTCGACCGCTTGGCCTATCCCATCGAAAACGATATGCCGGTGCTCTTAGAACAAAAAGCAGAAGCCCTATCCCTCGAAGAGATCGAAGTATGTCAGTAACCATTATCATCCCCGCACGCTTTGCCTCTGCACGGTTACCCGGAAAGCCATTGGCAGACCTTGGCGGCAAGCCCATGATTCAGCGCGTCTATGAACAAGTGAAGCAAGCCGATGTCGATCGGATTATTGTCGCACCGGATGATGAGCGTATTGCAGACGTAGTCTCGGCGTTAGGCGCTGAAGTTTGCATGACCGCGCTCTCTCACCACTCGGGTACGGATCGGATTGCAGAAGTGATTGAGAAAAAACAATTACCCGACGATGAAATTATCATCAATCTTCAATGCGATGAGCCTTTTGTACCCATTGAAAATATTGTGCAATTAATCGATGTCCTGCAAACTAAACAAGAAGTCAATATGGCAACGTTATGCGAGCTCATCACCGATGAAGCTACCGCGTTTAATCCGCACATGGTCAAAGTAGTTTTCGATAAAAACAATCACGCACTTTATTTTAGTCGCGCCAGTATCCCATGGCACCGTGATACGTTTGTTGATGGTCGTGTTAAAACGCCGGAGGCTATGTTTTTATATTTACACGTTGGTATTTACGCGTACCGCGCAGGTTTTGTTAAGCGTTACGTACAGTGGCCTGTGGCACCTCTGGAAAAATTAGAAGCACTGGAGCAATTAAGGGTGCTTTGGAACGATGAGCGTATTTACGTCGAAGAAGCGAAAATGCCCGCGGGGATGGGTATTAATACATCGGACGACTTAGAGAAAGCGCGACGGTTGATTGCGGGCGCATAATTTTTCTTCATTTTTATTGCGCATATTTTCATTTTAAAGCTTATTTTAGCTTTATTCTTCTCGTTATGATAAACTCAGCGTGACTTACAAACTGTAGGGATGTGTGGTTGCATCGGTAAAAATAGCATCAGTCTAAATGATGTGTACCTGTGCGTGTGTGGGAATACTGTGGTGCATTATCATGAAGAATTATATTGTTCGCTTGTCCAATCTTATTAGAAAAACTAAAAAAATATCTGAGCTGCCAGGCGAGCTTGATATCCATTTTTTGTATAAGTTGTATGAGGATTCTCAGTATCAGTCAGAGCTTAAGAGTATTTTAGCAGACCAAGCTTTTTTAACGATGATGGCTGCCAAAAAGATTAACTTTAATGTGGCTTCTTGGAGAGATCGAAAGCCTGTTAATGCAACCATCTTTAATTTAACGGATATCTTGTTGGATCAGATGTGGGATAATGATTGCACGGAAATGCGCGGTAATATTTTAAAGAGCGTTTTAAAAAACGCCAATAAATGCGAGGCTTTTATTGCTGCGGTATCAACCGATCATCTCAAAAAGTTATCTGAGTCTGCGCAGCTGGAACAACATGTAAAGGAGTTAGAGCCGAAAGAACAAGGAGTATTACGGAGGCTTGTGTTTGAGAGGCTGGATAAAGATCCGTATGTCAAAACGTCACGAAAAAAACTTCCCGATTTGAGCTGGCTAAGTGATATCAATAGGCATTATAAAAAAGTTAGAGCATTGGCGCAAGCTTATCCATGGCTGAGCCTGGTTTGTCCGGCGCAGGCGATTGAGCATTATAAAGTTGCATATGAGTTTTATGCCGCCCGGGCTCAGCGTGTTAAAATACAGCTGCAGTGCATTAAAGCGCCTATGCAATATCCTCTCACAGCGATAGAGCTGTTATTGCTTCCGAGCAAAACGTGGCTTCCGGAGTTACTGGAAAGCAATAAAGACTATGATACCGTCGACGAACTTCATCAGACTTTTCAAGAGAAATTTAAAACGAAGTTACAGGACTTATTAGATAACCCTGATGAAGATAAGCTGGGTGTTTTATATGATCTTAAGCCATATTACCACGAGTTGGAGCAATATTTTGAAAGCGATGCTCTTATTCTGGAGCAACGATTTTCACGAGCCTCAGGTTTTCAAGACGTTTATTCGTGGCGAGATTTTTATAGTGATCAAGCCGGTGCTTTGATGGATGTTGATGTGGATATTCATGAATCCTATATTAAGGTCACTATGAAGCGCTTTTATCAGATGCTCTTTGTGCATGATGACCAATATGTGCCTTCCATAAAAGATGCAAGCTCTTCTGGGCCGTGCGTTAAGAAGTTTAAAGGTTTTTTGGCGGAAAAACTTAATAAGAAAGAGCAGGACGATTGGGGCTCGTTTCTTTTTGATTTGCTCCAATCAAAAGGCTTAGTTTATACTTTTGCGACCCATCTGAAAAACACGCTACAATATTCTAAGATACTTGATTATAATGAAATAAAAAAAATCAATGATCAACAACAAGCAAGTTTTATAACCTGTCGGGAAAACAAAAACAGTTTGCGCTTGCGTTACACCATTTCAATGCTTGATGGCGATTATGTTACGCTGGATATTAGAGCCGACCGTCAAGAAGATGGGACGATAAAGGTGATACATGTGCGATATGCGCAGGAAGGCAAGCTTCAGAGAAATAGGCGCTTGTTAAAACCACTGCGGCCAGAAATGCCCGCGACGCTTGGCGCTATTCAGAGAGAAAAAGCTTGGAAGAGCATCGCAAAAACACTAAATTATCAGTTTGCTAAAATATATATACCTTTGGACGAAACGAATGAGAGCGGTGATCAGCATTTTAATCAGGCATTTCAGTTGCCAAAATACAACAAGCATCTGCTTCCCAGCGTACTGAAAGTATTAAGCTTTGGCGATACCGAGGTTAATCAGCGTATTGCAAGCAGCAAGTATTTTAAGCGTTACTTCAATCAAGCGAATAATACTGAGAAAGCGTTGATGTATTACCGTGTATGTCCCTATAAAGATACAAAACGCTTGGTTGGTCAGCGGCGCTTGCTACGCTTTTTGGCTGACGATCAATTCCCCCGTGCATTGAAAATAACCTTTATAAGATATGCCTTGATTCAGAGAAACATCATTAAAAATATTCCATTGCGGTATTTAAAGCAGTATGCAAATGAGCTTGTGAAGCAGGACGAGCATAATGAGTATACAGAAAAATTAGTGGCTCGCTTGTCTTCTCAGTTGAGAGGACGTTTAATAGCACAGCTATTGGCTAAGCAGGCGCAAGATAAAAAAATAACCTATAAAATCAAAAGGCTGACAGCACTGCGCGCGAGTATCCCGTTGGTGTCCGTGAAGAAAGTGAATCAAAGAGGTAGTAGTAGGGAGTTTACTGATGAGTCGAAAGATCCGTCAAGGCACGGGGCACTTACAGTCAAGATAACAGCGCAAGAAACTAAACGGCAGAAGTTGAATGCTGAGATTGATAATATAAAGCAGGACCAACAACAGATCATGGCAATGGTTAAGACGCTTTTTGATCAATATGAGCAAAAGAAACAAGAGTACAACAAACAAAAGAAGCAAAAGAAGCAAAAACAAGGAAAACTGAGACAAAAACAAGAAGAACAAAAGCTGAGACAAAAACAAGCAGAACTGAGGCAAGCAGCGCGCGTGTTACGAGCCATGGTGAAACCTCGAGGCTGGTTTAATAAAACCTGTCTGCTTGATTTATTGACACCGCAACAGCTGGCGAAGCTTTATACGACTTACAAAAATAACCCGCTTTTTAAAGCTATGAAGGCTAAGAAAACCTATTGTCATATAGCATGGAGTAATAGACGTTATATGACCATCAGTATGTCACCAAAAACTTTGCGTCGTTTTTTGCAAGGAGAAAAGCTGAATAGTGCGGCTGCTGCTTCCCAGAATAAATCAACGGGTGGCGGCAAGAATACTGGGTACATATTGAGCGAGATGCCGTCGCCGACACCGACATCAATCTGTTCTAACGTGCTTGATCAAGTCGATCAAGAAAAAACGCCAGAAAAAATGGCGGAGCTTGTGAAACAACAAGAGCCTATTGTATTCGACGCTAATAACGACAGCACTCAGAAGAATAGCATGTAGCTTGCTAGTAATTGGGAGCTATACTCCATTGCCAGTGTAGATGCGGCATGTTTTGGATACCGCGGTCAAGCCGCGGTATGACATTTATCGGGGGCTACCAGCTTCTAGTTATCCCTTCGCGTTTCCACCATATCCATCGGCTTCGCCTCAACACGACGATGCTCTCTCGGCTTCGACGCAACTTCACGCGCTTTCACTGGTGCAGATGCTGGTTTTGATGCCGATGTCGCACTTGATTCAACCTGAACAAAACCCTCAGTATTCTGGGTGGGTTTGGAAGGCCGACGTCGCGCAGCAGTTGGGCGTGGTTTTTTCTCCGGTGCTTTAGGCGCCGCTTGCGTTGCTTGTGGTTTTTCCACAGGTGCAGCAGGTGGCGGTGTTGTTTTTTGCACGGGCTCTGTTTTTGGCGCTTCCGTTGTCACGTTCTGCTCGTTTTGTGCCGGTCTGTTTTTCTGTTGTGAGCGTCTGCGATACGTTCTGCGACGATCGTTACGTTGCTCACTTCTCTCCGGTCTTTTGTTGTCTTCACGAGTGCCGGTGTTGCCTTGTTGCTCTGCTATTGTATTCATCGGCTTGTTCGCTTCATTGCCTGGTTGCGACGTAGTAGCAGGCGGTTGGCGATCGCGTTGAACCGTTGACGTTTGCGAAGTGTTGCGTCGACGCTGATTTTGGTTCGTATTGCGTTGACGGTTGTTGTTATTTTGTCGTTGGTTATTGTTGTCAGCGTCATCTTGTGACTGATTGGGCGAACGACGGTTTTGTTGGTTACGGTTTTGTTGATTGCGATTTTGCTGGTTACGATTTTGACCGCGACCACGTTGATTGCGGTTGCCAGACGATTGACGGCGTTGTTGTGTCGCCGGTTTTCTCTCTGTTTGTGCCGCCGGCTTTGCTTTTTTAGCGTCATCATCCACACTGAAAATGCGTTGAAAAATACGTGATAGTAATGATGATTCTTTTTTCCCAGACTTTGCCGTACGGGTAGGTGCAGGCTGTGCAGGTGCAATGCCTTTCACCGCAGGGCTTTCTTGTCGTGAGGTATCAGTTTGAATGAAGTCAGGCACTGCGTCTTGTTTGCCTTCTGCAATCATGGTGTGGCTTTTGGTTCGCTGTCCTAACGTGCGAGCATTAGCTTTAACGCGATTGATTTCAAAGGCGGGCGTTTTCATGTGCCGGTTAGGGATAACAAGAACAAGTGTTGAATGCTCACGCTCTAAATCTGAGAGTACGCCGCGTTTCTCATTCAATAAATAAGTTGCGACAGCGACAGGTACCTGCACATGTACTTGGCCGGTAGCTTCTTTGCTAACGGCATCTTCAATTAGCCGCAAAATAGACACCGCAATGGATTCCACATTACGAATCGTGCCGCGACCATGACAGCGAGGGCAGGCGTCTTGCGTTGTTTCACCGATAGAAGAACCTAAGCGTTGACGAGAAAGCTCTAACAAGCCAAAGCGAGAGATACGTCCCACTTGTACACGAGCACGATCCCGAGAGAGCGCTTTGGTTAAGCGGTCTTCAACTTCGCGTTGATGGCGAATAGGTTGCATATCAATGAAATCAATGACGACAAGCCCACCCAAATCACGCAAGCGTAATTGACGCGCAATTTCATCGGCTGCTTCAAGGTTGATTGCCAACGCGGTTTCTTCAATATTGCCGCCTTTGGTGGCCCGTGCGGAGTTGATATCAATGGCCACCAACGCTTCAGCGCGGTCAACCACAATCGAGGCGCCTGAAGACAACTTGATTTCACGTTGGTAAATAGAATTGATTTGTTGTTCGATTTGAAATTTTGCAAAGAGCGGTGTTTTGTCCTCATGGAATTTAACATTTTTTGCAAAGTCGGGGTGAAGCCATTTCATTAATTGTTGGATTTCTTCGAATTGTTTAGGCTCATCCACCCAGATTTCTTCCACATCATCGCGGAAGTGATCACGCAAGGCGCGGATACTGACATTGCCTTCTTGATAGACCAGAGCGGGTGCCGGGAGCCCATCTTGAGCTTTCATGATGGCGCCCCAAAGGGTCGCGAGGTAATCTAAATCCCACTGCAATTCTTCCAGTGAACGTCCGATGCCCGCAGTACGAATGATGGTCCCCATGCCATCAGGCACTGTAAGTTCTTGGAAAAGTTCTTTCAGTTGTGCGCGTTCTTCGCCTTCGATACGGCGTGAAATGCCGCCGGCTCTGGAATTGTTTGGCATTAAAACAAGGTAGCTTCCTGCAAGGCTGATCAGCATACTCAATGCTGCGCCTTTAGATCCGCGTTCTTCCTTGTCAATTTGTACGAGGACTTCTTGGCCTTCCTTGAGGTTGTTTCTGATGGCGGAGGGGATTTCTTTTAATGGAAGGAAGCCATGACGTTCATGACCATAATCCACGAAAGCAGCTTCCAAGCTAGGCTCAATACGCGTGATACGGCCTTTGTGAATATCGGCTTTCTTTCGGCGTTTTTGTTCAAAGAGGAGGTCAGTTAGACGGTTGTTTTCTACGATGGCAACGCGAGTCTCACCGGGGTGAGTCGCATTAATTAACATTTTACTCATATTTGTACCCATAGTCGGGCGCATAAAGAGCATCTCTAAGCGAAATGACGAAGCTATTTACATAGAATCTGCCTTCATTGGGATACACCCAATAAAGTGGTCAAAATTACAAGTTACCCGCAAATCCTTGGGTTCTCATATCAGCTTCCTGCCTTTTGTTTTCGTCATTGTTGTTCGTTCTCGTCCAATCCTGGATGCACAGCAAACAGGATGTATCGGTGTTCATTCGCTTTTCAATGCTGCGCTATACGCAGTTAATAATAAATTCGTTACAAAAGCTACAACCTGAATTATCGTTCAGGATACCCGGCTCGTGGTGTTTCATCTCGTTTAGCCAGCTTTTCATCTCCCTAGACGATGTGCGTCTAGTTAGGCCGGAATTTCATTTTAAGTAGCGTCCACTTAAATATATAAGACTGTCTATCGATGGAACGATCAAAATATATCAGCTTTTAAGGGGTTCGGCAATGCAATCGCTGAAAAAACAAAGACTTTGTTTCATTTTGTGTTGCTTTGTATTAATATCGCCCAAACAATAGGAGGAGCGCCAAATATGAGTGAGATTGAGGGTAGTAGAGTATCTTATGTGGTCATTGAAGAAGGTTCAGAGGGACAGCGTCTTGATAACTTTTTGATCAAAAAAATCAAGGGAGCACCGAAAAGCTTCATTTATCGCATCATTCGCAAAGGCGAGGTGCGCGTGAACAAAAAACGCGCTAAACAAACCACCAGGCTGGCGCTGGGCGATTCAGTCCGTATTCCCCCTGTGGTGATGAAGGCATCTCCCGACAAGCCTTCCTCCTTGCAAAAACTAGCAGCGATTCGGGATTGTATTATTTTTGAAGACGATTATATGCTTGCGATGAACAAGCCTGCGGGCTTGCCTGTGCATGGTGGCACGGGGCTGAGTGGCGGGTTGATTGAGTTATTGCGCGCGGCTAGACCGGATCTTCGATATATCGAATTGGTGCACCGCTTGGACAAAGGCACGTCGGGTTGTCTTCTCCTTGCGAAAAAACGCTCTATACTCAGAGAGCTTCATAGTATACTGCGGGAACACGGCATGAAGAAGCACTACCTTGCTTTAACGCAAGGTCACTGGGCGTCAGGTGCATTGAAGGTGAATGTGCCTTTGGAGAAGTTTCACCGCGTGTCAGGTGAGCGTGTTGTGAAAGTGGGTCCCGAAGGAAAAGAGGCCAAGACGCATTTCAAGGTGCTGAAAACGTTTGATAAGGCGAGTTTGATGGAGGTGCGATTATTAACCGGTCGAACGCATCAAATTAGGGTGCATGCACAATACCAGCAGCATTCTGTCGCGGGTGATGAAAAATACGGTGATAAAGTGTTTAATCAATATTGCCGAGGGTTCGGTTTAAAGCGTATGTTTTTACATGCCGCGCGCTTAGCGTTTTATTTGTCTTCTCAGGAAAGAGAAGTGAAACTAGAAGCGCCGCTTGATGAAAAGCTTACGCGCGTGATACAACGTCTGGAGGACGAATGACTTATAAAATGATCGTTTTTGATTGGGATGGCACCTTGTTTGATTCATCCGCCCATATTGTTGAATGCGTACAACACGCCGCTCGCGCGATTGATCTCGATACGCCAGATCCCCAGAAAGTTAAAAGTATGATTGGCCTGAGTTTTGAAGAGGCGATTGATCGTGTGCTTCCCAATTTATCACCCGTACAAATGGCGAAGTTCACGCAGACATACCGTCATCACGCTGATGATGTGAACTTGGATCAACCCATGCTTTTCGAGGGTTCAGAAACCGTTTTAAAAACATTGCACGATCAAGGTTATTGGCTTGCGATTGCTACGGGCAAAAGTCGTCGAGGTTTAGCGCGGGATTTACAATTGCTAGCTTTAGATGATTATTTCATGGTGAGTCGAACCGCCGATGAAACACGGTCCAAGCCGCACCCTCAAATGCTCTTAGAATTAATCGATGTGACAGGTGTGATGTCCGCGGATGTTTTGATGGTCGGCGATACGACCTTCGATATTCAAATGGCATTGAACGCTGAAGTGGATGCGCTTGCGGTGACGTATGGTGTGCATGATAAGGATCAATTGCAGCATGATAATGTGCGCGGGTTCTTGGACGATATTCGGCACTTACCTGATTGGTTGGAACAGCAAGAGGATGTTCACTCGTGATCGATGTTTCGCTTGATACGGTCATTTTTGGTGGTGGCATTGCCGGTTTGTGGACGCTGAATAAGCTGCACAACGAAGGTCGCCAAGTCATTTTATTAGAAAGCCAAGCTATCGGTGCCGGCCAAACCGGTATGTCTCAAGGCATTGTGCATGGCGGAATGAAATACGCGTTAACCGGTAAACTAAGCGAGGCATCGCAAGCGATCGCACAAATGCCAGCACGATGGCGTGATTGCTTAAATGGCAAAGGTGAGGTTGATTTGTCGAGCGCAACGATTTTGTCAGAAGCCCAATACTTATGGTCGGATGATAAAGTCACCTCGAAAATCAAAAGTTTTTTTGCCAGCAAGTTATTAAAAAGCCGCTGTGAACCTGTTAATCAAGACCAAGCGCCTGCGTTATTTCAAAACAAACAATTTACAGGGAAGCTGTATCGTTTAAATGAAATGGTACTGGATGTGAACAGCGTGCTTCAGGCATTGATCGCGCCGTTACAAGATCGTATTTTAAAAATAGACAATGATCGTTTAAAATTACATTTTAATGACTCGAAGCTCGAGTTCATTGAATACACGTTGCCAACACAACAAACCGTACGATTGCGTGCCAAGCAGTGGGTATTTGCTGCGGGCGAGGGTAATGCTTCTTTGTTGCAAGATGCGATCAAAGCACCCGCCATGCAAACGCGCCCTTTAAGAATGACCATGCTATCTTTTGAAGGAATTTCGCCGGTTTATGCGCACGCACTAGGGAAATATGCTGTGCCGCGCATGACGATTACCAGTCATCAAGACGATGCGGGGCGTTGGGTTTGGTACATCGGTGGACAGGTGGCAGAAGAGGGCGTAGAAAAAAACGAAGCAACGCACCATCAGCATGTTATGGAAGAATTGAAAGCCTTGTTACCTTGGATCCCATTGGATTGCTTTAAGATCAACAGTTTTATTATTAATCGGGCTGAGCCTAAAATGTCTGCGGGAAAACGACCGGATAACTTCTTTGTTAAACAGCATCAAAACATGACGGTTGTTTGGCCGACGAAGTTGGCGTTTGCGCCGGTGGTGGCTGAGGCTGTTTCTGGGTTGACTGTGGATCCCGCGGTCAAGCCGCGGGATGACAGTGATGCGCTGCGGGATGACGGTGGCGTAGGGTGGTTGAAAATTCAGGCGGATTGGCCGAAAGCAGAGATAGCATCGCCTCTATGGAATTCATTATGTTAAGAAAAAAGTTAGGACAGACAGGTATTGAATTGCCCGTGATCGGTTTGGGTACGGTGAAGTTGGGGCGTAACACGCAGGTAAAATACCCGAAAAGCTTTGTGATCCCTGATGATAAAGCGGTTCAGCTTTTATTAAATACAGCCAAAGACTTGGACGTTAATTTTATTGATACAGCACCCGCGTATGGCAGCAGCGAGGAGCGATTAGGGGAGCTATTACCCGGTAAGCGCGAAGACTGGATCATTGCCAGTAAAGCCGGCGAGGATTTTGTTGATGGACAATCGTCGTATTGTTTTTCACGCGAGCATCTTACTAATAGTGTAAAGCGAAGTTTGCAGCGATTGAAAACGGATTATTTAGATATCGTACTGATTCATTCCAACGGCGATGATTTGACGATCATTGATCAAGAGGGCGCATTAGACACATTGGCCGAGCTCAAAAAAGAAGGGCTGATCAGAGCAACAGGCATGTCAACGAAAACCATCGAAGGTGGAAGGCGCTGCCTTGATTTAGCCGATCTTGCGATGGTGACTTATAACCCCGTGGAGACGGAATGTAAATCTGTGATTGATTATGCGTATACGAAGAATAAAGGTATTTTAATTAAAAAAGCATTTGCCTCGGGGCACTTGTGTGCTAATAAAAAGGAATGTACAACGAAAGGTATTTTCAAATTTGTTTTTGATGTGCCAGGCGTTACTAGTGTCATTATTGGCACGATGAATCCAGCGCATTTACGAGAGAATGTGCTAAGTTTGAGTTAATCATTTCGCTTCGGCGATTGAATCAATGTCGTGATCTTGTGGCAATTGCTGGAAGTTGAGCTAATATTACCTGTGAGAGCTAAAGAATAGGAGTTGTGTGGTGAAGAAATACTTAATTTTGTTGATGTGTGCTGCTAGCGTGTCGGTCTCTTTTTCCGCCTTTGCTGCGAGCCAGGCTTCCACCAAAACTAAAGCGACGAAGACATTGATCATTTCCATCTCTGGGTCAGCAGTGTTGCAGCTTAAAAAGTGGCCGCATTATGAGGTCGGATATGTGGAAACCTATTTAG
>Ga0233429_1000373_pt1 | contig 76136 bp, 74 predicted proteins | sample SI_118_April2016_3_FD_179879 | JGI IMG/M metagenome (GOLD analysis project Ga0233429, IMG submission 179879) | Seawater microbial communities from Saanich Inlet, British Columbia, Canada - SI_118_April2016_135_MG | ecosystem: Environmental > Aquatic > Marine > Inlet | place: Canada: British...
GCCCATTGTGGCTACAATTCGGTGAGCTTTTAACAAGAAGTTCAAAGCCCACAATGAGCCTTGCACACTCAGTGCAGAGCCCCATCGTGTAGCGCTCTAAACTAGATGTTAAAAGCCCCTGCCGAGATTTGAATTTCCGCTCAATTTATGAGTCTCGGGATCTCTGCATCTTCGGAAATTAATCGTACCAATGCAACGCTCTACCGCTGAGCCACAGGGGCAATATACATAGAATACAAGTAATTGATTTATAAATATTGTGGAGAAAAAGTATTCTTCGCAATATTCTAAAAATTTCAGAAATTTTTTATATATTACTAATCAAATCAAGCTTTTGACAAAAGTATTATATATCGAAGAATTTTAATTATTCATATGAATAATGATTCTCTTGAAAAAAAATATATGGAAAAAAGTTGGAGCAAAGAAAAACATCAATCATACAAAACCGATGAGGTTAATAAATCAATTAAAGACTTTTACAAATTTTTAAAATCAAAAAACGTTTCCGGTTCTTTGCTTGACATTGGATGTGGTAATGGTAAAAATACAATATTTTTTCAAAAGAAAGGTTTTAATTCAACAGGGATTGATTTTGCAAAAGCTGCAATAAACATTTGTAAGAAAAATGCAAAAGCTGAAAAAGTAAATCCAAAGTTTAAAGTTTCTAGTGCATTAAATTATAAATCAAAAGAAAAGTTTGATGTTGTTATTGATTGTGGATGTTTACATCATATTAGAAGATCTTTTTGGAACAAATACAAGAGGAATCTTCTTAAAAATTTAAAAGTAGGAGGGTATTTTTATATTCATGGAATTAGTCATAGTAAAGCTAATCAAAAATTTTCAAAACATCCAAAAAAAAGAAACTGGATTATTAATAGTAAAAAACATTATACCACATTCTTTTCATATGAAGATGTTAAAAAATTATTAGGTAGCAAATTTAAGATTGAAAAACACTTTGAATTCAAAAGTAAAAAATCTCCACTAACCGTAAGAGCATTTTATGCTAAAAGAATAAAAATCTAATTCTAAACTAACCAGATACCTTCCAGAACTTTCTCAATCAATCCTTGACAATTTTCTAAATGAGTAATCAATTCAGAATTGGTAGCAGCTTTTTTAATCTGGCCAATCCTGTCAAGTATTTGAGCATAAAATCTGATAATATCACCCTCTAACAAATTTGTTAAATCCAGTACATCGAAAAAAGTTTTTCCATTATAGACAGGACTAACTAAAGTGGTGACCCATTTTAAATTTAAAAATTTCTTTTCCCGGGACAAATATTCATTCTTAGAAAGGATGTTTTTCAATTTGTTATATTTCGCATCTAAATAAGTTACCTTGAAAACGTTCATTTCACGGTGTTCATAAACTAAAGCGGCGATAGTTAACAAAATCTGGTACTCATCCAAACCGTTTACAAAATCAGTAGCAAAAATTTGGCCCATTGTGATTTCGTCAGCATAAATCCTGGCAGAAAATTTACCCTTCTCAGTAAGTTTATTATTAACAATAAAATCGTACTTGTTTAATTTTCTAACAATACTATTATACCTTGCCAATAATTTTTTGGTAGGAATTGTTGCATACTCCTCACCAAACTTTTGATAAGAAAAAAAACTTAACCGTAAAATACGTTCAATTTCTTCTGCAGAATGTCTGCCAATCAAATTTAATACCGTATTTACGGACAATTTAAACTGAGAATGAATTGGTTCAACATCTTTAGTAGTAATTGCTTTAATTTCATTATATTTAAACTTCGGTCGATAAATCATCACAATAACGTAACCAACTTCATCTATTCCTCTTCTTCCTGCCCGACCAGCAATTTGAAAAAATTCTTTAGTGTTCAAATTTCTAAAAGAGATTCCATCATATTTTCTTAACGCATCAAAACAGACAGTTTTTGCAGGCATGTTAATCCCAACAGCGAACGTTTCTGTTACGTAAAGGACTTTTAACCAACCTTTATTAAATAATTCTTCAACAATTTCTTTCAAAATTGGTAACAAGCCAGCATGATGGTATGCTATTCCTTGCGGTAATGTTTCTTTTAATATTCTTGTTGATGTTAAACGGTTAATTTCACTTGGAGCATCCCTTAACTTTTCATTAACAAATTCAACAATTTTATTGTTACGGTTAAATAAAGTTTGTTTAGCTAGTTCTTGAGCATTTTTCTGACAAGCATGGCGAGAGAAATGAAAAAACAAACAGGGCATTTTATCTTCACCAAGTTGTTTAACAAGTTCAACATGACTAGGAGCTGGCATCCGAGGCTTTTTTCGTTTACCTTTCTTTCTTACAAATTGCCGATAATGTGGAACGTCTTTAGCGTCCCTAATTTTATTTAAAGTTGTAAGACCCAATTCAGTATCATAAAAAAATTGTTTCAACGGAACGTTTCGATGTGTTGCCACTACCGTTTTAACAGTATGATGTTTAATAGCTTCAATCCAATGACTAAACTCTTCCGCGTTAGGGATTGTTGCTGATAAACATAAAAATCGTACCCTTTCGTTACTGTAAATGATAGACTCTTCCCAAACATAACCTCTTTCAATATCGTTAATATAATGAATCTCGTCAAAAATTACGTAAGCAATATCTTTAACTTCCGGATCGTCACCAATAACCATGTTCCGATAAATTTCAGTGGTCATGATTAGAATTTTTGCGCCAGGATTAATAACAATATCTCCAGTCATCAAACCAACTTTATCTTCACCGTACTCTTTTGAGAAATCACGATATTTTTGGTTTGATAACGCTTTAATTGGAGCAGTATAAATTATTTGTTTTTTATTATCTTTATTTGCATCAATGATATATTCAGCAATTAAAGTTTTCCCACTACCTGTAGGAGCAGAAACAACTACTGAATCATTATTTTGGATAGCTTTAATTGCATCTTCCTGAAATTGGTCTAAAGTAAAATTTTTATATTTCATGAAATCACTCTTTTATTAATTGAAAATAATCCTATTTTACTTAAATCTATTGGAAAACGTAAGATTTTCCAAGACATTCCAAAAAACCTCATTTTTTGTTATCTATTGGAAAAAGAAGCGTAGTTAAAATTCACTATTGAATTTATCCTCGCCAAATTAAAGAGGCAATGTAAAGAAGATATATTGCAAGCAAAATAATACCTTCTTTTCGGGTAATTTTTTTACCGTAAGTTGAAAATACTAAAAACAATCCAGTAACAAATAACATTATCATCGCATCAATTTGCAATATAACTGGATTAACTGTAATGGGCTTGATTAAACTGATTGATCCCAGGACAAACAATACATTGAAAATGTTACTGCCAACAATATTTCCAATAGCAATATCACCTTGCTTTTTCCAAGCAGCAACTCCTGATGTTGCTAATTCCGGTAATGATGTTCCTAAGGCAGCAATTAATAAACCAATAAAAGAATCGCTTAACCCTGCAATTTCAGACAATTGACTGGCGAACATGATAAATAATTTACCTCCAACAACTAAAGCTACAATCCCACCAACAATCATTAAAGTGTTTTTCCAAACAGAATTTTTATGTTGAAACTCTTCTCTAAACTCTTTCTTAACATCTTTCCTTGAGTTCTTCATTGAACGAAAAACATAATACATGAAGAATACAAAAATTGTTAGAAAAATCATTCCATCAATTCTGCTTAACATAAATTCATTCTTTCCGAAAATAAACAAATCACTTGCTAGAATCAATAATAAGAAACTTGAAATAATCATGAACGGATATTCATGAATTAACGTTTTAGATTTTACTTTTAATTGAGTAATTATTGCACAAACTCCAATAACTAAAGCAATGTTAGCAATGTTACTTCCAACAATGTTTCCGATAGAAATGTCTGCTTTTCCCGCAAAAACTGAAAATAAACTTACAATAAATTCGGGCAGAGAAGTCCCGAAAGCTACTATTGTTAATCCAACAAGGATTGGTGAAATTTTTAATAATCTGGCAAGGTCTGAAGAACCATCAACCAAATAATCTGCACCTTTAACTAAAACAAATAAACTTACCAGAATCATTAAAATTGTAAATATAATTTCTAACATCTATTGGCCTCTTTAATATATTATGAAATAGTGTTTCTTTACTTAAAGTTATCGTTACTAACAAAAAAAACATATTAAGTTAGTGACGCCCTTTTGTGATTGACTATTAACAGAAGCTTAATGTAAGCCGAGGATGCATGAAATTTGAAAACTATCAAATTTCAGCACTAAAAACTAATCGCTGTTAGTTTTTATGTGGCGAAGCCATAATGACCGAGGCGTAGTAGAAAGCTCACTCTAGCCCCACTAACTTAAGTAGCTTAATTCATATAAAAAAACAGAAATATTTATATCTGAACATCTGTTTTAAAGTATATAATGAAAGCCAGCAATCAGAACGAAGTTAACGGAGAGATTCTTTTAACTAGATTGTGGAGTGTTCTTAAAAGTAATTCAGCTGCATGAAAAACTAATTCTTAGACACAGAGCTATGTCGTATGTTTTAATTTAAAATTTTTAAGAGCTATAATTAGCAATAAAAAACGACATTCTAGAAAATATACTGTTAAAGGTGATCAATATGGCACTGCCACACATTGTTCAAATGCAACTGATCAAGAAACGAATAAAAGGTAAAGAAGGAAAAGCAAAACTTAACGAAATTGAACTTATCAGGGAAGAGTTACCAGGTTTTAATACTGGACACTACGGAAAAATTAAACAATGGTTAACTGATGAAGTTAAAAAAACTAAAACAGTAGCGAATGTTAAACATCAAGATTGGCTAGGAGTAAAAAAACAAGGCGTTAAACAGTTCGTCCTTGTTGGTTGTCCAAGCGTAGGAAAAAGTTCATTGATAAACAAACTTTCCGGGATGCAAACAAAAATTGCCAGTTACGAATTTACAACTTTGAAACCATTACCAGCAATTGTTAACATAAACAGTGCAGAAATTCAAATAGTAGATCTTCCTGGACTTTTACCGGGGGCGGTTGACGATATTGGTGGTGGTAAACGTTTAATTGGAATTGTTAAACAAGCTGACGGAATTATCTTAATGCACGATTTAAGTAAAGACATCTCTGAAGTACTAAAAATTCAGGACGAGCTAGTTAAAGCTAGGATTAATCAAAAACTGTTAGTTGTTGGTAACAAAGTAGATACTTTCAATGCTGAAAAGAACTTGTTAAAACTGAAAGAATATTTTCCTGACAATAAAGTTTTGGGAATTTCAGTAATTAACAATTTTGGCTTGAATAAACTTAAATCAGAGATTTGGAAAACCTCAAACTTGATAAGAGTATATCCAAAAAATACCGAATTGCCTTTGGTTTTAGAAAAATGTGCTACGGTAAAAGATTTTGTTGAGAAAGTACATACAAGTTTGGTTAAGAAATTTAAGTTTGCTAGAGTTACCGGTAAAAGCAGTAAGTTTGCTAATCAACAAGTTGGGTTTAATCATACTTTAGAAGACGAAGATGTAATTGAACTAGTTTTGGAAAGATAAAAAAATCAATCCAATACCCTTAGCTTGACACCAGCTTCTTTTAACAACTTAGTGCCAACGTCGTCTGGATAAGCTACTTTGGCAATTACCTCTTTTATCCCCGCGTTAATGATCATCCTTGCACAAACGTTACAAGGAGTAAATGTTGTGTACATAGATGCATCTTTGGTAGAAACACCATTGTAAGCAGCTTGAACAATAGCGTTTTCTTCAGCGTGAGCACAAGTACAAATTACTGAATAATCTCCTGACTTTAATTTACCTAAATGTCTTAACTTACACCTTTCACATCCATCTTTGTTACAATGTCTTGTTCCTTTAGCCGTACCATTATAACCGCCAGAAATAATTTGTTTATTTCTAACTATTACCGCACCTTTACGTGGCGACATACAACTTGTCCGCATTTTCACAGAATCAGCAATGTTCATAAAGTAATTGTCCCAGGACATTTTCGGTTCTTGTAATTTAAAGATCCAATCTTCAACCAACTTTCGAACTTTTAGTTCAAGTTTTTCAACAGTAGAATCATTACTAAGATTAATTTTTGCCATTTTAGCAACTTTTTGTAATTGTTGAGAATTAGGATCATGGCTATTTTCTAAATTTTCTTTTTTTCTCAGTTCTTTAATTGTTTTCGGGTCACTTTCCCTATTTCTTTTAATAATCCTTTGTAACCTGACTTTATCAGGTGCAGTAACGTTAACCATCACAAAATCTGGTCTTGTTTGTAAGAGTTCAACTTCACCAGGATTTCTGATAGAAGTGAAAACATTATTTTCTCCATATTCAACTTTTTCTAATGCTAACCGAGCAAGAATTTTTGGTCCGAATTGTGTTCTTAACTTATTACCAATTTCAATCAAATTGTCACGAGTAATTTTTTTCTTATTTTTTTTTAACTCTTCTCTTAAAATATCAGAAAAAGAAATATGAAAAAAGTTCATCTTTTGTAATATTTTTGCAACTTCATCCTTTCCAGAAGCGTAATTACCAGTAACACCTATTATCATGTTGTTATTTAAGAATAGGGTTCTTTAAAACTATTATTGTTCTAGGAAGAAGATACTTTGATTGTTATATAGGAAGAGGTAAATGTATTTAAATAAAGATTAAATTATAATTAATAAAAACGAGGTGTGAAAAATGAAAATTATTTTATCTGGTTACAATGTTGATACTGAAGTTTTAAAGCAATTAAAAAATGGAACCCATGATGGTTCTGATAATGTTACTCCTGAAGTTATTTCTGCTGCTTACGCTCGAATTAGTAGAGACCCTCGGTCAGTTGACGAATTAAGAGCAGAATCACGAGATAAAATTAAGTCTGCTAGAAAATCTAACAAAAACATTGTTTTCCAAATGAGTCACCATTCTGTAGCTGAACATGCCGCACTTAATTACGACATTATTGGAATTTCAAGATTAGCGATTGAAGCTTTAGAAGCTCATCGTTTATGTTCATTTACTGAAAAATCGCAACGTTACATAACTCTTGATGGAGATTTTGTAATGCCGACTGAATTTACTTCAGAAGAGAAAAATCTGTTTACAGAACTAACAAAAGAACAAAATAATTTTTATCATCAATTATTACCAAAATTAACACAACATCAATTTGAAACAAATCCAGAACTTGCAAGAATTGCAACTGAGAAACAAAATGAAGGGAAATCTGATAAAAATAATCGTGAAAAAAATACTTTAGAAGGGTGGGCAAAAGAAGATGCCCGTTACGTTTTAAATTTAGCAACTGAAGGACAATTAGGTTTTACTGCTAATGCGAGAAACTTAGAACATGTTATTAGAGATTTCAAATATCACCCTTTAGCAGAAGTTAGAGAAATGGGAGATAAATTATATCAGGAAGCAAAGAAAGTGGTTCCTTCTCTAATTATCATGGCGGATGAGGGTGCATTTAAAGAAACTCAGGGAACTTCATTGCAGGAAGATTTCTTAAAAAAGGGTAGAAATGATATGGTTGAAGCAACAAGTCTTTTAATTGAAAAAGTAAGTGATTTATTTAATTATGATGATCCTTTATTAGAAGATTTTAAAGAAGTTTCTATGGAACCAGTTCCTAAAGGTTATGTTGATAGATTAATTATTAGTGCTTTGATTGCTAACAATTCTTCTCTGAGCATTGAAGAAGCAGATTTACTTTACAGCAATATTGATGATGATACGAAAGTTGCTTATCTTAAAGATAGTTTACAAAATTTAGGAAAATTTGATTCAATGCCAAGAGAGTTTGAAACAGCTGATTTGACTTTTGAAGTTGTAATGTCTTCTAGTTGTTATGCCCAAATGAAAAGACACAGAATGTGTACTTTACTTCCTGGAGAATATAATACTGATTTAGGTGTAACAATTCCCGAATCCATTAAAGAAGTTGGCAAGGAAACAAATTTTAGAAATATTATTGATCAAACAGAACAGTTTGTTGATTTGATTAATGAAAATCATCCAGAAACTCCAGAGTTAAGTGATTACTGTTTAACTAACGCACATCAACGAAGAGTTATTGTTAAAACTAACATTAGAGAACTGTACCATTTCTCTAGAATGAGAGAAGATGCTCATGCTCAATGGGACATTCGTTACAAAGCTAATAAAATGGTTAACCTTGCTAAAGAAGTAGCACCATTAACAACAATGTTTCTTGGTGGTACGCATGAGTTTGATGGGATTAGAAGAAGAATTTACAGATAGTTTGAGATCAATTCCACTTTTTCTTTTTTATTAATTAATTGATAGAACTCTTTTGCTTTTTTTAATTTATTTGTACATTGAAATAAATTTCTCAAGAGCAGGTAAATGGTCAGGTCTAAAGTTTAGCTCTTTTCCAATGTTCTTACCAAGCAAAGATTGGATTGGAACCCATTTTTGAGAAGCAATTTCATCTGAACCTTTAACTGTTTCAGTCCTACATACATAATATTCGCATATTTCAGATTGTTCAGAATCTATAACTGGAACTTTCATAATTAACTGTAACTTATTTGGTTCAATACTAACACCTTGTTCTTCTTGAAATCCCCTTAAGACAGAATCAAAATAACTCTCTCTAACACAAACATGTTCTGAAACACTTACATCACTCATTGACGGAAATAAATCTTTATCTGCTGATCTAGTGGGAATAAGAATCTCATCATTAGCATTGACAATAAATGCGTTTCCTCCTCTATGATATACCCCATTTATTCTTTTCTCGCCGTGACATTCTTTTCTGTATAAAATTAAATCTTTTCCATCAACAATAATTGGTTGATCATTCTGATCAAATACTTGAAAATGTTCATATGGTTTTGTTTCTTTTCCTTTTAGTTCTTCTCCTAAGTTAGGGTTATCATAAGTTGTAGCTAGAATTAATCCATCTTCTTTAATTGCAAAATTTAAATCTTTCCTTACTAATTTTTCGAATTCTTGTTTTGTCATTTCCATTTTAATAAATACTCTCAGGCTGTTTTTACTGAATAGTAGTTTCAAACTATATAAACTTTTTGTAATTATTTAATCAATATACATTTCTTAAACTAGAAAAGGTTATTAATCAAATAACAATTTGTTAAATTATGAAAAAAGGAAAATTTATTGTGCTGGAAGGGATTGATGGTGCAGGTACTACTAGTCAAGTGATGCGGTTAGCTGATTATTTGTTTGATAAAGATAAAGCTAACGTCCCTATATTAACTAGAGAACCAACTTTGTTAACAGAGTATGGTAAAGAAATCAGAAGAAGACTTAAAAATGATTTATTACCAGGAGAAAATGTTATCCATGATGGTGATTATTGGGCGCACTTGTACGTTACAGATAGAAAGTGGCATTCAGAAAATGTTATTGTCCCAAACGTAAACAAAGGTTTAATTGTTATTTCTGATCGGCACAAGTTTTCAACTTTAGCTTACCAAAGTGCACAAGGTTCTGATATGAAAAAATTGATTGAGATGCATCAAGGATTATATAAGCCTGACTTAACATTATTTTTAGACGTTTCAATTGATGAAGCTTTTTCAAGAATGGGTAACCGTGATGAAAATAGTGAATATTTTGAAAAGAAAGATTTCTTAACAAAAGTTATTGAACAATATCATCACGCAATTTCTTTAGTTGGCGAGGAACAAAATACAGTTATCATTGACGGAAATTTAGGGATTGACGAAGTTCAAGAGAAAATTAAAGAAGTTGTTTATGAACGGTTAAATTTGTAATAATATACAGATAACATTTATATAGCCTTATTATTTAGTACTTTTATAGAGGTATATTAATAATAAAAGGGGACAGATTACAATATTTATTATTCTAGGTTTACTTATTGTTATTATGTTCTCAGTATTTTTCATTTTTAAAGAAGAATCAGTAACTGAAGACATTACAATCAATGAAGAAAAAACTATTGAATTCAAAGGAGAAAATATAAAATCTTACATTGATTCCTGTTTAGAAAAAGTTACTGAGAATGGTTTATTATTAATTGGCAGGCAAGGTGGCTATTACCAATCACCGTTAGATTATTCAATTCTTTTCTTTGATGATAACCTTCCTTACTATTATTATGAAGATGAAATGATAATTTTGGGCGTTGAAGATGCAGAAAAAGAACTTGAACATTACATTAAAGATAATATGCCACTATGTGTTGACCATTTTAAAACGTTTGAAAAGTCAGGGTATGATGTTACTGCAGGAAAAATTATTGTTAATGTTGATTACGGCCAAAAAACTAACGTGAACTTAAATTATCCTTTAAAATTTGAACTTGGCGATTCTGTAACTGAAATGGAGACGTTCACTAACATTGTCAATTTAAACGTTAAAAAGTTTCTTGAAGCTGCAAAAGAATTAGTTGAACAAAATTTAGAAGATAAAGGTTACATTTGTTTAACTTGTATGGAAGACACGGCAAAAAGTAAGGAAATATTAATTGACGCTTTACCTATCCATGACACTTCAGTTTTCGCTAATGATATTATCATGTTTAGGCTAGAAGATAAAAAACCAACAACATTTTCCAGAAAAAACTTTACATTCGATTTTATAATGGAATATCTTGAAGTTGAAGAAATTGAATATTTAAAAATTGAAGATTTGGGAACTTTTGAAATTAATGCTGGTGAACTATTTGAATATCTCGTTAAAAGTAATAAAGAAAACGTTTCTTATACAGACAATACTGGACTGTTTAATATTAAATTTGATGGAATGATTGGTTTTAGTCCTAAAAAAGATCAAAGGGGAACACATTTCGTAACCATTACGGCTGAAGACGAATCGGGCGATAAAGATAATGAATTAGTAATTATTAAAGTAATTTAACCATAAATAAATCAAAACATGATAAAAAAACAAAATAAATTAAACTTGTTAACCATTGGATTAGTTATTACTTTATTTTTACTTACAAGTTTTGTTTCTGCGGAAGAAATACCTGCAACAACTGATGTACCGGTTGGAGAAATAACTACTGAAATGACTTTTGAACAATTTTCTAAAAATCCTACTCCAAGCAACTTTGGATTAATGAGCGTTGAAGATCAATCCCGATTTATTGCTGGCATTAATACTTTCCAAAACCCTAACAATGAACAAATTGCTGTTGAATATTTTGTTAACCCAGAAAATGTTAACGAAAATAAAGAAACTTTTGTTAAATTTATGGAACATAAAGGTGTTAATTTGGATATCGCCGAAGGTAAAGGAGTGGTAGACTTTTCTAAAGATGGAACCTTGAAAGGAGCTAACGGTGAAGTAATAACAGACATTTACAAATTTTCAAATTCTAAAATTGGAATTAAAGTTGATAAAGATGGTAATGTTATTTTAATTGATAATAGTAATACTGCAATGGCTGAAGGAAAAAATAAACATTTAGGTAAAGGTAGTAATGAATGGTCATTCAGTGGTGAACTTGATGCAGAAATTTCACCAGATGGAAAAACAACATTGAATATTAAAGAGGGTACTTTTGATGGAAAAGAAGTTATTAACGGCAAGTTTAGTTTAAATGATGGTATTGTTCAAGGAACAGCCGATAGTGTTGCAGGAATAACTTTCAATAAAAATGATGATGATTTACCTGCATTTGAATTTAACCGTGAAGAAAACAAGTTAACTACTGCTAATGCAAACATTGAAAAGATTGACCCTAAAACTGAGATAGTTATTTTTGGTGAGAATATTAAACTTCCCAATAACGATTTAATCCGTGAAGGTGGTTTAGTTTACAAAAATGGCCGTCCAGTAAAAGTTCTTACTTCTTCTGATGTTGTTGTTCAGGGCTTTAACCATATCACTAAGTTTGGTAACTGGTACGAAAGCGAACTTGATTTACATTATGCAGAAAATGAAAACACTTTAGAAATTGATCGAAATGAAGAGAAGGAATTACAGAATATTTTGGAAGAAGGTCTTGGTAAAGGTACGGGTGTTACATTTTCTGAAATGAACAAAGAGATTGAAGAAAAAAATAATGAAGTTTTTGAAATTAAAAAACAATATAGTGAAATGGGTGAAAAATTAACAAGATTATATGAACTTCGTGTCAGAGAAACAAATATTGATAAAAAGAATGATATTTCAAAGCAAATTGATATTTATCAAAAAGAGATTTATAGAATTGATGAAGATATAAATGAAAAGAAAAATGAACTTAAAAAAATAACTGACAAATATTTCCCATTAATTAATAAGAAAGAAGAAATTAAAAAAAGATATAAAGCTAAAAGACAAGAAATTTATGATAAAGAAATAATTCCAAAAATTAAGAAAGCTCAATTGAAGGATGGTGAAAAAATTATTTCTAATTATTTTGTTTATGGGAATGAAAAGGTGTGGTTAGGTGGCCAAAAATTTGAAACTAAAGTTGAAGAAGAAAATAAAATATTTCCAGAATTTGTAAAATATAATGAGCATGGAATAACTAATATCCAAGAAGGAAAACTAGAATTTCATCCAGCTGGAGGAGAGATGGAAATTGAAAAAGTATCTCGAGATGGTCATCCATTAGCATTATTTTTAGATATGAATGGTGAAGGGAAAATTAATAATGGAAAATGGGAATTTATTGCAGATGGTGATGAGATTAAAGGGAAAACTCTTTTTGAATATGCTAGAAAAGGCAGGGGTCAAGGTCAAAATAGTCTTGTATCTTCTGATATGCGTTTTCAGTATTCAGATTCTGAAGGTGAAAAGAAAACTTATGATTTAGATGTAGATACAAAATATTATGCCCACCTAAATGAAGAAGAAGAATTAAAATTATCTAACAGAAATAATGATTTAGATATCAGAGCAAATCTGTTAAAAGAGCAAATTAAAAAAATTGAACAAAATCCTCAAGTCAAAGATGAATTTTTAAAAGTTAAGACAGAACTTAAAAAAATTAGAGAAAAATTAGAGGGAAATGGCATCTCAGAAAGGGGTTTATTAGGAGATTATCAATATCAAGAAGGACAACGTGAGAGAGCTGTAAGAACCGGAAACGAAAAGGAAACTGAAAGAATTGAAAAAGAAATGAAAATTATTAAGCAACAAATATCAAATTTAGAGAAAAAGAAAAATGAAATTATTGGAAGTGATGTTAGTGGAGAATATTATAAATTGGATTTAGAATTACGTAATATTAAAAAAGCTAAAGATAAAAATAATGAAAAACTTAATTCAAATATGGGAGTAAAGAAGACTGGTGCTTTTGGTCAAATTGTTACTTCTAATAATGGTGATGCAAAATTATCTTACCAAGAGTACATTGAAGGGCACGCAGTATTAAAAAATGATTATACTTTACAATTTACACGTGAAGTTTACAAGCCTGAAGCAGGAATTACTGTAGGTGGTGAAATATTAAAATCACCAATAATTTATGCTTCAAACCAAGATTCTTTAGATCTTGATATTTTAAATGGAGCACAAGAATGTATTGATACTCAATTCAGGTTAGCTTATGAGTACGCTTTAGCAACTGGTAAAAATATTTGTTATGATAATGGTAGAACCTGTTTAAGAGGTAATCAATTTGAAGGAAAAGAACAAAAATTCATTGAAGGATGGATGTCTTCTACAGGAACAAAAACTTATGCTAATGGTGTTGGTAGAGAAACTAGAAAAGCAGGTAGTTGGGATAGGGACATCCAAATTATTCCTCCTACCCATTATGACAAAATTCAACCTGGAGATGTGATACTTCTTGATGGTCATGCAATAGGAATTAAAGAAGTAATTGAAATTCCTCCAGGAAGTGGAAAAATATATTTTAAGAAATTTGCGGGATCACAACCAGCTATTAGTGCACATATATATGACCGGTATGTTAGTATAGATGAACTAAAAAGAGATAAAAACAAGAACCCAAGTAAAGGTGGAATAATTTCTGTTTACAGATGGAAATTTAAAGGTGATGAAGTTACCCCATTAAAACCAGCAGAAACAAAACTAATACCGCAATTAGAACCATTATCACCACCTATTATTACTCCAAATCTTGAAATTAGTGATCCTGATTATTCTTATGATGATGATGATTTCGAATATCCAGATGATGGAACACCAATAATAGATGATCAACCAGATTTTAATTTACCTGATGGAAAAATAGAAGTTGATCCTCAATTAGGAGAATTTTCTGAACCAGGACAAACTAAAATAAAAGATGCAGATCTACCTGCAATACTAGAAATGCCAGACATGGAAAGAAAAAATTTACCTGATGAACCTAAAGATATAACATCAAAACAATCTAAATATAAAGATTTTGCAGATTATTGTGATCAAAATGATTGTGACCTTAGTGACCCACAAAATGAGTATACTACTTATAATAACTATTTAAGAGAACTTAGAGACCCTTCATATGCTCTAGAAGATGAAAATTCTTTTGAGGATATTAATACACAAGAACAAACTACAACTATTGATCAGCAGCAAAAAGTAGAAACAACAACGCCAAAACAATCTCCTAGTCAAACTGTTACTGGTCCTTACGAAAATATTGATTTTGAAGTTTATAATAAACAACCAAGCACCCAAATAGCTTATTCAAATGCTGTTTTTATTGATAATGATGGTGATGGGTCTCCTGATTTAGTTTCATTTGGTCGTAAATCTTATAGTGCAGTAACAAAATTAGATAAAAGTTTTTATGAAACTAACAAAGATAACATTCAACTTTTTGAAGGCGAAGGGGTAGAATATGTTAAAACAGAAGGGAATGTACGTAATGGATATACATATCAACCAGATGTATTAAAATCATTCTGTAAGTCTAATACTTGTAAAAATCATAAATATGTTTATGGTGCTGAAGGTTCTGGACTTTCAGTCGAAAGCGAAGGTGTAACTTATAAATATGATATTACAAAGAAAAAATTTGTTTCTTCTAGTGGAAAAGAAATGGCTGTACCCTCATCACCAACTACAGATACTGGTGCTGCTAATCAAGAAGAAACAGCTTCTGATCAACAGCAAAAAGTAGAAACAACAAAAGCTATTGAACCTAAAGAAATAAAACCAGCCAAATTACAATTACCACCATTGTCTGAAGAAGAAAGTGAAACTATGTTAAATACAGGATTAGTAACACCATCATTAATTGATACCAATCCATTAAATAAACCAGAAATTCCTCTTGAACCATATCATCCTGAAGAAAAAGAATTTACCGGTAAGGAACTTTTCGACAATCCGCGTTGTCCTGAATGTATTTATTCTATTGATTCTGTAACGGGTAAATTTGTAGCATATCAGCATAGTGAAGTAATTATGCATGAAGGTGAACCATATCAATTATTCAAAGAATTTAAATTAACTAAAAAACAAATCGGTCATTTAGAAAAAGCAAAAAAAGAAGGAAAATTTGATTAAAGTTCACTCGGTTCAATTACTAAATTTTGATTCTTGTCCAGTTCATTAAACTTTTTCATAATTTCAACATATAAATTACTAAAACGTGAACAATTAAATGCATAACTTAAATAATCTTTATGACCATCTTTAGGAGTTTCATATACAAATTCTTTAATATCTTCTTCATCCATGTAAAGTTTACCCCTAGCAAAAGATTTTATTAAATCTCCATCTTTATCAGTTAGAATATATCTCTTCATGCCAGGTGCAAGTTCAACTAATACGCGACTTCTTCCTTCAGGACCTTGATTTAATGCTTTTCTAAATGTTCTTACAGTTAATGGAACATTACATACATCTTCTAAACTAGAAGAATTTTCAGAATGATTATTTTTTTTAGGTTTATCTTTTGAATAACTAGGATTTATAGATCCTAAAGTAAATGCTGAAACTAATCCCGCCATTAACGCAATTTTGTATAATTTATTTTTCATTTTTTCCCCTCTGAATATTTTATTTTTTCCAACGAAATAAGGCCCATATTTACCTATAAGAAGAGTTCATTTATAAAGTTTATGTTAATTACCACTAACAAATGATGAATGAAGACAATGGTTATTTTTGTTGAATTTATAAAAAATTATTTAAAAAAATAACGTCAATTTTTCTTCTAAATCTTTTGAATTTAAATATTGTATTGCTTCTAAGCCAAACTTTCTAGCAGCTAAAACATTTTCTTCTTTATCATCAATAAAAAGACATTCTTCATTAACTAATCCTAATCCTTTTGTTGCAGTTTCGTAAGCTTTCCTTTCCGGTTTTTTTGCTTCAATATGATGGGACCAATAAACCTGGTTTTGGAATAAATTCAGATAACCTAATTCAGTTCCGTTAAAAGATTTTGCTCTATCTTCTAATTCTGGATAGCTATTAGTTAAGATGGCTTTTCTTAATTCTGGATTTAAAGATTTTATATGTTTAACTAATTCAAGATTAGGTGCTCCCCATAGATATTTACTAGATTCAGAAAAAGTTTCTATGTTTTCTTTTGAAGCATTTATACCTAGGTTTCCTAAAACAAAAGCAGCATATGGAAGTAAATGTATTTCACCTTTTTCATAAAGGTTAAAATGATCTTCTCTATCTTTCATGAAGGCTTCTTTATATTTTTCTGGACTTACATTTAATATATCTGCTGCTGTATTCCAATCAACTGGTTGAATAACATTACCAACATCAAAGATTATTCCTTTAATAGTCATAGTTAAGTTCAGAATAAAGGTATTATTTAAGCTTTTTGAGGGAAAAGTTTATATATTGCTACTGATAGGTAGTAAGAAGATGGTTTTAGAAAAACTTGTTAGTAAATTAACGAGAATAAATGACGTCCCTAGTTGGAGAACTAAAAGAGTAATATTCTCATTATTACGTTCGTTTCATGTGTTATGTGATGACTTTGGAAAATTTGTTAAAGATTCTGAAGAAGTTTTTAAAGGTGTTATTGAAGATTTAATTAATCCTAGAGAAGAAAATAATAACATTAAGAATAAAAGCGTTTTTAATGAGCATATTTCTTATAATCATTTTAGGGCAACACATTTTCCTGAGAAAGGTCATAAACTTATTTATGAGCGTTATGAAGATATTTATTTTGGTGCACAAAAGAATACCTTTGATTTGTTAATAAATTTTAAAGATAATAAAAAAGAACTTGCAAGGGTCTTATTTTTTAACAGAGCATTAATTAAATTACCCCTTTTGAACCAAATGTTAGGATTTAAAGATCATTATGATGTAATTAATCAATTAATTAAAGAAAAAAAAAGCCATTTTTATCTAGATTTATTATCTAATAATTTTGAAAAAGTAATCATTGAAAATAAAGAAGCTATTGGTTCACTAAAAGACATTTATTATTCTATAGATACATTAATGGGACCTTTAAAAAAATACGATAATCCATTAATAAAGATATTACCTCAATTAACTGAAACTAAAACAATAAGGTTAAATCAAATATTGGATGAAAGCGTTCATAAATATAAATTAGTATTATCTAATTTGAATGAGATAGATGATTTAAAGCTTAATGCAAATTCTCGAATTCCTCTTGTGCTAAAAAAACATGTTGGAGGGGGAGCCGACCGAGATGTTCATACTGGAATAAACCATTCCGGAGAAAATTGCATTGTGAAGATAATTGATGTTTCTCGATTAAGAGAAGAAGATAAAAAATTATTTCAGTATTATTTTGATAAAGGAATAGTTCCCGAAAAAGAACATGCAGAAGAATTATCGCAACATAATATCGTTCCAGTTTACGGATTTGGGCCTTGTTTTTATAAAGGAAAACCAACGTGGTACATTGTTGAAAAATTAATTAGCAATCAAGCAGTTCAAAATGGAATTAGAAAAATCTCTTCTCAACCTTCTAAAAATCTTGAACAATTATTAAATCCATTTGACAAAGGTTTTACTTTTGGAATATTTTCAAATATATTTTTTGGAAACTCCGGACATGGATTAGTCTATGCTTTAGATTATTTACACCGTCAAGAAAAAACATTTGGGGACATTAAACCAGATAATGTTGCTGTACAACAGATAACAAATCTTGACGAAAAAACTATTTTACTTCGTCCATATTTTTGTGATTTAGAAAATATCAGAAACTTAACTCTTGATTCTAATGTTTCAGGGTTAACAAATCATTCACATATTTACCAACCGCCAGAAAGGTTTGATAGTAATGGAGAATTCATCTTGGGGGTAAGTAGTACGGAAGCGGACATGTTTGCCATGGGAGTAACAATGTATATCTCACTTACAGGGGTTCATCCTTTTTTACCCAAATATAATAATCTTGCAGAAATTCGTTCTGAAAGGTCTAAAAGTTCAGAACAGCGAAAAGAGATGAATCAAGAATATTTAAACAATTTACATGATAGAAAAAATGTTTCTATTATTTCTGAAAGACTAAACCAAAGATTAAATGATAACAGCTTTATAGAATTCCTGCCAGAACCGGATTACATTTTGGGAATAATTATGGGAAGCATTATGCCAGAAATTGAAAAAAAATTGTCTTCAGGACCACATTTAAATGAGCATTTTAAAATTTATTCCGAAAAATATAATCAAGCAACACAAACAGAAGAATATCAAAAACATCTTAAGAAAAAAAAAGAATTTTCAAAAGAAAATTTTAATGGGAGACCACTAGTGTTAATATGACAAAAAAAATAAACACAATCATCTTTGATTACGGCGGAGTTATTTGTACTACTAGAAGAAGCCAACAGTTAGCTAATTGGATCAATGAAAAGTATGGAATTGCTAAAGAGGATGTAATCTCGCAATTTGATGTTGGTGTCTGGGATGATTATAATATTGGTAAAAGTTCTGCAGAAGAATGTTATCAAGCATTCCAAGATTTAGGCGTACCTTTGTCAACCGATGAGTTAAAAAAAAAGTTTTCCAGTTTTGGTCATCCTGATCCGAGAATGAAAGAGTTGGTTCTAAATTTGAAGAAGCAGGGATACGATTTAGCAATGTTATCAGATTCTGTTCCTGAATTAACTGAAGTAGTTAGAGAAAACTTTCCGGATACATTTCGAGTAGAAGTTTTTTCTGAAGAAGTTAGGATGAGAAAACCAAACCCTGCAATTTATGATTTGACTTTAGAAAGGATTGGCAATCCGGCAGAGAAATGTTTATTTATTGATGATAAGGAAAAGAACTTAGTTTATCCACAAGAGATTGGAATTAATGTACATTTATTTCGTAGTGTTGATGAATTGGTTGATGATTTAAAAATGTATAATATTAATAAGTTAAGTAGGAGGATTAATTAAAATGGTAAAAATACATGTGGTGGACTGTTCAAGATTTAGAAGTCAAAAAGAGCATGAACTTTCATATAATTCTTTTGTTGATGCTGACCGCTTTTCTAATGTTGGAATGACTGCTAAAACTAATTTACAATATCTTCTTGATGTAAATAACATTACTGAAGATCAGACTAATTCTATAAATGAAATGTTAAATAAAGATTATATGAAAGTTCATGAAGATATGTTTGAATCTATTGGAATTAATTCAATTTTTCATGGCACAAAATATGGGTTTAGATTTTCACTTACTACTAAATCAATTTTTGAGATTGGGGAGGTTACTACTCAAGAAATAATCTCAAAAAAAAAAAAATTATTTCCCTGGAAAAAAGTTCAAACTATCACAAATAAAGTAATTACTTTAGAAGAACTTTGTAATGACCCTCATTTTGATAATTTTGATTCTTCAATTAAAACTATAAAAAAAGAGAAATTATTACCAAATAGATTTCATGATAGTAAAACAAAACATGTTGGCTTGTCCATTTCAATTAATGATGCCCCTTTATTACCTCACCGTTGGATTAATGACAATAAATTCTTTGAAACATTAATTGAAGAAGGAAAGATGTTTGAAAAAGTAATTCAAGAGATATACCAACTCTATGGTTATGATTCTAATCCTGATTTAAATTTATTCTTCAGTCATAGTTCAATTCATTCTATTAAAAGTTTTAATATCTCTGAAGTTAATGACAGAAAATTGATTACTTTGGTTGAATTTGATCTTAAAAAAGAAATGGAAAAAATTTCTTCCCAAATCCCTGGAATTGATGAGTTAACCCACAAAATTGGTGAAGGCGGTAACAGAGAATGTTATGCTGGTTTGATGAAAGGGAAAGAAATTGTAATTTCTATAATGAAAGAAGATCGAATTAGAAAAGATGCTTGGCAAAACGAGATAGATGCATTTTGGGAATTGAATCATGAAGCAATTATTGGTTATGTCCATAATCCTGGAACTTTGTCAGATGGCCGACCATACATTATAATGAAACAGTTTGCTAAAGGAGAAAATTTGGAAGATTATGTTTTAAAACATGGGCCTTTAACAACAAAACAGTTTAAAACAGTATTTTATGGAGATGAAAAAGAAAGTATTCCTGGCGTTATTAGTGCTTTAATCTATACACATAAAAAAGGAATATATCATCAAGATTTAACATTAAAAAATATTTTAATAGAGACTGATGAAAAAGATAAAATTGTTAGGGCAAAAATTGGAGATTGGGAATCAGCAAGATTTTTAGGTAAGGAACAAGAACAAGAAGTTCATGAAAGTTTAGGTTCTCCTGCATATGTGCTTAATTCTTTAAGTGATGAGGAAAAAGATAAATTTTCTTTAGGAGTTTGTATGTATGTGGCGTTTACTGGATTTAATCCTCTTTTGGGAGTTCCATTTCAAAAAGCTAAAACTGGCAATAGTGCAGAAAATAGGTCAAAACTTGTAACAAAAATGCAAGAAACATATGAACAATTAAAGACTGATTTAGACATGCAAAAACAAATGGGTAACAGACTTGGTAAAAGTTTGTGGGTTGGATCTTATCGTCATATTCTAGGACTAATTAATCAAAATGAGGGTTTTTGTCATTTGCCAACCGATTCTAGTGGTTTAGACATATCGGATCCTGATCATGAACGAAGAGTTAAAGAATACTTTGCAGCTAATGAACTTCCTGCATGATTTGGTCTAATTTATCCAAAATCATTACTACTCTAGCAACGACATAAAAATCTTCTTTAGTTTTTATTCCTTTAAGTAGATTATTTTCTGGGTAATGGGCCACTTCCCAAGTTTTTCTTCGAAAATCAGCCAATTGATCCATTTTCTTTTCATCAAAGAAAAGTTTAGTGAATAATTTTAATTGTTCATTAACATACTTTACCCATTTAATTTCATTAGTAGTATATTTGCTTTTTCTATCTTTAAAATGGTCACCTAAATCTCGAAGATGGATAGCAATTTTTTCTAATAAATTGACAATTAAAAAATATCTAATTGTTCTATCTTGATCTTTATGGCCTTTAAGATGTAGTATTCTTCCACAAAACAAAGTTAATTTATTAGCCATCCTTCGCATTGGAGGTAAACCGTTAAGATTTTCAGAATCTTCTTTCAAACCTTTTTCTAATTCATCACCCATGGTTTGAACTAAAAAAACTAATCTCTTAAATATTTCTTTAAATTTTGTTTCTTCTTCTTTAGCAATGTTTTGAATTAAACAAAATCCTGGTCTTTGGTCAATAATTTCAAATCCGGACATAATTTCTACAGTTTGTTCAATCTTTTCCATTACTTTTTGTTCTTTAAATGTAACTTCAATCTCCTCATAACCTAAAACGTAAGGAACATATAATAATCTTTTTACAAATTCTTTAGTAGATTGGACCTCAACAACTTTTTTACCTAAAGTTCTTTTTTGTTCACTACCAATCACTAAACTTTTCCCATCTTCAACCACATCAACTTCATCCCCTACATTCACTCCATACTTTCTGGCCCATTTGCTAGGTAATGAAACTGTAAGTGTACTTGTTCCAACACGATTGATTTTTCTTTTCATTGTAAGCATTCCATTAATTTCGTAATCTTTCTACTAAAAAACAAGACTCATATAAATACTTTTCGGAAAGTAATTATGTAATTACCAGTAATAATTATAATTGAAGAAAGTATATATTTCAGTTCTGCCTCAGTTAGAAATATTACAAGAAAACCAGATTTATTCTGGGAATGTGAAAACAAATGGAACCTGTAAGCATAAAACAAATTAATCAACATGGAAAGTTTTTTGGGGGCATCTTAGAATTAGAAAGTAAACTTTATGAACTTGTTATTGCTCCCACCCATAATTATGAAAGTGTTATTGACAAGAATAACCTAGAAAAATATTTTTCTCCAAAAAGTATTCTTCATGATCCACCAACGAACACAGAAACGCCTTATCAAGTTGAAGTTCCCCTCCACCACGATGGAAGTTGTGTGGCTAAATGTCATTTTTGTGGTTATGGTGGCAAAAAAGCAACATTCTACTCTAAATCTGAAACAATCATCTCTTTATTTGAAAAAGGCATTGATATTGCTTTAAATTATGGTTTAGTTAAAAATAAAAAATCTTTAAAATTAGGATTACTTAAAGGTGGAGATTTATCACTCAATAAAAATTTAGAAACTTTATTATATTCTCTCTCAGAAAAATTTTTAGAAAATAAAATAAAAATATCATCAATTGCTGCAAAAAAGTATGGGTTTTTTGAGAGTATGTTAAATTTTAAAAAGAAATCATCTCAACAAAAAATATCTTTACAGATTTCTCTAAATAGTACTTGTGATTATGAAAGGGAACGAATTGTTAATGGTAACGGACCTAATAAAATAAAATTATATTGTTTGGATGAAATTAATAACTTTGCTAATGAATGGAAAGAAGTTTATGGACGTAAATTAACTTTAACTTCAACATTAGAAGATAAAACCATTTTTGACACTAATGTCATTAAAGAGAAATTTGACCCTGACAATGTTATTTTAAAACTGAGAAAAGTTAATCCCATTTCTAATGAAATCAAATCTATTAGTAAAAAAAAGTATACAGAAACTTATTTTAAACTAGTTAATTTAGGGTACACGGTAATTATTGGTAATCCAACCTATTCTGAATTAACATACAAACTAACTCCAAGAGGTATTTTGGAGAAAAACAAACAATGAGGAAATGAGAAACAAAAACGTTTCTAACCCCTCACAACAAACTCGGAGGAAAAATAAAAATGAAAATAAAAAATAAAATGTCGGAACTGGAAAGCCTAGCTGACAATGGATATTATCCGCAAGCTATTAAAATGGCTGATGAAATGATGAATGAAGAAATTGAAGGTGAAATAAAAAGTGACATCTTGAGAACAAAAGGGGTTTGTTACGTCAAAGATGGCGATAATAAAAAAGCAATTAAAACATTTAAACAAGCAGCAAGTATTGATGAGAAACTCATTGAAGAAGGAATTGATGCAAAATTTAGTGCAGCTGGAAATCATTATTGCTATGCAACTTTGATGGCCAATAAATACAGAAATAAGACAGAAAAAAATGATGAGAATGCTGGTGCGATTTTTGACTCGGTGTTTAAACCATTAGAAAAAATTTTACCAAAATGTAAAAGTAAAGTGGGAAAATTCCTTTCTGGTACAGGATTAGTCACAGGAATGATTCTTGCTTTACCAGCCCCAGCTTCTTATGCTGCAGTAACAGGCATTGCAAACAAAGTTAGAAAAAATAAAGTAGTCAATGCTTATGAAAGAGCAATTGAATTAGATCCAAGTTGTGTTGATTCTTATAAAAGATTAATCACTCTTTTCGAGGACAAACCCAAAAAAGTAGTTAAATATGCCACTCTTGGACTAACCAATCATCCAATGGATGCCGATGTGCATGTTTCAATGTCTAATGCATTAAAGAAATTGGGTAAAGAAAATGGTTCACACAATTATATGTTAAAAGCTATTGAACTAAACCCAGATGTAGAATTCATTACAAAAAACTTTGTAGAAAATTATTTACCAGGAAGATTGTTAGACTCTCCTGGGGATCAAGAAGCTCCAATTTACCACATCTTAAATGTTGATAACCAGAAACATCGTAGTGATAAAGCTCTTTTAGATTTGGCTTCTGCATGTTTAAAAACGGAAAGAAGAGATGGTCATTATCCAAGACAGAAAGATAATTTTAAGAGTATTGCTGGGTTACGAGCAAACTTAAATCCTAAAGATGTAAATGCAGTTTATGATTTAGCGATTGGACATGTAATGGATGCTGATATTGATGGAAAAGGAAATATTGGAAATAAAGCTGAGTTTAACAAAGCACTACCTTTACTAAACAGTTTAGTGAAACAAGGTATTGATTTGCAAAAAGCTCCTTATCACACAGATTCGGTTTGGTTGTTAAAGTATCATAAAGACGCAATTGTTTGCTACACTGGAAACAATAATGGGCCAGATTTGAAGTTAATCCACTAAAAAATGCAACCAAAACATTTTCTTTTACTTTCTTTTTTAAGAGAGAACTCTAGAGAAAAGTTAACCACTATTAGTCGTAAGACCAGAATTCCCATCTCAACTTTATTTGATTTATTAAAAGAATTACAAGAAAGTATAATTATAAAAAATACTACTTTAATAAACTTTGAAAGGTTAGGTTATCATACACGGGCACAAATTTTTTTAAGAGTCGGCCAAAATAATAAAGAGAAACTTAAACAACACCTAATTCTAAATGAAAACGTTAATAATCTTTTTAAAATTAATAATGGCTGGGATTTCTTAGTTGAAACTGTTCACCAGAACATTCAAGATTTAGATAAATTTTTGGATAAGTTAAATAATAATTATGCTCTTGAAGATAAACAACTAAATTATTTGATCAATGATATAAAAAGAGAGGGATTTTTAATAAAATGAATAGTACAAATTTGAAAATAATAACCCATTTAAGAAAAAATTCTCGGCACAGTGTAGTAAATATTGCTAAAAATTTAGAAATGCCCGTCTCTACAGTTTATGATAAACTTAATAGATTACAAAAAGAAGGAATAATCAAAAAACATTCAACAATTGTAGATTTTCCTAAAATAGGATATAATCATCAAGTTAAATTTGTTTTAAAAATCGAACATTCGCAAATTAAAGAATTGTTAAACTTTTTAAAAAAACATCAAAATGTTAACTCCATCTATGAAATAAATTCAGAATTTGATTTCTTAGTTGAAACAGTCCATAGGAATATTAAAGAATATTTAGCTTTTCAGGATGGTTTAGAAGAAAATTTTAAAATTTTAAAATTACAAGAACATCAAATAATTAATGAGATTGAAAAAGAAACATTTCTGGAATTAAACAAATAAAAAATAAAATTAAAAAATAAGAGGAATATTTACTCTTCTTCCTCTTCGCTTTCTTTTCGGCAGAAAGAATCTAGTGTCCTGCAACTCATCATTGCTTTGTAAGAAATTTTATTCATAAAACATCAACACCTCTTTTTTTAATAACATCCATCGTACTTTTTTAGAATCTATACTTACTTATAAATACTTTCAACTTTGAAAATATATTCTAGAAGCCGATACCACTATGAAAATAATATTGCAGTTTACTACTAATGATTGTAATGTCTCAATACCACTTTTGCAGAGGGATAAATTGGTAAAAACATTGCTCAATAGTTTTAAGTTTCTCTAAAAGGGAAGTGTAATTATTGTGGAGAGAAAAAGCACTACTTATTGTTTTCACTACAGAAAATAATTGATTTACTTTTTAAAATTAATTTTTTGTAAGAAGTTTTTAACTTTATTTATTAGCATGTCCTTGTTGGACAAGATTAACTGTATCATGACTGACAATTTCACCACTCCCGGCATCAACTTTAAGATTGATGAACCTAATCTGTTTAGTAATAAATGTAAAGTTCCAAACTGTTTTATCATTATATGTTTGTAAGATTAAAAAACCGTCACTTAAAACTTCTTTAGCAAAAAATTTAGGAAAGTTTTCTTTAAAGATGTTTAATGCTTGATCAAGGTCAAGTTTAATATCGTCAACTTTTAACGGTTCAACTTCTGAATTTGGTTTTTTAAAAATTTCATCAGCAGGTTTCAGTTCAAACCCTTGCTTGATAGGAACAAAAACGGTGATTTTGTTATTAGAATAAATGCCTATTTCCCATTCAGATTTTGGATTAAACTCACTATCTAATTGACAAAAAAAATGGGACAGAAAACTATCAGAATTTTCTTTAATCCAATCATTATATATTTCAGATTCTTTAAGTTGAGATAACAGTTCTTGATAGCTGATTAAGTTCATGAATATTCTCTCCAAGTATGTTCACACTTTGTACATTTAAAGAATCTTGTTTCTGGTTCATCAGCAGACCTTGTTTGTTGACTCCAAAAATAGGCAACATCGTTAGCACACTTTTCGCACCTGATTTTAACTTTTGGTCGAGTTTCAAGATTTTCAATAACTTCAACTTTCTTTGATCCAGTAATAGTTTCTTTAAGTTCAGTAGAACTTTCACCTTCAACATTTTTAGTGAAGCCACAACTACAATAAAGTACTTTTTTACCCGCTTTAACCTTTGGTCTTAAGATAGAACCACATTTTTGACAAAACATAATTATTCACCCACACATTTAAGTTTGATTAAGCTTAATTTAAGTTTAATCTATTGAGAATTCAGTCCTTATTTATAAGGTTTATTGAAATTTGGATTATAAAAAAGTATTCACCTTACGATCTTAATCCCTAACGGTTTAACTGCATCTACAAACAGTATTTTTATCCAACCCAAGTAGGGTATTCTTAAAATACTTTGACCATAAATCCGGTCTGATTTAATCTTAGTTTCGCCTAAACTGCCAGAAATACTTTGACTATTATGGTCACCTTTAGTCTGGTAATAAGTTTGTCCTTCTTCTTCCCAAATATTAACCAAACGATGAATTATTGGTTGCGGTTTATTACCTTGAAAAACTAAAACATCCCCAACTTCTAAATTGTTACTGTTTGCTCGCCAGATGATAATAACATCACCTTTCCTAAACCCGTCTTTGAGCGGGAATTTGGCAAACTGTTCTTTAGTTATCCCCCGTTCTTCGTACCAATTACCACAAACTTGCCAATAACTGTCAAACGATTCAGGAAACTCTTGGAAACTTTGACCACAGATAACTCCGTTATGTAACCCGTGTTCCATACTTTCAGAAAGTACGGCCACAATAGGAAAACTTGTTCCTAAAACAACTCCTAGAACAGGGTAAACAATAAACCTAATAAGTAAGAAAGCAACAATAATGTTTGCTATCCAGCTCCAGACACTATCATCCTGCCAAAAAAACTTCCATAGATTTTTGGCGTGATGTTTAAAATTCCGTTTCATTAACAATTAACTATTCTCTGTCTGTTTAAAAATGTTTTTATAGTACAAAGATTTAATATTCTTAAAATGATACTAAAGACAACTCAATTATCAAAAATAGCAAAAGAATTTATTGATAAAAATGAAAATAAGATTAAATCAACTTTAACCAGATTAATTTTAATTTCGCCAAATTTTCTTCAGTATAAACATAATAAAGATAAGATGAAAAAATTTTTAAAACTGGACTTAAAAATTAAAGCTACTAGTGCAATAGGAGAAGTTTTTCAAAGTGATCAGATGGTAAGACCAAAAAGGTTAAATAAAGAAATTGAAGCTAAAGGTGCAGACGTTGTTGCTTATTATAAAGCAAAAAGAGAAACATTTAGAAAAAATGGTCGGATTGTTTTATTAAAACCTTTTGATACTACATTATATTATCGAAGTGGAAGTTATAAAATAACATTAACTAATGTTGGTAAAGCCGTGTTGGTCCATGAATATGTTCATCATTTGTTAAATAATAAGAAAATCATAGGGGAAATATTAAAATTAATTGATCATAATCTTTTTCTAAAACATAATAATGGATATAGTTTGGAGATGATTAATGAAGGTTTTGCAGATTTAACTGCTTGGAACATTTATCGAAATTATAATGTTGCTTATATTAAAGAGGTAGAACTTGTTAAAAGAGAGATTTTGGGTAAATGACTGTGAAAGAAATAATGATAAAAGAACTAATTAAAAATATTAAACAAAAGAAAGAACTGGCTGAATTAGATGATAAGTTCATTAAAGAAGAATTGACCCAGTTTTTTAAACGCGAACCAAAAATATTTAAGAAATTGAATGAAAATCCCAATCCTAAATCTAAAGAATATAAACAAACTGTTAAAGAAGTTCGTGCTAAACTAAGAAGATCTTACGGTTTGTTCAGAGTGGAGAAAGAAACTAAGAATCTTAAAGAACTTGTTAAAAAGAAAGATTATCAGAAAATATTAGAAACTCATTCTTCTACTAAAGAGAGATTATCTTTCTATAATCAATTGTACAAAAAAATATTCAAAATAACTGGAATTCCAAAAACCATTCTAGATTTAGGTGCAGGGTTTAATCCATTATCTTACTCTTATATGAACTTAAAAAATGTTGATTATTATGCTTATGATTTAAGTAGGGAAGAAGTTAAAATTTTGAACCAATACTTTAAAGATAAGAATATAAACGGCAAAGCAGGAATTCTAGATTTATTACAAACAGAAAAAGTCAAAAAATTACCAAAAGCAGATCTGGCCTTTCTGTTTAAGATGACTGACGTTTTAGATAAAGGTAAAGGTCATAAAACTTCTGAACAAATTATTAACGCAATCCCAGCAAAATTTATTATCGTAAGTTTTCCAACTTTAACCATGTCCGGTAAGAAAATGAACCATCCGCGGAGAGGTTGGATAGAACTGATGACTCAACGTTTAGGTTATAAGTTTGAACTGATTGAGTTTAGTAACGAACTGTTTTACTGTATTTGTAAATAACTATCTATTTTAATATAAATTTTATATCTAATTTTAACAAAAACATTTTTATACCATAACTATTTACTATTATTATATTATTATTACTTAAAAGAGGTTGAGGGAAGAAAATGGATTATTTTGAAAAAGATGTTAAAGATATTTATTCTGAATTTAAAGTTACTGAGAAAGGGTTATCTAACTCTGAAGCGGATCATCGTTTACATAAATATGGCTTGAACGAACTTAAGGTTGAAAAGGGAATAAGCCCGTTTAAAATATTTTTACAACAATTTACTAGCCCTTTAGTCTGGCTTTTAATAGTTGCTTTAGTAATTTCAATATTTCTTAAAGAAGAAGTTGATGCAATTGTTATCGGAGCAATAATTGTCCTTAACGCTTTCCTTGGATTTATCCAGGAATATAAAGCAGAAAAATCCATTGAAGCTTTAAAGAAAATGGCTTCTCCCAAAGCTAAAGTTATTCGCGGTGGGAAGGAAATGAAAATTGATTCTACCCAAGTTGTGCCTGGCGATTTAATAGTTCTTGAAACTGGCGATAAAGTTCCCGCAGATTCAAGAATAGTAGAAGTACATGAACTGCAAACTCAAGAAGGGCCATTAACAGGAGAATCGCAACCGGTATCTAAAATTGTTGAAGTTCTTAAAGAAGGAACGGCATTAGCTGACAGAACAAACATGGTTTACTCTTCAACAATCATTTCTGAGGGGAGAGGTAAAGCGATTGTTACAGCTACAGGAATGAATACCCAAGTAGGAAAAATAGCCACCATGATTCAGGAAGCGCACGAAACTTTAACTCCACTGCAAAAGAAGTTGCGTGATTTAGGGAAATACTTAACGGTTGCTGTTGTCTTAGTAGCAATAGTAGTATTTTTAGCTGGAGTGTTTACCGGAAAAGATCCAACAATAATGTTCTTAACCGCGATTGCTCTTGCTGTAGCAGCTATTCCTGAAGGCTTACCGGCAGTAATTACCATCTCTTTAGCGTTAGGCGTACAACGAATGGTTAAAAAGAACGCTTTAGTAAGAAAATTACCAAGTGTTGAAACTTTGGGAAGTGTAAACGTAATTTGTACTGATAAAACTGGAACGTTAACTCATAACCAAATGACAGTAACAAGAATTTGGGCAAATAATAATGTTTATGAGGTTACAGGTTCAGGTTACGAAGCCAAGGGAACTTTTGTACTTAAAAAGAAACTTGCTAATCCAGAATTTTTACACCAGCTGCTTAAAGTTGGTACTTTATGTAACGATGCAGAACTTAGCGGTAAAAGTTCTAAGAGAGAAGTTCTTGGCGACCCTACAGAAGCTGCGTTAATAGTTTCTGCAGAAAAAGCGGGTTTTACTAAAAAGGAACTTAACAAGAAAGAACCAAGAGTTGACGAAATTCCTTTCAATTCTAAAAGGAAAATGATGACTACAGTTCATAAAAGTAAGAGGGGTAAAGTTTCTTATACTAAAGGTGCACCTGACATTTTAATAAATTATTGTGATAGAATTCTGATCAAAGGTAAAGTTCAACGTTTAACCAGAGATAAAAAGAAAGAAATTCTTAAAGAGAATGAAAAGTTTGCTAAACAAGCTTTAAGAGTTCTAGGATTAGCTTATAACGACAATTATCGAAAAAAGGAAAATGCTGAAAAGGGAATGATTTTTGTTGGGTTGCAAGCAATGATTGACCCGCCTCGGGAAGAAATTAAAGATTCTATTGCGGTATGTCAAAAAGCTGGGATAAAAGTTATTATGATTACCGGTGATCAAATTACTACTGCGCAAGCTATTGCTGCTGAAGTTGGAATTACTGGTAAAGCGATTACAGGTAAACAATTAGAAAAGATCAAAAATCTTGAAAAGGAAATTAAAAATATTGGTATTTGTGCAAGAGTTAACCCGGAACATAAAATGCGTATTGTTTCTGCATTGAAAAAGAAAGGGTACATTGTTGCGATGACCGGTGATGGGGTTAATGATGCTCCTGCGTTAAAGAAAGCAGATATTGGAATTTCTATGGGCATTACAGGAACTGACGTTGCTAAAGAAGCTTCTGACATGATTTTAACTGATGATAACTTTACCAGTATTGTTAGTGCTGTTGAAGAAGGTAGAGGGATTTTTGATAATATTAGAAAATTTGTTAATTACCTTCTTTCAAGTAATTTGGGTGAGATAACAGTAATTTTAGCAGCTTCTCTGGCGGGGTTACCATTACCTCTTACTGCGATTCAGATTTTATGGATCAATTTGATCACGGACGGTTTACCGGCAACAGCGCTGGGATTAGACCCACATTCAGAAGGGATCATGAACCGGCCACCAAAAGCAGCAAGAGAAAGTATCCTCTCCAAAGAGTTACGTTGGGACATTATAACTTTCGGGGTTTTGATAGGATTAGCCACTCTAGTTTTGTTTTGGCTGTACCAAGGTTCAGGGATAGCTAAAGCGCAAACAGTAGCTTTTACGGCCATCGTAGTCTTTGAATTAGCCAGATTGCATATGATTAGAAGCAGGTATAACTTGAACTTCTTTACAAATAAATGGTTGCAAGGAGCAATTGTTCTTTCGGTATTATTACATCTAGCAACAATTTATACACCGTTAGCAAAAGTATTCGGAACCGCACCATTAAACTTAATTGATTGGGGTTTGATAATTGCCGGAGCAGTAATCTTGTTATTAATCAATAAAGTTGTCGTAATAATTGAGAAACACTTTTTTGAAAAGAAAGTGGGTTGATTTTTTTATTTTTATTATTTATTTCTTATTTAGTAAGGGTATAGAATTATCACTTTATGAGGGGCTAGATTTTCTTGTTTTAAGATCTGTAAGCGATAAATACTCAGACTTCAACATAAACGATGTTATGTTTAATTTTTCCCGCGCTTTATTATAACTAACTTAATTAATTCTACAAAAATTGAGAAAATTCCGCCACACTTTTAAATTTCAAAAACCATCTGGAAGATTTGATGATAGATCATAACATGGAAGATAAACTTGAGTGGAATCAAAATAATCAAATACTTGGTTAATATGTGTCCTTCCAACAAGAGTTAACGACCTTGCTTTAGGATTGATTACTTTAAGTTCACCTTTTTCAAACCCGTTCAACCCAATAATAGGAATCTTATATTTCTGAAACCACTTAATTAAGAATGCTGAAGATGTGTTATATTCAAATTGATAATTGTCTGACCGAAATTCTGATTCACATCTTGGATCAAAATCTCTTCTATTGACCAATCTTTTTACATCATTAATGTTTTCAATTGAATCCTCCCCTAGTACTTCAGAATATATTACTTCTAAATTAGGTATATCGCCAATAATTTCTTCTTCAATTTTTTGATCTTTTAGTAACCAATGATATTCTCCAAAAATAGTGCTTTGATCTATAGAATCTCCTTTTAACCTAACTCTTTTTATTAATGGGTTTGCTTCTAAACCTCGAGAAAAATAATGGAACCCTTGTTGATCTCTAACAATCAAATAGTGTATGTCTTCTATAGAAAAATCACCAGTAATCCTGCATACATAGGGGTTTTCTGCAACTTTGTGTTGTTGATGAATATGATCTAAGCTTGATACATATTTCTTGTCATGACCTTGATTCACTTCAAAATTCTTCCCATCAAATAATATTACTGCTAAATAACCTCTATTATTGGATCCATAATTCCAACTTATTTTAAGACCTTCATTCGAAAATCCAGAGAATGGTTTAGCAGCATTAGCCTTCCCTTCAGAATGTAGTTCAATTCTCTTCCCATCCAATAATGCTAAAATATCTTCTTCTTTAATTCCCCTAGACAAAACTGCACTACTACCTATTACATTAGGAGATATGCTATCCTGTAATCTAAACGATTTTTTAAGATTTTTAAATACATCATCAAGCGTCATAACTCCAAATCAGGTGTATTTCTTTATAAATATTTGCGTAAAAACTACTTAAAAGTAGTGAACATATGATAAAATTTAAATTTAAATCTTCCTTCATCTCTATACCTAAATCCAACATATTTTATACTTTTCCAGGATAACAACCCATCTACTCTAAGAACTTTTTGTCTTAATAATTCACGGGCTTTTTGAGGAGAGGCCGCTGCAACAGTTTTAATGTAACTTTTAGTATACCCTCTCTCTACTATTTTTTCTCCACGGTTAGCAACAATATCATTTGTGTTAAAATATATAGAAAAAGAAAAATTTTGTTTTGCTATACCATGTTGCCACGTATCTCCAAAATTAGCTTCATTTAATTCTAGAACATTTGCATAAGACCCCTCTGAAGATTTTATCTCTAAATTTTTATGATTTGAAAGCGAGTCTAATACTACTAAAAATGAAATCCCCTTAGCTGCATTAATATTTTTATCATATAAAATATCTGCTCCAGTTACTTCTTCGCCTCTTTCATCAAAAGAATCAAAAAATTCTTCAAAATCTATAATGCGTCCATTCTTATCAATAAGATTTTCATCAATAATTGGCTCAATTATATTTTGGAAATTTTTTAGTTTCTCTAATATTGCTATTAGTGATAAAATGCCTGGTTTTATTTCTGTTCCCAAAGCCTCATTAATTTTATTTTGAATTTTTTTCCAATCTTTCTTTTCTTTAATCAAGTCATGTAGTTCTCCATCAAATGCTAAGATTCTAGTAAGATTATTCTTAATAATTTCAAGATGAGACCTAAATTTTTCTAAATTTCTCTTTTCTAAAGATGTTAATTTTCCTTCTTCATCTAAAATTAATTTAGTAATCTTTTCAACAATAGAGTTTAACTTTCTTTCAATTCTTTCAGAGTATTTTACTTTTCTTACTGCTTCTTTTTCATAATGAGCTATGAGTAAAGATGCTTCCTTACTACTCCTTGCTTGACTTAATAGTTGTTCTATATGCCCAACATCTTCTTTTAAGTCTTTTAAAATAGTGGTCTCTTTAATTAAGTATCTTAATTCTTTTTGAATATTTTTGTTAATTTTTCTTATAATTTTTTCAATATCCATATTATTTATAGAAATATGCATAAGTTTAAATAATTTTATGTGGCGGAATTTTCTTAGTTAAGTAATTTAAGAGAAAAGTTACATTTAATATGTGCGGGAAAAACTCTACGCATGTTCCATGCTTGCAGGGGGATAAACTCCCTGAAACTTAACATCGTTATGTCCAATATTGCTCAGTTGGCTAAAAGAAACGATGGCTTTAGATTTGGTCAAGTGTAGTTAGAAGATTCAATCACATAAGTTCTAAATCATCTAAACTAGTAACGGGTTTTATAGTTCTTTCTGGTTGGTACGTAACTGGGTCAAAATAAAGTTGGTCATATATAGTAAATGGTTTTCCAAAAAAACCACCATCTCTTTCAAGAAGAACATCTAAATCCCAAACGTCATAATAAAACATGAAACTGCCTTTTTCATCTTTAGATATGCCAACTTGATGACCACCCATTACTCCAAAATCACCAAAAAGAATATTCCCACCAAGCTTAGAACGTTCGTGAAACGCTTTTATCTGTTGTGCGGGATCACCAATAGCAAGATAGGAATCAAAAAAATCATCTATGCTATAGCAAACCTCACCAGAATTTTCAGGTGAATATTGTGAAATAGAAAACGTGTTATTTACCTGTGGTTTTCCAAGATAAAGCCTCCAAGCATCCTCTCTTTGGGGAACATTTTTTTCTCTTCCCAAAAGAGCATTAGGAAAAAATTGCTTTAACTTAGAATCCATATCATATCCAAATGGATCTATTGACCTATACAACAGATCATTAACTACTGGAATAAACACTTCCTCTCTTTCTGAAGCTATTCCTGGATTATCTCGCATCTCCACATAATTATTAATTTTGCTGGCGCTTGCTAGCCCTAATCCTAAAATAGCAGTCCATAATATCAGTTTCTTTGCTTTCGAACCCATTCTATTAACAAATAAGAAGCTATTTTATAAATATTTCCTTTATTTCATCACTTATTGGTGATAACTGAATGGGGCAAACAATTAAAGATCTAAAGATAAATTTAGCCAACCTGTGTCATACCTAACTTCTCGCCAATATTTAACGAGGTCTATTTACAAGTTTCTCTAAGTTATCTGGGTCAACTCCAAACGAACTTTGCATACCTCCTCCCGAGTCTCCAGGTTCATAGCATATTGCCCATCCGGTTTGTCCCATATAACCAAATTCAACAACTTCGTTCTTAGCGCAGTCCCAATAAACCTCACCTGGTTTCAGCCTATTAATGTGGTAATCCGGTTCCCCGGTTTTCATTTTCATGTATTTTTCATATTTCATTTTTTTATACCTCCTATGTTATAGAAATATAATTTACTCAAAAGATCATAAATTTTCTCTACCCCAAAAAGGGGTAGTTTTAAATAAAACCTAATTATATTAGCTATTATGATCCAAGAAACTTTGCAAGAATTAGGATTAAATAAAAGGGAAAGTATTTGTTACATCGCACTTCTAGAATTAGGTTCATCAAAAATTGGTGCAATTGTAAAAAAAACAGGAATTCCTTCCTCTAAAATTTATGAAATATTAGACAAACTCATCAAGAGAGGTTTGGCTTCATATGTAAAGATAGGTAAAATCAAACATTACCAATCCTCTGATCCAAAAACGTTACTTAACTATATTGATGAGAAAAAGAAAAACATTGAAGAGATTCTTCCCAAATTACTATTAAAACAAAAACTTTCCACTAAACAAAGTGTAGAGATGTTTGAAGGGCAAAAAGCACTTTTTTCTTTATTTATCAATCTCATTAAAGACGCAAAAGCTAATGAGCAATACTTTATATTTTCTATTAATGAAGAAAATAAGAATGATGCTGCAAACCTTTTCTTTAAAAATTTAGCAGTTAGACGAAAAGAAAAAAAATTGGATGTGAAATTATTAAAAAATATCAAACATTACAAGAAAGAGAAGCATACAAAGTTAAAATTAAAATATACAGAATTTAATTTACCTCAGGGAATAACAATATTTAGAGATACAGTAATTATTCTTTCTTGGGTTGAATCTCCTATTGCTATAAAGATTGAAAGTGAAACAATTTCTAATCAACTTAAAGAATTTTTTCTTGGCCAATGGAAGATTGCAAAATAAAAAGTTAGAGAAGCTTAACTATTTACACAATTATTTAGAACTTCCAAAAACACGCTCATAATTTTCCCAAATCTGTTTCGCAGCTTCCTCAACAGAAATCTCTTTAATCTCAGCAATTTTCTTAATAGTTTCTGAAACGTGTGCTGGTTCGCACCTTTCCCCTTTGTAAGGACCTTGCCAAGGGGCATCAGTTTCAGTAAATAACTGTTTGATTGGAATTTTTTTAATTTTAGTGTTAAAGTTACCAGTTCGAACAGTAGATGGAGGAACTGAAAAGTAATAGCCTAATTCAATCGCTCTTGTTACTAAAGATTTTCTCCCACCAAAACAATGCAAAACTACAGGAATTTTATCTTTAATCTCTTCTTCAAGAATATTAATACAATCTTCTTCCCCTGCCCAAGTATGAATCACTACCGGCTTTTTAATTTTAACAGCTAACTGTAAAACTTTTCGAAATACTTCTTTCTGTTCATCATGATGATCTTTATCCCAATAATAATCCAAGCCAATTTCTCCAATAGCAACAATTTTATCTTTATTCTCTTCCATGAATTTAAATTCTTCTTCTAAATTAACTTTTCCTTCTGGTTTAACAATTCCTGTTTCTCCTTCTGATAAACCGAGAGCATCAATTGGATGTAATCCTAGTGAAACTTTAATTATCGGATCAATCTTAGCCATTTCAAGAACTTCTTTATTAGCAAGAGGATTAGTTCCTGAAACAACGATGGCTTGCACGCCAACTGCTTTAGCTCGAGAGATAACTTCGTCTAAATCTTTCTTAAACAAATCTTGGTTCAAGTGACAATGGATATCTACTAATTTCATAGAAGTTAAATTTTAGTTAGTTAATTTAAATGTTTCTAATCTTTATTTGTTTCTAGAAAAAATCTTATTCTAAATAACGCATTCCAATCCGTTTCTGTTCTTTCTTTTCTCGGTAAGAATAAGGGACGTAAATTTTCTTTTTAGTTTCAGGGTCTAATCCCGTATGATACATGCAAGTTGAATTGGTCATTGGAGTAGGAGTAAATATTTGTAAACTAACATTGTTTAAATTTCTAATTTTTAAAGCTAGTTCTTCAGCTTCTTCCATTGAACTGCCAGGATGAGCAGTAATGAAATAGTATGATAACCTTTTACCAGACTTTAAACCGTTAAAGAAATTTAAAAATTCTGTAAAATTGCCGTAATCTTTATTCATTAAATGTAAAACTTTTTTGTTAACATGTTCAGGGGCAACCCTTAACGTATCATAAATATGATTTTCAGCAATTTCTTTGATATATTCTTTAGGTGCTAAATCGTAACGGATTCCACTACGAATGTAAACGTTCTTAATTCCGGGAACAGTTCTAGACTTTTTTAACAATTCTAATAATTTCAGATGACTTTTGTCTAACTTTTTACAATCAAGACAATCTTTTCGACAACTATCTCTTAGAGAACAATCCATCCCGTACATGTTGGCAGAGGGACCACCTAAATCGTCAACATTACCACGGAAATAAGTTTTATCAGTAAACTTTTTCATTTCTCTCAAAAGAGATTCTTCTGAACGAGAAATAATTTTTTCTCCCTGAATTAACTTTAAAGCGCAGAAGTTACAATTACCAATACAACCTCGATGAGTAACAATGCTAAACTCAAACCCGCGCAAATGTTTTGAATTGGTAGGTATTTCTCTAGAAAAATCAAGTTCATAATATTCGTCCAAATCTTTAGTGGTATAATGTGGAGACTTATGTTGTAAAACGTAACGCTGACCAGTTTTCTGAGCCAGGTTAGTATAATTGTTAATTGCTACTTGCATCTCGCAGAACCGTTTAGGATTATCCATAACTTCTTCTTCTGAAGGAAGTAATTTGAAATTTGCAGGAAGTTCTTTACTAACCACACATGTCCCCTCAATCATATCTAACGGTTGATCATTTTTTATTCTTTTAGCAATTTCTAAAATTTGTTTCTCACCATTACCATAAACTAGAACATCTGCTCTACTATCTAATAAGATTGATTTCCTAGACCGGTTTTGCCAGTAATCATAATGAACAAACCTTCTTAACGTAGCTTCAGTCCCGCCAATAACGATTGGAGATTTTTTGAAATTTTTTCTGATCCAGTTACAGTATACGGTTGTTGCTCGATCTGGTACATGTTCCTGATAATCAGAATATTCATCTTCACTACGTTCTTTCTTTAACGGTGTATAATTCCTCACCATAGAATCTATTGCTCCAGAAGTAATCCCAAAAAATAGTTTTGGTTGACCTAATTTCTTAATTTCTTCTTCTTTAGTAGGTTTTTCAATAATTCCTACTTTATACCCGTACTTTTCAAGGAGCCTTTTCAGTATCGCAATCCCGCATAACGGGTGGTCAAAGTACACTTCTCCCATGATGAAAATAATATCATACTCCATTTTATGTTGAATAGAGTGCTGTTTTTTAAAGTTGATTGATATTATTTTAAATTTAAGAAAAAATGAAAAAATCTAATTATTCCGGATAAATTTATAAACTACCTATATTCTAGAGTATATAATGAGTTCAGTAAGAAAACGTGGAAGTTAAGTATTATTTCTTTTCAAGTTAGTTGTTATTATTATAAAGTTGGTTTGTGTGTGTTTGTGAGGTATAAAAATGCAACAAGCAAAAAATGAAAAATTTTTTTGGTTGCATTTTAAGTGAATGATTAAAAAATTACGGGGATTAAAATGCAAGTTAAAGATTTTCAATGGAAAAAAGATATTAAAGTTAAAGAACTGGTTCAACAGTATGGACAAGTTGGATTTCAAAGTGTAGAACTAGCAAAAGCAGGAGAAGTTTTTGTTAAAATGAAAAAGAATTCTGCAAAAGTATTTTTAACATTTACTTCTAATATGGTTACTTCAGGATTACGGGGCTTTTTTGCACAGTTAATAAAATTAAAATTTGCAGATGTAATCGTTACCACTGTCGGCGGTTTAGAAGAAGATATCATGAAAGCTAACGGTGAAAAATTTTCTGTTGGCAAATTTGAAGCAGATGATGTTGAGTTACATGAACAAGGAGTTAACCGAGTAGGAAATCTTTTTGTAAAAAATGAAAGTTACATGAATTTTGAAGATTGGATTACTCCTGTTCTTAATGAACTATATCAGAAACAGAAACGTTGGGCAGTTTCAGAATTATTACGAGAAATCGGTCTGAAACTAAACGATGAAAATTCTATTTTGTACCAAGCGGCTAAAAATGATGTAAAGATTTTCTGTCCAGCAATTACCGATGGAGCTTTTGGATTTCATCTTTATTTGTTTCAACAAAAACATCCAGATTTTATTGTTGATGTTGTCAAAGATTTCGGAAATATTTTGTTTGTAACTTCGCATGACGAAAAGAAGGCAGTGATTGCTTTAGGTGGAAGTATTAGTAAACATCATGCTATTCTTTGCACGCTTCTAAACGGCGGCGCAGATTATGCCGTTTACATGACTACCGCCCATAAGACTTCTGGTTCAATGTCAGGAGCAACTACTAACGAAGCAAAGTCTTGGGGTAAAGTCAAAGACGATTCTGATATCGCTACAGTTATCGGTGATGTAACAATCATGTTTCCACTAGCAATGATTAAAGCTCTGGAAGAGTTAAGTGAAGAGGGCTTGTTAAATGAATAATCCTAAATTCTTAATCTCAAAAAGTAAAGTTCTTGAACAGTTTGATAAAGTAAAGCAATTGGCGGACTTTGTTTCTTACAGTTCGAAAACGAATCAAACTGTTACAAAGATTTTAGAGAAAGAAAGGGATTGTCTGTTTTCTGTTCATTCTGTTAACGAATTGAAACATAATCAGGATTGTTCAAGAGTTATCTTTCTTGCCCAAGGATGGAACGAAGAGGAAATTAAGAACTTAGTAAACAAAAATATTTCTTGGTTTGTTGTTGATAACGAATCTGATTTAGATATGCTATTAAATTATTTAGAAAAGAACGATACAAAAATTAATTTATTATTAAGATTAAAACTAAAAGAATTATCTGTAAGAACAGAAAGATATTTTGTTTTCGGGATGACTTCTGAGGTTATTAACAAAAGAATCCGAGAATTAAGAAACAATTCTAACATTAATCAGTTAGGAATCCATTTCCACCGAAAAACACAGAACATGGCTGAATGGAAATTACAATATGAATTGTCAAATATTATTGATAAAGATATTTTAGAGATGATTGATTTAGTTAATATTGGTGGTGGTCTTCCAAGTGAGTATGCAAACACTAATGTAAAAGTTTTAGCGGGAATTTTTGCTAGAATTACAGAACTAAAACAATGGCTAAACCAAAAAGAAATTCAGTTAATGATTGAACCAGGAAGATTTATTGCTGCTCCTGCTGGAAAATTAATTACCCAAATTATTTCTATCCATGAAAATAATGTTATTGTAAACGCCTCTGTGTATAATGCAAATATGGACGCAGTAATTGTTCCTGTTAAGTTGCTTGTAGATGGAGAATTAAGTAAGGAAGAAGCAAATTCTCAACCATTTGTAATTAAAGGAGTGACTCCTTGTTCGATGGATTTATTTCGTTATCGAGTTTATTTAAACAATCCAAAAGTCGGCGATCAATTAGTTTTCATTAACGCTGGCGCGTATAATTTTACAACTAACTTTTGTGATTTAGAAGAGATTGAAACGGAGGTAGTAGAATGAGTTATTGGATGAACCTCCCTCAAGAGTACCAAACAGGAAAATTTGTAATCTTACCTATTGTGTATGAGAAAGATTTGACTTTCGGAACTGGAACCATTAATGGCCCAGCTGAAATAATCAAAGCAAGTAAACATTTAGAATATTATGACGAACAGTTTGATTGCGAACCTTTCGAGAAAGGAATTGAATTACTAGAACCGATTAAAGCTGATGAACCAGAAGAGATGGTTGAAAAAGTTTCTAAAGAAATTAAAAAACATAAAGATAAGTTTGTAATTAGTTTAGGTGGTGATCATTCTGTAACAATTGGATTAGTAAAAGCACAAGAACAATTCCATAAAGAGTTCTCGGTAATAATTCTAGATGCACATGCCGACTTTAGAGATTCTTGGAATGGTTCAAATTTAAACCACGCTTGTACAGCAAAACAAGTTTCTAAAAAACATGATTTAGCTTTACTTGGAATTAGATCTATGGATATCGATGAAAAGAAAGAGATTGAAAAAACAGCAAATGTACATTTACTGAAAGCATACGATTTCAATTTAACCAAACTAAAAGAATTACTTCCAAAACTTAATGATAAAGTTTACCTTTCAATTGACGTTGACGTTTTTGATCCTAATTTTATAAGAAATACAGGAACGCCAGAACCTGGCGGATTTACTTGGAATCAAGTTATTGCAATTCTCAAAGTAATCTTTAAAGAGAAAGAAGTAATCGCAGCAGATATTGTTGAATTCTCACCAAAAGAAAATTTTCAGGCAGAAGCTTATTCTTTAGCTAAATTAGTTTACAAAATTATGGCCATGAAATTAATACAATGAATCTAATTTCTTTAATGATTACACTTTTGCTTCTGTTTTAAACAGTAACTCTTAAAAACCTATATTAATTCCTTCTTAAGATGATAAAAGAGGTACTAATAATAATCATCTCACTGCTAGGATTTCTGTTAGGGGTAATTTTGTCCTATATTGCACCTGAAGAACTTAAACCAGGAAAAAAGTATTTTATTTTCATGAAAGAATCTTTATTTTATTTAACCTTAGCTTATTCACTATTCCTGTTCATTTACTTCCAAAACTTTTACTTTACTTTAATTCCAATAATTTATTTTCCGTTACATTTATTTTTTATTAAAAAACAAAGAAAATATCTTCAAACAATTTCTAATTACATATTTTTTATTATCATCTACATTACTTTTACAACATTAATTCCAGAAAATAATATTTTAATTATCCTGCCAGTATTAATCTTCCTCTATGGTTTACCAGCAGGAACATTGTTCAGGAAATTTAACTATGACATCTAAAGATTTAGAAGAAACAATTAAAGAAAAAGTATCACCGTTACTAGAAGAATCAATGGAAAAACATTGGGGAATAACTATTCCTCAGATTGAATCTGACATTTCTGATAAACTTAAAAGTCCACAATTAAATGTTTATGTGCCCGCAAATTATAATTTTTCAAAAGCTAAAAAGTTTTTTAAGAAAGAGTTCTTTAAGAAAGAAATTAAGTTACATCAAGGTAACATTTCTGAACTGTCAAAATTTTTAGGTATTGACCGGCGAAGTATTCATCGAACAATTAAAGAGTTGAACATTGACGTTGATAAGTTACGTGGTGATATTAAGTCTAAAGAAGAATATAAACAAGATGCAGTTGATAAAGCTATTAGATCTACGCTTGACCAGTATAAAGAAATTATTCAACCGCAAAAGATGGAAAAAATGTATCAAGAAGTTTCGTCACTTTCTAGAAATATAGCTAAATTCTTACCATTGGAAGAACTTTCTTGGAAAGATGCTGAACGAGAATTTGAAAGACAATTTTTCACGCAAACTCTTAAAGATAATGATTGGAACGTTGCTAAAACTGCGAAGAAAATTGAAATTCGAACAGAAACGTTACATCGGAAAATCAAGAAGTTAGCGATCCACGAGTAAAATATTTCTTAAAATTTAGAAACTTTAGAAAAAAAACGATGATTTTTTTTAAGTTTCTTCTTAAAATTCAGAAACTTTTAAATAATCCCATTCTAAAATTAGTGGCATAATACTTATGAGGTTATCAAAATGAAAGAAATAAAATTAGGTCCGCCAGAAAGTGTAATTAAAATTAATGATAATGTTTGGGAATTACCAACATCATACAAAGAAGGAATGAACGTTCCAGGTAGAGTTTTTGCTAACAAGCTATTACTTGATTCCATGGACCAAGGAGTTTTTAACCAGTTAGCTAACGTAGCTTCTCTTCCAGGAATACAAAAATATTCATGTTGTATGCCGGACGGCCATTGGGGGTACGGATTTCCAATTGGTGGTGTTGCCGCTTTTGATCCAGAACAGGGAGGAGTAATATCACCAGGAGGAGTTGGGTTCGATATTAATTGTGGTGTACGGTTAATTACAACAAACTTAACAGTGGATCAAGTTAAACCGAAAATTAAAGAATTAGTAGATACACTTTTTAAGAAAGTTCCAGCAGGTGTAGGTTGTACAGGATTTGTAAAGTTAACTAAAGACGAATTTAAAAATGTTTTAACCAAAGGTTCAAAATGGTGTTTAGAAAACGGTTACGCAACTGCAAATGATGTTGCTAACACTGAAAGTAATGGCCAACTTCCAGGGGCAGATGCAAAAGATGTTTCTGAAAAAGCTATTAAACGTGGGTATGATCAAGTTGGAACTTTAGGAAGTGGAAACCATTTCTTAGAAATTCAAGTTGTTAAAGAAGAAAATATTTTTGATCAAGATTTGGCAAAAGTAATGGGAATTACCGGTGAGGGTCAAATCTGTTTAATGATTCACTGTGGTTCTCGAGGACTTGGACATCAAGTTGCTACTGATTATATGAGACGATTTTTAGAAATTATGCCAAAATATAACATTCATATTTTAGATAGAGAATTAGCTTGTGCACCAATGAACTCACCGGAAGGGAAAGCATATTATTCTGCAATGGCTTGCGCAGCGAACATGGCTTTTGTTAATCGGCAAGTTATCATGCACAGAGTTAGAGAAGTGTTTAAAGAAGTTTTTGGAGAAAAAACTGAAATTAAGTTAGTATATGACGTTTGTCATAATGTTGCTAAGTTAGAAAAACATATTATTGATGGAAAAGAGAAAGAACTAGTTGTACACAGAAAAGGGGCAACTCGTGCATTTGGCCCTTCTCGACATGAAGAACTGCCAGAAAAATATAAAGAATTTGGTCAGCCAGTAATCCTTCCTGGAAGTATGGAAACTGGTTCTTACTTGCTTTGCGGAAGTGATAAAGCTGATCAAGAAACTTTTGCTTCTACCGCACATGGTGCAGGAAGAATAATGTCGAGGTCTGCAGCAAAACAAAAATTTGATGGTAAACAATTGCAAGAAAAAATGTTAAAAGATGGCATTTATGTGCACGGAGTAAGTATGAAAGGTCTCGCTGAGGAAGCTGGTGGTGCTTACAAAGATATTGAACTAGTTGCAGAATCTTCTCATCAGTTAGGAATTGCAAAGAAAGTTGTCAAATTAATGCCTATCGGAAACATTAAAGGGTAGAAAATAAATTCTTTCTTTTTTTCTAACCTATTTTACCTTCAAGTTGAACAATATGACCACATTTACCGCACTTCATCCGATAAATGTTATCTTCATCAGAATAACTGCAAGACATTTCAATTAATTCTGCTTTATCATAACCGCACTTAGGACATTTATGATTATGAACTGCAAGAATATTTTTATCGTCCATAACTTCGACCCTTTTTGGAACATCTTTATTTTTTGTAGTAATAGATTTATTATCCTGATTTAATTCTGGTTGACTACAACCTTTTGGACAAGCCATCCATTTACCATAAGAGGTTATTTTAGGAATAAGTAATGATCCGCATATTTTACAAAACATAACTCATAAAAATCACATTTACTTTATAATAATTCCGTTACTGAATTATCTGGCCCTTTCTTCAAATTTTCTAAAAAACTTAGTTTTTCGATCAAGTATTTTAGCCTCAACATCTCTCATAAAAAGAAATAGTTTAGCATTTAACTCGTCAAGAGTTTCTGATAAAAATTCAAATTGGGAGGTAGTGAAATATTTTAAATCATAACATAAATTTAACAAAACTTCAACTTCTTTAGCAGAACCATAAGCGGTATTTAAATAATGAAGAAATTCTTTCTTACTTACTTTAGCACTTCCTTCAGCAATATTGAGGGGGATCGAAACAGATGCTCTTCTAAGTTGAGATTTAATATTATTATCTTCTGATTTTGGAAATTTTTCAGTATTATCATACACATCTAAAACAAAGTCATAAGATAATTGGTAAACTTTGATATTTTTATATAATCTTGCCATAAAAATATTTAAAAATTTAATCATTTAAATTTATTGTTGGGGTGTTCACTATACTTTACGTGAGCTGGGTTCAGAAAATGATTATAGCTAAAGCTATATTGAAATAATGTGAAAATATGTAGAATAATTAAAAAGAAAAAAATCACTCCTTTCGGAGTGAAATTTAATGAAAACCATATGTAGATTAAACAAAAATTTGTGAACGTTAGTAAGTGCATGCTGAATTCCTCGTTGCCTTGGAACTTACACATCACTTCTATCAAACCGCTGTTCTTGCGGTGTTCTAAGATGTCTCTTTTTAAGGTGCGCTTCGTGCTTAGATGCTTTCAGCACTTATCACTTATGGCGTAGCTGCCCGGCTTACCTTGTCAGATAACCGGTCCACCAGGGGCCACGAACCTTCGTTCCTCTCGTACTAAAAGATCCTTCCTTTCAGACATCAAACATTCCCAGTAGATATCAAACATACTGCCTCACAGCGTACTGAACCCAGCTCACGAACCCTTTTAACGGGTGAACACCCCCACCCTTGGCAGCTTCTGCACCGCCAGGATAGGATGAGCCGACATCGAAGTAGCAAACCGCGCCGTCGATATATCCGCTAATACACAAATAAATTTGTGTACTAGAATGGACTCTCGGGCGCGACAACTCAGTTATCCCCGGAGTAACTTTTCAGTCATTCCCGGGCCTCATTAAGAAGCCTCGGGAGTTCGCTAGGCCACACTTTCGTGTTTGAAGATCTTTATGTTCGAAGTTCAATCAGGCAGGCTTATGCCCTTACACTCTGCTCCGGATTTCTAAACCGGATGAGCCTACCATTGGGCGCTATTGATATCCTTTCAACAGCGTGCCACCCCAGCCAAACTGTCTACCAACCGGTGTCCCTCCATAGGAGGTAAGTGACACAATTTTTGAAAAGTGGTGTTACATTGGCGCCTAAGTCACTAACTGACGTCATTGACTTCAAACAGCTCCCACTTACACTATATAACAAAAATCGCATCACAGCGACAGGCTACAGTAAAGTTTCACGGGGTCTTCGCTTCCCACTGGAAATCCCTGGCCTTTGCACCAGGATGGAGTATTCGGGAGACTCTAGTTTGGGACAGTGGCGATCTCGTTATACCATTCATGCAGGCCGTCAATCAAACGGCAAGGCATTTCGCTCACGTCTGTTACTTTCATTCAAAAAAGAACTACTGACCATTTACATGGCGAGCAAGTATTTCTACAAGCTTCCTTATATCGCTATAAGGATCGGACTATATCTTCATTTGTTACCAAATGTTTGGCGTGTAGTCTCTGAGGATTCTAGATTCTAACAAAAAATTGTCTTTGAACCTAGTCTTTCCTGCTGATTGTCTGCACCTCCACTGAAAGTCTTCGACTTTCTGGGATCTTCAAATTGCTTTGAAGACAACACATTGTTACTGTCTTGTAAAAGACGAGTAGTGTGGGATACTCAGATTTTCCAGCATATAGCCAAATTTTTATCCCAAGTTTTAATGGCTTTAGTTTAACAAAATGGGACTTAAGGCAACTTTATGCATACCTTAAGAGAGTTATAGTTACTCCCGCCGTTTACCAGCTCTTCACTCCGTTGAAACGAAGCTTAAAGTACTGGCACTGGGCAGATATCACATTCTATTCTAAGCTTTACAGCGTTGCAGAATGTTAAGTTTTTGTTAAACAGTCGGACCGCCCTTGTCACTGCGCCCTGCTATCGCACCCATACAGATACGATTGCAGGGATCCCTTATACCAAAGATACAGGACTAATTTGCCGAATTCCCTAAACTAGATTAAACTCACACATCTTAGGCTTCTCACCTAGGGGCACCTGTGCCGGTTCTGGGTACGGTTATCTTGGATCTATCATTATTCCATTTTCAGGGGCTCCAGGAATCAATCAAACAGACCATAGGCCTGCTCATCTATGATTTAATCTTATTCTCATCATTACGATACTCCTAAGATTTATTCATATTGGCACATCAGACAAGATGTGTTGATCTATCCAAAAGCGTCTGGAACAAAGCTTGCGTTGCCGCGTATACCAAAATAGTAGAGGAATATTAACCTCTTGCCCTTTCCCATTACTCAATTAAGAGATTGGTTAGGACCGACTAACCCTTGGCTGACGAACATTGCCAAGGAACCCTTGCCCTTACGACGATAAGGATTCTCACCTTACTAAGATCCTACTATCACCAGGATATTCATTTCTTTAAGGTCCACATCTCTTTACAGAAATGCTTCTACCCTAAAAGAACGCCTGCCTACACCTATTTTCATAGTCTATGATATCGGCGGTCAGCTTAGACCCGTCAATTTTCAGGACTCACGAACTTAACGAGTAAGCTGTTACGCACTTTTTAAAGGATGGCTGCTTCTAAGCCAACCTCCTCGCTGTCTAAGATCATGAACACCTTTTACCCTTTATCACTTAGCTGACACTTAGGGGCCTTAATCATAGTCTGGGTTGTTCCCCTTTCGGAAGTCAAGTTTACCCCAAGACTCCCTGTTTCCCAAGGTCTACAACGTTAAGACATTTGGAGTTGGACAGAAAACCGACAGATTTCTCCGCCTAAATCTTCTATCCGTAGCTCTACAACCTTAACTATCTCGCTTGAGACTTGACTAAGGTCAATTTCGGCAGGAACCTGCTATCGCCGAGCTCGATTGGCTTTTCACCCCTAATCCCAGGTTAGAAGAACACTTGTACGTAGCACCTCTTCAGGCCTCCACGAAGTTTAACCTCCGCTTCACCTTACCCAGGAATAGATCGCTCGGTTTCAGGTCGTACTCAAGTGACTTAAGGCATTTTCATACCCTCCCCCTCGTAAACTGCGGGGTTTTGCTTTCGCTTTGGATACCCTTTTACAGGTTATCCTTGCCACTTGGGCACACTCCCTGGCCCGTTATTCAAAACGCACGTTAGAACTCCTAGAAGCCCTAACATACTATGACTACTAGATTTCAGGATCTTTGAACTCCCTGTCAAGGGTTCTTTTCAACTTTCCCTCACGGTACTTGTTTGCTATCGGATTCGAAACGTATTTAGTTTTAGAGGTTAATGTCCCCTATATTCTCACTCCATTTCCGAGGAGCAATACTCAGGATACTTCCTAAAACTTTTTAATTTGCCTTTACGGGACTATCACCCTGTATCGTGTTCCATTCCAGGAAACTTCAAGTCAATAAAAAAGCTATAAGAGAAGTCCATACACCACATCTCCATCACATTGCTGTAACGGATTCAGTTTGAACTGGACCGTTTTCAGTCGCTCTTACTAACGGTATCTCAATTGATTTTTTTTCCTGCAGGTACTAAGACGCTTCAATTCCCTGCGTTCCCCGACCCCAAAGGGTCTATAAGAGAGAAGTCTCATTCGGAAATCTTCGGTTCAACGTCTACATTCAACTCGCCGAAGCATTTCGTAGCTTGTCACGTCCTTCATCAGCGTTTCGAACCAAGTCATCCATCTAGTAGTTTACTTAAAGATTGTTTAATCTACATATGGTTCATTAATATGAGTATGAGCGGCGTAAGCCTTCTCATATTTAACCAAACCTCCGAAAGCTTTTGTTCTCGAAGATCATTGAAAGTCCTTATAACCATCTGGATTACAGGAACATGTTTCCTTTCAATAAGGAAAATGGACCCGTCGGGATTCGAACCCGAGGCCTCCTCCTTGCAAGGGAGGCGCTCTAATCCGGACTGAGCTACGGGCCCGGTACTATTACTGTTTGTTATTACAATTTGCCTTTTTAATTATTAAAAAAAAAAAGGAGGTGATCCAGCCGTAGGTTCCCCTACGGCTACCTTGTGACGACTTAACCCACCTTACCGAATCTGGATTCGATTTAATTAAAAACTAAATCTCACCCAAACCCAATTCGGTTGGTTTGACGGGCGGTGTGTGCAAAGAGCGGGGACATATTCACCGGGTCGTGATGAAACCCGATTACTAGGAATTCCGTTGTCATGAGAATGAATTACAATCCTCAATCTAGACTAGGACGAGGTTTCGAGGTTTGGCTCCACTTTTCAGTGTCGCATCCCATTGTCCTCGCCATTGTTGCGCGCGTGTAGCCCAGCAGATTCGGAGCATACAGACCTACCGTTGCCCTCACCTTCCTCTGTGTTTCCACAGCAGTCCCCATAATGTGCTCAGTCCTTCTAAAGAAGCTGCTAGCAATTATGGGTAAGGGTCTCGCTCGTTACCTCACTTAAGAGGACACCTCACGGCACGAGCTGACGGCGGCCATGCACTACCTCTCGGCTCGTTAGGTAAGACATTCAATCTGACCTTCATTCTGCCGTCGCTGCTGGTGAGATTCTCTGCGTAAAGTTAGATTAAACCGCACGCCGCACTCCTGGTAGCGCTCTCCCGCCAATTCCTTTAAGTTTCAGCCTTGCGACCGTACTTCCCAGGCGGTGTACTTAACACCTTCGCTCCGACACTGCATATTCTAAAATTGAATATGCAACATCTAGTACACAGCGTTTACGGCTAGGACTACTCGGGTCTTTAACTGGATTTATTCTTTTGATAACTAATTTTCATTTAGTAGTTTTTTTGTCAAACAAAAAGATAAAAATTAACTTCTCACAAAAGATCCAGAATCTAATCCGTTTTGCTCCCCTAGCTTTCGTCCCTCACCGTCGAACCCGTTCTCGTCAAGCGCCTTCGCCACAGGTGGTCCTCCTGAGATTATAGCATTTTACCGCTCCCTCAGAAATACCCTTGACGCCTCCCGGTCCCTAGATAAGTAGTTTCTCAAGCACGTCGTTTTGTTAAGCGCAACGATTTCACCCAAGACTGACTTATCCGGCTACGAACGCTTTAGGCCCAATAAATGCGAGCGCCACTCGTGGCGCAGGTGTTACCGCGGCGGCTGGCACCTGTCTTACCCACCACTTATTCACCAAGCTTTTTACACTTAATAAAAGCCCATGCAATGCATGAGCACTGGGAGTTCCCTTATCACACTTCCGTGCATTGTAAAGGTTTCGCGCCTGCTGCACCCCGTAGGGCTAGGGTCAGTGTCTAAGTACCCTTCTCCGGGCTACCGCTCTCACGGCCCGTACTGATCATAGGTTTGGTAGTCCATTACACTACCAACAGCCTAATCAGCCGCCAACTCATCCTTAGGTGTTGCCTTTAAGTAAAGAAACATTCCAGTATTCCTTACCTATCTGGTTTTAGCCACAGTTTCCCGTGGTTATCCTAGGCCTAAGGTTAGATTATTGACGTGTTACTGAGCATTCTGCCTGTGCCTCCGAAGAGACCCTCTGACTTGCATGGCTTAGTCGAACTCCCATAGCAGCACTCTCCCGCAGGATCAACGGGGATTCTTTCTAAAAATTAAATTAGAATTTTTTTACTAATCCTGTTTTATTGTTTTCCGTATCGCAATTTTTTAACTTTCAAGGAATTGTTCATCATCATCGTCCAAAATTATTTGGATCACCTTTTTCGTACTCAAGATTAATTGAATACACATTTGCTTTAGTTCAAGAACGGGGTGTGTTTATAAAGATTACGGTAGAATTATAGCTCTTTTATTTGATCCTATTATATTGCTTCTTGTTTAAAGGTGTAAAAAATCAAATATTTTTGCAATAAACGTTATATTTATCGTTAATTTTATTCAAATTTAACCCATTTTTTTCTAAACTAGTGATGAATCTATTATAATCCATTATTTTTTTAATTTCTGCTCTTGTACCTCTATTAATCCTGCCAACAATTTCTCCTGGAGGTGTGATAGGATTAATTTTTCCAAGGATTAAAATGTTTTTTTCCGCCATGTTTGCGGTTAAATTTTCAATAGTTCTTCTTCTCCCTTTATCTGTTAAATAGACTAATAAATTTGCGCAGATAATAATGTTATATTGTTCTTCAATTTTTGATTGTAATATATCATGTACATAGAAATCACACTTTTCTTTAATTTTATCACTAATAACAAAATTCGGGTGAGGATATCTGTTTTGATTAAAAAAAAAATATTTATTTTTTAAATATTGAACAAACTTTTCTTCTATTCTTCTTACTCTCCCTAAATTCATAATTTGCTTACCTTCTTTAGCTATTGTGACCATTCTCTCGCTAATATCCATTCCTGTAATTTGAAAATCATTTATTCTTTCATCTAATAATAATGTTGTTAATGAGAACACTTCTTCCCCGCTAGAACAGGGTAAAGAAAGAATTTTTGTTTTTTTTTTTGAGTTTGAGTTTGTTTTCTGATTATTTTTAATTTGAGGTCTAATTATTTCTTTGAAAGCTCCCATTAAACAATCTCGAAACAGTTTACTACTATAATTTAACCCGTAATCAAAGAAATTTTTTTGGATTACTTCTGGTTTTTCTTGTCTTAGTTGAGAGTTTTGTTTAAAGAATAAATCTAATTTCCACGGACCATAATATTGTTCCACATAATCAGCGAGTTCGTTTAATGTAAGCGACACTTCTGGGTATATTTCTGTTTTTTATAAAGAATTCTATGAATGAAAAGATATATTTTTAAACAATTAATGTTTACTGGTTTTATCAATGATCCCTGATTATAAAAAAAACAACTTAGTTAATTTGGTTAATTCTATTATTTCTGGTTTTGGTGGAAAAACTAGTCATCCGCATTTTAAATATTTAGCAAAAGAAATTAAACAATCAACAAATGTAATTCTTCTTGTTATTGATGGAATGGGTTCTGATGTTATTGAAAAAATTGGTAAAACTAATTTCTTTTTAAGAAATAAAGTTCAAAATTTAACTTCTGTTTATCCGCCTACCACCACTGCAGCTATCACTACTATTTTCACTGGCTTATCTCCTAAGGAGCACGGACTTCTTGCTTGGACAATGTATTTCAAAGAAGTTGATGAAGATGTTATGATCCTTCCTTATAAAACTACGGAAGGTAAAACACCTCGTAAAAAAATTCTTCCAAAAATGATTAGTATCTTTAACAAAATTAAAGCAGAAAAACATATTATCATGCCGCAAAAAATGCTTCAAAGTCCTTACAATCATTCTTTTATTAAATCTGCTCAACAATGGAAATATCGTAACTTTAATGGAATGTTAACAAAAATTAAAGATGCAATCAAATCTAGTTCTAAAAAGAAATATGTTTATGCTTATTGGCCAAAATATGATTTAACTTGTCATCAATTTGGTAAAGAAAGTAAGGATGCTAAAGAACATTTGAAAAAGTTAAATTTAGCATTAGAAAAATTTGTTAAAAAAATTCGTGGCACCAATACTTTACTCTTAATTACTGCTGACCACGGCTTTATCACTAGTGGTAAAAAACGTACTGTTGAACTGTCTCAACATGCTACTATTAGAGAATGTCTTTCACGTCCTGTAACTGGAGAACCAAGATCTGCTTTTTGTTATGTTTATCCAGAGAAGAGACAACTTTTTGAAAAATATGTTAAACATAAATTAAGTAAATATTGTCAATTATATAAATCTAAAGATTTAGTTAAGAAAGGGTTTTTTGGTGAAGGTAAAGCTCACCCTCATCTTTTAGATCGGCTGGGTGATTATGTTTTAATCACTAAAGAGAATTATATCTTTACTGATACTATGAAACATTTCTTTAAAGGCCATCATGCTGGTTTGAGTAAAGAGGAGATGACCATCCCTTTGATAAAAGTTAAGTTGTAATGCGCTGATTTGCAACGGAGGAGTAGTTACAACCAAAAAATTTATAAAGAAAACCCTAAATTTAAATATAAAGAATAATTAAAAAATTATAAACAAATTTGGAGACGAATAAATAAAATGACAAATGATAAAAATCAAACAGGATTAATAAAAGCAGATCAAAGTCTTGATTTAGTTCCTACTACTATTAATGCAAGAAGGATTGCTGAAAGTGGTGGACATAGAGAAGAATATTTAGTAGATAAATGTCAAAAATATAATCTTAGTTTAAGAAATTTAGATTCTATTTTAGACATGAAAGAAGAATATCGAACTCATTTGCCAAAAATATTTGAGTTAATAGATGAAGGCTACAGTTTACAAGAAGTTAATGGTTTTTTAGAAATCAGAGATTTGGTAAGTACAAAGCAAGATTCCGTATCTTTAGTTTCTCTATCAAAGTTTTGTAACAAATTTGGTTATGATCCTGTTGATACTGAAACAGTACAAGGTAAAGTTGAAGAATTACATCAATTAATGAATAGAGAGCATTATGGGACTTCAATTAGTAACTTTGTAGATTTAGCAGATAGTTTTGGAGTTGACTCTTATGATATGGTTTTCAGTTTTCTGGAAAAGATGCAACAATCTCGAGCTCATAAAGCAGATCAAAACGAAGTTTTTATGGCAGGTAAAAGAAAACATATTTGTGGTTTATCTCGTGGCACTCATCATAGATCTACTGACAACCATTATAGTTATTCTGAAAAAAGCAAACCTTAATTTTTTTAATATTTTTTAAATATTTTTAACATGGCATCACAAAAAAATCCTTTTCAAGTACTTGGTTTAAACGCAGGATTAATTGTTAATCTTAACGACCGAGAAGTTTCTCTCCTTGTTGATGCACAATTTGAATCATTAAGAAAACTTTATCATCCCGATAGAGCTGGAAGAAGTGAAAAGAAAAGGGTCAGAAATGAAGAGATGTTTAAAGAATTAAGTAAAGCCCACGATTTATTAGATCGAGATCAAAATCCTCGTTTGTATGAACATTATAAGAAAAAGTTGTTTCATCAAAAACCGTTCCAGAAACAAGTTTCTGAACTTGAAAATGAGTTAAGTATTGCTTTAACTCGTGAAAATGTCCTTTATGTTCGAACATTAGACTATTTAAAAAATTTTCATCTACCTGAAGATCCAGTAGATGGTTTTAATGTGTTTGATTTCCCTTCAGGAAGTATTTATTTAATGGATTCTGTTGTTAGTATGTACAGAGGATTAATAGAAAACACTGATGATTTGTTCTATTTACTTAATGTTAATGAGGATGGAAGTTTTACCCAGGTAAGAAGGAAGAGGAAAAATAACAATTCACAGCAAGAGGAATTTTTTAATAAAGAGATTAAAACTTATAAAAGACTTGTTGGTACTGTTGATGCCTCACTTGTCCGTAAACACCACACCAATTTTAAAAGACTGTTGAATACATTTCAATATACTCAATCAATTACTGATGCTGAAATGGCTAAAATTACGAGTAATCGTTCTTCAAGAGATTTTAATAATGAACATGAACTTTTTAATAATCAAATTATCCCTGAACGGTTTAAAGAAGCAATGTTATTAATGACTCCCAGACTTCAACCTTATTCATACTTATTTTCTTTGAACAAAAACGCTAACGGGATTTATTTTTCATTAGAAGGAGAAATCTTAGGCGTTAAGAAAGATGACCAGGTTTACCAAGGAGCCATTAGACAGAACGATTTATTCCCTGAAAATAAAAGTGGAATTTAATAGTATTTTAATGAAACACATTATAAATATAAATAAAAAATTAAAAAAGAAACCTATTCGGTCTTTTCTTCGTTACTTTCTTCTTTCTTTTCTTCTTGAACTGCGTTAGGAGATCCAGGCCTTAACTTAGGTAAAGGTAACGGACTTGGTAATCCAATCTCTTCACTTACTTTAATAGCTTGAATGTTACCTTTATGTAAAGCAGCATTAATAATTACTTCCATTACTTTTGGCGGAATCTGTTTATCTTTTTCCCAACTTGCTTTTACTTCATCAATCAATTCTGCATTTTCAACAAAAAACACTTGTCCTTCAACTTTAATTTTACCTAATTCCGGTTCGTAGGTACAACTAAATGTAAAGGTGAATTTTAACCCTTTCTTACCTTCTGTAGAAAAAGCCATATCTTCAACATTTTTTAAAGAAACGTTGTTATTGATGTTAACTTGTCCGCTTTTAGCTTCTAAGTTTCTTTTTGCGTTAATCTTGTTTAAATTTATTTTTACAATTGTCATTATATAACCACCTTTTTAAGTTTTAATCGTTATTTAGAAAGGTTCTTTATAAATTTTATTAATATTAAGAATAATATTTTACTAACCATGACCACAAAACACTTAAATCATCAGTTTATCATCCATTTATGTACGATTATATTGATACTAATGAAAAATTGATTATTCTTTGTCAAGAATTAGAGTCAGAAAAAGTGTTAGGTATCGATATTGAATGTGAAAATAATTTACACCATTACGGGGCTTACATTTCTTTGATTCAAATTTCTAGTCTTGAAAAAAATTATATCGTTGACATTTTAAACCTAACTGAGTTCAAATGTTTAATAAACATTTTAGAAAATAAAAAAATTCAAAAAATATTTCACGGATTAGATTTTGATTTCAGGATTTTAAACCATGAACTGGGTTGCATTCCAAAAAATGTTTTTGATACTCAAATTGCAGCTTTATTATTGGGGAAAAATGATATTGGGCTAGGGGCGCTAATAAAAGAATATTTCGATGTTGAAAAAATTAAAAAATTTCAAAAAGCAGACTGGACTAGACGACCTTTAACAGAAGAAATGTTAAATTATGCTGCTGGTGATACTATTTATTTAATCAAGTTACGTGATTTTTTAGTTAAAGAACTGAAACAGAAAAATCGATTAACTTGGGCAGAAGAAGATTTTTTAGAAGTTGAAAAGAAAAAGTGGAATTATGAAGAAGGTAATTTCGAATCAGTTAAAGGGTACGTTCACTTAACTCCTTCCCAAAGAGCAATATTTAAACGTCTTTATATTCTCCGTAATAAGTTAGCTAAAAAAATTGATCGGCCGATCCATTTTGTTATTAGTAATAAACTCTTGATAGAATTTTCCGCTAACCATCCAAAAAATTGGCATTCAGTTTCAGGCGTTCACCCCATTGTTAGACAAAATAGTAAAAAGTTTTTTAACGAAGTTAAATTGGGAAGTAGCGAGAAGTGTGAACTAGCTATAAAAACTAATAAAAAATTTAATCTTAAACAAAAAGCATTATTTGATCAATTGAGTGAGATACAAAAAAAAGTTGGCGAACCATTAGGAATCAAGCCACATTTAATCATGAACAAAGAGGCAATGATTGAAATTGTTGTTAATGGCAACTTAGACGGATTGAAAAAATGGCAAAGAGATTTAGTTGAAGAAGAATGGCAGAAAATAGTGAAATAGTTAATAGATTAAATTTTATTTAATTTCTTTTTTAAATTTTTTCAAGAACTTATCCCAATCATTTTCGTCAACTACAGTCCCGCAAGCGTTCTCGTGACCACCACCATAACCATCAATTCCTACTAACGCATTCTCTAATGCTTTTTTAATAGGAAATTTTGCCCGTAAACTACATTTCATTTTTCCGGACTTATTTCTAGCAATTAAAACAACTTTGTCAGGGTAAAGGTTAGTTAATTCGTTAGCCAAGTCTGCAGTAAATGACCATTGATTTTCAGTATAAAAGAAAAGTAACAATTTACTTTTAGTAACTTTCTTTGTTGCAGTTTTTATCAAAGTTTGATATTTCTCATCAACATGTTTGAACCGTTTGTAAAGAAATTTACCCTGAGATGTTTTCTGTTTAAGAATTTCGTCAGGAGATTTTATCCGAGAAAGTATTTTTATGCATTTATTAACTTCATACAACTGACCTTTCAGAAGGAAGGAAAATACCCTTACTAATTCCCCTATTGGTTGTTGATAAACTGCATCGTTAAGATCTTTCTTTTCAGGCAAAAGTTCTGGATACATTTCAATAAACTCGTCAATAAAATCCGGCATGTGCCAATCAGCTAGACAACCAACAGTAGCTAACCAAAGATCATTTTTATCATTAGCAATTTGGTAAGCCATCCTACTGGTTGGAAGATAAATGTCCGGATTTTTCTTACGAGGGTTATAATAATTAACATTTTTAACTTTTAACGGATCGTGATGATCTATCCAAAATATTGGTCTTTTAGCTTCATCAACAAAATCCTGTTCAACAATAGGGATATCTAAAATGAAAATCTTTTCAGGGTTATTTTCTGTAACTTTACGTAAAAATTTTGCATCTACTTTAGGTGCAGCTTTAACAATTACCCCTTTACCTAAACGATGAACTCGATAAAGTAAGAGAAATGAACATAACCCGTCAGGATCATCATCATAAAAAAATAATGGATTCTTAGCAGTATCAAGTTCTTCCCGGAGAGTTTTCACTTCATTTTTGCTTAACATTAGTATAAAAAGGAATTTTTGGTAGTTTTTAAAGGTTGGGGTCAGTTTAGTAATAAGTTTAATAGCAAACACCAGCGCCAAATGAGGCGCATTTTTTTACTGAAAGGAAAAAAATCTCGGGCGCCGTGCCCTGGTGTTTGCATAAATATAATTAACTTTAGAGTTTGAGTTGATTAAAAAACAAAAACCTTTTTAATGTCTAAAATATTACTACCAGATATGCCTTTGTACGAAAAAGAGTGGTGGAAGAAAATTTTTGCCAAAAAACAGCACCAGAAAAAAGTTGACACAGTTAAAGATATTGAAGCAATAATAGAATTTCTTAATGTTGTTAAATTTGAAGCTAAAGAAATTTTACCAGAACTAAGCAAACTTAAAGAGTTAGAAAAAGAACGAGAAGTTGCTAGATCAGGAATTAGACAAATCAATTTAGAGACTCAAGCTAAAATATTAGACAAAGTAATTGAAAAGTATGAATTTTTTCAAAATGATGTTGATATTAATGGATTAAGAGTAAAAATTATCGCCAGACAGTTCTTAAAAAATGCTGAAAAAGAAGGGATGAAAGATTTAATTAGAGAAAAAAATAAGAATTCTAAATGGAAATTTTTGTGGTAATTTAATAAAATACAGATTCAAACTTTTCTTCTCTGGCAGCTGATTTAATAAATTTCATTTCATCTTCAATAACTTTATCAAAATCAAACGTGCTTCTTTTAATGGGGTGATCAATAACCTGATATTCAATGTTTCCGTCAGCAATAATAACTTGAACATAACGTTTTAAACGAGAAGTAAGTTTTCTAGTTTTCGGATTAAGATTGTACTCATCTCTCCAAGAACCGGGATGTATTAATACTTTATTATCTTTATCTTCAATATATTTTTCATGAATATGTCCCAAAATATGAATGTGATCTTTTTTAAATACCCTTTTTCTTTTTCTTTTAAAAGTTTTAACTATGTTATCAACATCCCAATGAACTTTCTTTAACCGCTTGTAAAATTCTCTAAATAACTCCCTTTGTAAAGTATAAGTGGGATCAAAATAGTAACGGAACGGATAATATAAAACACTTTTCAAAAAAAATTTTGTTGTTCTAAGAGTGATTTTCTTAACAACTGGCCGATGTAAATTAAAAAGTGTTTGGCGAGGAAAAATTCTTTCCAGGAAAGGATGATCCTCTTTCATTTCCATAAACTTACTAATCAATCCTAAAGAAGTAAATGGTAAATTTAAAATCCGTTCATCTTGATAAGTTAAAAATAAACGGTCAAAACTGATTTTATTCAAAAAGTCATACTGTTGTCCATGTTCAACATAAACAGTTTTATAACGATATTTTTCTAAGAAATGAATCTGTTTACTATTTTCAAGAATACTTTTAATCTTTTTTTGTACTTGTGGATAAACTAGGTCAAAGTCATGGTTACCAAAAATGAAGTATAAACGATGTTTTTTAACTTTAATAAATTTTCTTAATGCATGAAAAACTTTACTATGAGCATGTTGAATCAGGTTTAGTTTTGCTAAAGAAATTTTTTCTGTAACATGACGAGGATAAACTAACTGGTTTTTTTTAAAATAAGGACATTTCAAGAAATCAAATGTGTCACCGTTAAAAATTAAATCTACTGGGTGTCGTCTTTTACTTAACTCTTTAATAAGTTCACTTAAAGCACGGTCACTAATGAAATCGTCAGTAAGGTTACCACAACCCATCTCTACATCTCCAAGAACGATTATCTCTTTTTCTAAAAACATGATTGTAAAGAATATTTTCTAGAATATAAAGTTAATGGTTATGTGTAAAGAAAAGAAAGAAAATTAATAACTCTTCCCCAGATAAAACCAAGCAGTAGCTTCTTCTTTACAGAAAGAACATTGTTGATTTTTCTTAAGCTTAGGTTGTTCTAAAGGAGAGTTTAACGATTTAGCACCAGTTTTTTCTTTAAACAGATCTTCACAAGGGACAGACCCGCACCAAGGTGCAAAAACAATCTGTTTATTTTTGAACGCAGCTTTAGCATCTTTAAGATTGTCAACTTCAACAACACTAACATTCAATATTTCTTTAGCTTTATCAAACAGATTTTGATGAATTTGTTCTAACAATAGTTCAACTTCCTTATCCAAAGCAGTAATTTCTAAAGCTTGCTTTTCTGAAGTGTCCCGTCTTGAAACCATAACTTGATGTTTCGCTAAATCTCTTGGCCCTAGCTCTATTCTAACAGGAACACCTTTCATTTCCCATTCGTTAAATTTCCAACCAGGACTGTAATTGTCACGGTCATCTAAATATACAGAGATACCTTTCTTTTCCAAACTTTTCTTAATCTCTTTAGCTTTCTTCAAAACTTCACGTTTAGAATCTTCAAAAAGAATGGGAACAATTACTGCTTGCGTTTCAGCCAATTTTGGTGGTAAAACTAAACCTTTATCATCACCATGCATGGCAATCAAAACTCCAATCATTCTCGTTGTAATTGCAAAAGTGTTCTGCCAGACAAAATCTTTTTCACCTTTCTCATTATTAAAAGATATTTCGAAAGCTTTACTAAAATTCTGTCCATCAAAATGAAAATCAGGACCTTGGATAGCTTTACCATTAGGCATAATAAATTCTGTGCTTGTTGTGTATTCAGCACCAGCAAATGTTTCTTTCTCAGATTTTCTACCAATAAGAGATGGCATTGCTAAATAATTTCTGCAGACATCATCATAAATACCAATAACATCTCTGCATTCAGCTTCAGCTTCTTTCTTAGTAGCGAAACAAGTATGACCTTCATTCCACAAGAATTCTCTACTTCTTAAAAATGGAGTTGGATGTTTAAACTCCCACCTGACAACATTACACCACTGGTTTAATCTTAACGGCAAATCATTGTGAGACCGAATCCATTTGGAATAAGAATCGTAGATAATTGTTTCTGAAGTTGGTCTTATAGCTAAACGTTCACTCAATTTCGAACTTCCCGTGTGAGTTACCCAAGCAACTTCTGGAGCAAAACCTTCAATATGTTTAGCTTCTTTTTGCAATAATGATTCTGGGATGAATAATGGGAAGTAAGCGTTCTTAATTCCTATAGCTTTAAATTTCTGATCAGTAACTTCTTTAATCTTTTCCCAGATGGCATAAGATCCCGGCTTGTAGACAATACATCCTGAAACGGATGAATAATCAGCGAGGTCTGATTTCTGAATTACTTGGGTGTACCACTCACTGAAGTCTTTCTCTTTACTTACAGTTATTCCTTTTGTGTCCATCTTTTGATCTTTCTTTGCCATTTGGATAAGTAGTGTTGTAGGTTTTATAAAGTTTATTGCTAGAAAGAGAACATATTTTCCACCACAATAATATTTAAATAGAAAACAATAACAATTGTTGTCATGGAAACCGCAAATGCAGTTAGTCCTTACATCTCTTATTCCGATTCATTAAAAGAATTGCGATGGAACCAGTTTTATAATAGCATTATCAATAAAGGAAAAGGGATGGACAAAGTTATTTCTCTTATTGAACATATATTAGATTTTGGAAATGAAGAGAATACAGAAAACATTTTCATGGATGTTATGGACGATAATAATTATGTGTCAAACGGAAAAATATTTAGTCATTTGTATAGTCATATAATTCAAGCAGAAAATTCAGCAGGAATTCCAAAAGAAGATCATGATGCTAGATTGAAATTTGAATGGAACACTACAAGTAACTTATTAAGAGGTTTGAAAACAATCAAGAATAACGAACCAACTTATTTATTACCTAAAGAAGACCAAATAAGAACTTCAGATTTTATTGAAATATTAAGATTTGCTCCTATTGAAGAAAGGTATTTTTAATTAAAATGAATTAATTTTATCCAGTAAAAATCTGATACTTCTCTTTACCTTCTAATTCAGAAATAATTCTTTTCACTACGGTCTGCTTAGGATCAGGTAATAACTTAACCCGGCTTTTTAAATCTTCAAAATTTTCAAAAGGTTTAGCTTTCCTAGCCATAATAATTTCCCACATGTGTTTCTTACCCAAACCAGGAAGTAATTCTAACTGGTGCATTCTCATTGTTAAAGGTTGAGCTTTATTAAAAAACTGAACAAACCGATCTTCATGTTTACCAACAATTTCCTCAACCGCATGGACCAGTTCACTTTTGGCAGTACTAGTAAGTTTATCAATAGGAATTCTCCCCTTAATATGATGAATCTCATCTCTTTTACCTTCACCGATATAAACTTCATGATAAGGTTGCAAATGGATACCTTTTTTAGGAATCAGTTCTAGAATAGTTAAATGATTAATCCCAATAGCTTGAACTATAGCAGTTTTCATTGCACCATGTTCGAACGGATATCCGTGCGGTAAATAATCTAGCACAATCGCTTGTTCTTCCCGAACTGTTGGTTTTGTTGACGTTTCCATTTTAAGGTTATATTTTATGATATTTATGAGATATTCTTTTCAAGTTAATAAAAATTACGCTTTTTTTTAACAAAAACAGAAATTTATCTCTTCCGATTATTTCGGAATAAACTCGGCCACAATTTTTAAGACACTATCAATATCTTTTTTTGGCATGTTAAGATGAAACCCTTGCAAAACAGCTTTAAGTTCATCATCATTCTGGGGTAGAAAATCTACAATTTTAGCTATATGTTCCTCTTTTAATCTTGTTAATTTTATATCCACCAATTTTTTTACAAGTTCTTTCTTTTGATCTAATGTTAATTTAACAAACTGGTCAATGTACTCTTTACCTTTATTAGAAAGATAATTAAGTTCTTTATCACGTTTCTCAATCTCTTCCAAGATTTCTCTAACATCTACAAGAGATAAAGGTTCAGATTCAATAATTTGTGGATTCGCCATTTTTCAGTTAGTTTAACATTTAATTAAGTGGATAGGATGGACATTTAACAACTTCTCTTTACCGCCATCTTTGATTTTAATTTGGTAACAAAAACCTTTTTTACCAAGAACGGTTCCGTGTAGTCCATGAAACCTTGGAAAAAATCTCCCACTTTGAATTCCAGGATTGATTTTAAGACCAACTTTATCTCCTTCATTTAAATCTTGAAAGTATTTAGTTAAAGGGATTTTACCTCTACTTCGGTAATGTTGCCTGTACTTATGCCTAGTCTTTCTCTGCTTTGTTCCTATTCTAGTTACCATGTTAGCTTTATTTTAGTTAATGATTTATAAATATATCGGTAGAGATTGATTATTTTTTATTTTACCTCTTTCCCTTCAAAAGATCCTTTCCACATCATATTAAAGAAATGATTGTAAGACATTGCTGCAACTTTGTTATGGATTAAAACCCCCATTGGTTTCTCTGTCCAAATAATAATACCAATTTTATTGTTGGTCGGAACTTTATTATCTCTTTAATTTTTTTATTTTATTTTATTTTACTTTAATATTAATAGAAGTTTTTATAAGTAAAATTTATTTACTATAGGATATTAAAGTTAAGTTGCAAATTAAATAGTATTTTAGTTATAAGATGATTAGCAATTCAAAAAGAGGTAATGCCAAAGGACAAGTAACTTTGTTTATGATAGTAGGTATTTTATTATTGATAACCATTTCCACCTTTCTTTTCATAACTAAAGAAAATAAAACAGAACAAATAGATGAATATGCTGAAAAAACTATGAGTTCATTCCAAATTAATGGGTGGATCCAAAGTTATACTGAAAATTGTTTAGATAAAACTGCTAGAAAAGCTTTAATTTATATTGGAAATAATGGAGGATATTATGTTGTTCCAGAATTATATGATCCTGATTTTAACTTACCTTACTATTTTTACGAAAACAAAAGTAAAATTATTTTGAAAGAAGAAATAGAAAATCAGTTAGCAGAATATGTTGATAATGAAATTAAATTTTGTTTAGAAAACTTTATTTATTTTGAGGATAAAGGATATTCAATTAAAGATTCTAAACCCTCTACAATTGTTAAAATTAAAAAAAACCAGGTTAATTTTAAATTAAAATTGCCATTAAAAATTTCTCAAGATGTTACCATAACAGAACTATCAAATTTTGAAGTTAATATCCATTCAAGATTAGATACTATTTATTCATTCACAGAACAATTTTTAGATCTTCAAGTTAACGATTCTCAACAAGTTTGTTTAAGTTGTCTTATTGATTTAGCTATTGAAAACGATTTAAAAGTTGAAATATATCCTTTAGATGAAAGTTATTTATTTCAAATTAATGATGAAAAAGCAGTTATTGAAAAAGAGGAAGAAGTTTATTCATATAAGTTTGTTAATTTATACGATTTTTATTACCCTGAAAATGGAACCGTAAATGAGACAAAAATCTAACTTTTTAATTGGAATTGTATTTTTAATGATTTTAACAGTTTTATTTTCACAAAATACTTTTAGTATTGAAAACGCTCCTCCAGAAACAACAAACATTAACGTTTTCAACCCAAATAATCCTCAAAATTTTGATTATATTAATGGTGATTATTCAACAATTACTGATTGGAGTCAAGTTGATTGGGGTAAGATACCTCTGTATAAAATTGAAAAAGTTCCGGCAGAAGAAATCAAATATAATGAATTAAATAAAAATCAGAAATTAGCTATGAATAGTGAACAAATCACTCACAACTTTGATAATATTGAAAATCTTAACGGTGATGTTGATAAATTTCAAGCAATGAAAGCTATTAAAGATAAGTATGGCACTGATATTAGTTTTTATTCTGATATTGGTGTTCAAATAAAAAATGATGTCATTGAAGCCACTAACGGAATTAAAGATCGGGTTAACTTAAAGAATCCTTCTTACAAAAGTGGTGACTTGAATATATTAAGTAACGGAAGAATTCTTTTTAAACCAAAAGGTCTTGAAAAATTGGACATCTCTGATTCTGAATCATTAGAAATTGGAGCTATTCATGGCCCTGATTATGAACTGATTCCAATAGAAATTAATGGGAACATAGTTGCAGGTGCAATCAAGTTTGATCAAGGGCAAGCTTATATTGTCGACGAAGATGATTTGACAATTAATGGGGTTTCTATTGCATCTTGGTATTTTTCGGAAGATAAAAAGTTGGACCCACAAAAAACCAGAATAAACATTTATTTTGATAGTGAAGTTCACGAAGGTAGTTACATTTCATTAGATAAAGAAAAAAGAAAAATTTTTGTTAGTTCTGAAGATAAACATAATTCTATTCGTGTTGAAATTAAACCTGATAATGAATATATTAAAATTGATGAAGAAAGTAAAAACACTTTCTTAGAATTTAGAGTTAAATCCGGTTCTTTTTTAGTTGAAGAACGAGAAAATAATTTAATTCCTGCAGTTTTTGCTAAACCAGATAAAAATAATGAGTTAAATGTTGGAATAAATAATGGGAAAAATACTTTAACTTTGATTAACGATAAATCTTTTTCACGGTTATCACCTTACAAAAAAGAAGATAGTGTTCCATTATCATTAACGATTTTAGATAAAAATGGAAATAATGTTTTGGGTGGAAATGAAAAAAAGAAAATAATTTTTGATGGTCATAACAATTTTATTTCTCTTTCAGAAAATTTTGCTAAAAATTTTGAAAATAAAGGTACTAACATAAATTTAGCTAATGACCGTTTAATGTTTGATTATGCCGGTTCTAAATTAAAGAAGTATGATATTGAATTAACAGGAAAAAGCACTAAAAATAATGTAGTCCTTGCTAAAGTTGCTGAATATCTTGACACTTTACCACCAAAAATGCTTGAAAATTTGGATGAAATTGAAATCATTCCAGAAGCAGATTATAATGATAGAATTCTTGTATCAAAAGGAGCAGGTGGACATGCAAGGTTTCATTCAATTACAATCAAAGAAGAACTTCTTGAACCTACTTTGTTCCGTCATGAGGTTACTCATATTCATACTCTTAAAGTAGTAGGTGATGATAATAAAAAATTTTTAGATTTCAATCGTTTTAAAAAGAAATTATCTGATAAATATTGGCAAGCAGAAATTGATGTTGACCCTCAAAGTGGAGAGGTTTATGCCACTCATAGTAGTGGAAGAAGTGTTGACATTGATGATGAAGATAAAAATAAACTTGTAGAATTGGCTAGAAATGCTAAAATGGTTCGGGTTGCTCCAGGAAGATTAAAACAAAATAATTTTAAAAGAGAATGGTTAGATGCTGCGGGTGATGAGAGTGATAATCTTGGAGATGAAGGTTTAGGATTTGCTGGTATAACTTTGTACCCTACTGTTTGGAAAGATAAAACAACGGGCCCTAAAGCAGGATTCATGGTTCCTTATGGTGCAAATAGGTTAATAGGCCCAATTAGTTGGATGGAAGACCCAAGTACTTTTATAGAAAATTTTGCCTCGAAAAATTATGATGGGTATCGAGAAGTTACTAATCCAAAAAGTAATTTTTATCAAGAACAAATGGGAAAACCTGTTTTTCAGGGATTACCTGTAGGAGAAGATAATCCTGTTATGACTCCAGAACTGGCCAACGAATGGTCAACTAAATATAAAAAAAAGTTGGAATTACTTTACAAATATGAATATATTGATCATCAAGAATGGGCGACATTATGGCAAGAAAAAGATACTATGCTAGCAAAAAAATAATGATTTTATCATTATTAGGGATTTTGTTCTTACTAGCATCTGCTCTCGGAGAAAATGAACATTATTATAAAATGACATTAGTTAATTCTGATAATGATATTTCTTTAAAAAACATAGAGGTTATCCCTACAAATAAAGATATTGAAATGTTTGGTAGCAATTATGTGATGGAATTAATTTCATTCTCAAATGAAGAATTAGACGTTGTTTTCTTTGATTTCCCCTCAATTGTTTTTTATGATAATATTGATCCTCAAACGAAAGAAATTATTGGTGGTGGAATTTTAATGCTTAACCATACTGAGTTAGATGTTTACGTAAAATATTTTGATAATGCTAAAGAGATCAATATTTATGATCTTGAGTATAATAAAGTTTTGACTATTGATGTAAGTAAATATTCTGAATCTGATTATTTTATAGAAAAAGAGATGATGATAAAAAATGAAATCCCTTCTGAAGATGAAAAAAATGATGATGATGAATTATTAGATGATAATAAACTCAAACCTAAAGAAGAAGATAATATTTTTTTAATTATTTGGATAATCTTAGGAGTGCTTTTATTAATAGTAATATTTTTGATAATTTTTGTTAAAATCACAAAAAGATAATGTTTAACTTTTTTTCTTAGTAAATCTTATATTAAATACTTAAAATTAAACTAAAGTATGGACTTTCATCAAGAATTCATCTCAGAACTTAAGAAAAAAGAGTATTCTGATAGACAGTTGGCTAAACTGAAAAGAGATTTATCGCAGAAATATAAACTAAAACATATCCCTACAAATATTCAAATTCTATTATATTGTAACGTTGAAGATTTGAATCTATTGAAAAAGAAATTACTTACTAAACCAACAAGAACAATTTCTGGTGTTGCCCCAGTAGCAATCATGACAAAACCTATGCCATGTCCACATGCTATCTCTGGAGTTGGACCTTGTATCATGTGTCCTGGTGGTCCAAAAAGTGAGTTTGGTGATGTCCCTCAAAGTTATACCGGAAAAGAACCGGCAACTATGCGTGGTATTAGAAACAAGTATAGCGCTTATTTACAAGTTTTTAACAGGTTACAACAATACATTTTACTTGGCCATAACTGTGAGAAAGTTGAACTAATTTTAATGGGAGGTACATTTCCCAGTTTTCCTGAAGATTATCAAGAAGAGTTTGTTAAAGAAGCGTTTCAAGCAATGAACGATTTCTCTGAACAATTTTTTGAAAATGGCGAGTTTAATTTCTTGCATTTTAAAGAATTCTTTGACCTGCCTACAGATGATTTTGGTAATAAAGAAAGATTAGAAAAGATTCATAAAAAAATATTATCTTTGAAAAAAGAAACTTCTTTAGAAACTGAACAAAAGAAAAATGAAACTGCTGTGATTAGGTGTACTGCTTTATGTATTGAAACCCGTCCAGATTACGGAACGTTAAAAGAAGGCAACGAAATGTTACGATTAGGAGCAACAAGAGTAGAATTAGGAATCCAATCTGTTTATGACGATGTTTTAGAAAAAATTCAACGTGGACATACTACTCAGCAAACAAAAGATTCTATTAGAATTCTAAAAGATCTTGGATTTAAAGTTGCTGGCCATTATATGCCCGGCCTACCTGGAACAGATAAAGAAAGAGATTTAGCTGGATTGAAATTATTATTTTCTGATGATGGTTATAAGCCAGATATGATTAAACTTTATCCGTGCATGGTTACTAAAGGAACAAAGTTATTTTCTGAGTATGAATCTGGAAAATTTCAACCTTTAACAGCAGAAGAAGCAGCTAAACTAATTGCAGAATTTAAAAAATCCATTCCAGAATATTGTCGGGTAATGCGTGTACAACGAGATATCCCTACTTACCAAATTGCTGCCGGCGTCGAGATGACAAATCTCAGGCAATATATTCACCAGAATTATGATGTTAAATGTCGATGTATTCGATGTCGGGAACCGAAAGGAAAAGAGATTGATTGGGATTCTGTAGAGATTAAAGTAAATGAATATGATGCTTCGAAAGGGAAAGAGTTTTTTATATCCGTTGAAGATACAAAGAATGATTTATTAGTTGGATTTTTACGGATGCGATTCCCTGCTGAAAGTTTGCGAGAAGAGATAACAGAAAAATCTGCAATTGTGCGAGAATTACATGTTTATGGAACAGCTACTTCTCTTGGTTCAGAAGGAACTGTACAACATAAAGGCTGGGGCAAGAAGTTATTATTAGAAGCGGAAAAGATTGCTAAAGAACAGGGGAAAAACAAAATGGTTATCATTTCTGGTATTGGTGTAAGAGAATATTATCAGAAGTTGGGATATGAACTAGAAGGGATTTATATTGTTAAACAAATATAACCAATAAATTTAAAAGTATAAACAACAAACTAAGCTTAAAATGGGCATATTATTCAAAACATATCAAAGGAAACACCAGTTACATGTTTGTAACGAGACTTGGCAAGTACCGGACAAAGAACATTTGGAAGAAATTCTTAAGCTGTTCCGGAAAGAAGATTTACCTAAAGCTAAGATAACTCCTGCTGATAATGATAAAATTGAACTGGAACTGAACGCAATGATTGTTAATTGTCGCGATATGAGAGATCTGAAGTTTAAATTTGGAATTTTGGCAGATATGAAACAAAAATTTCAAAAAATTTTACCTAAGAAAAAGTAAATTCTAGCTAATTAAGCTTAAACATTTCGATACATTTTTATATTAAAAGATATTGTTTCTGTATATAATAATTTAAAAGAGGTGTAAAAAATGTTTAACAAAAAAGGTTCTTTGAACTTATCAATCCAAATGATTGTTATAGTTGTAATTGCTTTCGTAGTTTTAGGGTTAGGATTAGGTTTTGTAAGAAGCCAGTTTGGTAGTATTGAAGAAAGTTCCACACAAGTACAAGACGCAATAAAACAAGATTTAATGGATCAACTTCGTCGAAGTAATATTCCGTTAAGTTTCCCAGCACAAACAGTAAAAGTTGACGCAGGTGGATCTTCTGTGCAATCTATTGGAATCAAGAATGTAAAAGATAACAAAATACAACTAGAGGTTCAATTTTTTGTAAAAGCCACAGAAGAATTTGAAGGATTTATCCCTGATGATACTAAAGAATTTTCAACTAAAAAAAATGATGGTATTAAAGCAAGCATTTTATGGGATGACCAAATTCAATATCTTCCTGCAGGAGAAACTAATGTTATTCAAGCAACGATTACAGCTCCAGACAAGCAAGGGAATTATCTCTACAAAATTGTGTTAATGGACGTTGAAAAGAGCGAAGTATATGCTGCAAAAACGTTTTTCATTAATACCCAAGGGTGATAAAAAATGGCAAAAAAATTAAACTCAAAAAAGCGGATGACTGATCAACAAGAATTCGAAGTAATGAAGTTAGTACTTGACAAATTTCTTTGGCTAGGGTTCATTGTTATGGGTTGGGGAATGTATACGGCAATCAAAACAACTACAATCCTGCCAGGACTATGGTACATGTTAGGCGGAGCAATATTATTGATAATTTTCTTAATTGTAATTGTCAAAGAATACGAGATTATCAAATAAAAATTTTATTTTTTTTATCTTTTCTTTCTTAAATCAACATTGTTTCTAAAAGTTTATAAGTTAGCCAAGTCAAAAGTTCATTAATGGTTACAAAGGATATGATATTAAGAGCTTGTAGTGTTTGTGATTTAGTTGAACTAGAGGATAACACCCTATTACCACAAACAGATACAGAAATTAAAAAACTAATTGCAAATAATTATCAACTAAGTCATACTGTTTTATCACGTCAATGTGCAAAGGATTTCTATAAAGAAGATTTTGCTGAATTTGAAGAATTATTTATTTTGGGAAAAGATAGAGATGGAAAAATAATTTACGAAACTTGTCAATAATTTTTAAATCAACATACTTTCTAGAAACTTTTTAGGATCTTTAGCTTTACTAGCAGCATGACCAATAAGAACGCCTTCAGTCCCAAGTAATAAAGCATGGCCCAAATCTTCTTTAGAATGGATACCTGCTCCGCAAAGCACTTTAGTTTTCGGACTAAGATATTTAACAACTTCTACTGCCCGGACAATAATTTCTGGCTTGGCTTCAGTTACAGAAATATTTCCGCCAATAAACTCTTTTGGTTCATAAGCGATGTAATGAGGATGTAACTGAGCAACTTTTTTAATTTCTGAAATTGTTGAAGCACAAATTACAGTTTTTAAGTTTTTAAGTTTACACAGCTTAACAATCTTTTTCAGTTCAGGTAAAGGAACTTTTCGTTCAGAATGGTTCAAGATGGTACCTTTAACACCGATTGCTTTAAGTTCACTGGCAAGTATTGATCCGGTATGTGCACCTAACTCATCATCATCAGTATGTTGCGAAAACACCATTAAATTAGTTTTCTGAGCAATCTCTTTAATTGTTAACAATGATGGAGCGATTGCAATTTGATAATTATTTTTTCTAACTTTAGAAATTTTTCTTGCCAAATCTAACGCTTTATTTCCAAAAGATTCTTTGTACGTTTTGAAGTTGATTAAGATGAGTGGTTTTGCCATTTTTACTTTTTCTTCACTTTATATTTAACATCAATATATTCATGGTCGATTCTTTTACTAGTAGTAGGTTTTCTACCTTTCCCTTTATTAAATTTGTTGAGCATTCTAAAGAGGTAACCTATAACAACGATGATTAGAATTAATGGAATTAAAAATAAAAGAATATTAAAAACGATCACAATTGCGGTTACAATTATTACTAAAGCGATTAATGTTACAATCCAGGCTTTAATTCCTCTTACTACGAACATATTTTAGATAATAACTTACTCCTATAAAAATACTTCCCAACCCCATAGTTAACAAAAATATCTTCACACTAATTCCAATAAAAAATCCTATAGGGAAAGTCTGAATAAGTAAAGAATCTATTGGGAAAAGCCAATTGCCTTGCGGGAAAAAGATCTGATGAAAAATTGTAAAAGTTGTGTTGAAACTGATTAAAACAAATAATAGAATTAGTCCAATTGAAATTAATGTTGTTATTCCTCCACATTTGAAAAGTTTTTTCAATTGGTCTTTATTCTTCCTATAATAAGTAATGATCAAAGTTATAATAATTAAACGAAAATAAAAAAGATAATCAATTAAATTCATTACTCCTTTAACATCTTCTAAATGTGAAACTTCATTAGTGGTATAATTCAAATTCAATTCCTGTTTATTATTTAGAAAATCTATTGTTTCTTGTTGATTTTCAGTTAAATCAGATAACCCTAATACTACTTTGTACGAAAAGAGCAATAAGAATAGAGGAAGAAAGATACAGAAAACAATTAAGATTAGTTTATTATGATTCATTTTAATGTTTTTCATTTTCTAAACCGATAATAATGCCAAACAGCAGAAAAAATTACGAACATAATCAGGAAGACCCATAAACTCCAAATCCCAGTTTCTATTATTCCCCAGATTAAAGCGAGGATTGCAGCTAGACTCCAAAAGATTTTCAAAATTAACATAATTTCAAAATGTTCTTTTTTCTTACAGAAGTATGAAGTACCACCGATACCAATTAATGCAGCTCCGACTAAACGAGCGAAAACTAGATTCTCTAACGGAAATCCAAACAATCCTAATGTCCATTTAGTAAAGAAGATTAACGGAATTGCGACTAAGAAATCTACGATGAAATGAATCTTAAACCAGACCCTAAGAGATTTGGAAACTTGTTTCATAGAATTAGGAAATAACAGAATTATATAAAACTTACTTTATATGTTTATAAGAATTTCTGGTTTGTATAATGATTTTTCTAAAAATTGTATCTCTTCCTTTTTTTTCCCTTCTGAAATATGGCTATAAAATACTGCGGCCATATTGTCCATTAATTCATCAACCGTCCCTAATAATCCAGGATGATCTTCTAACGCTTGCCCTAATGGTTTGTTAATCAATCTTACTTTTTTTGGATTAGTAATTATTTCTGCCCTTTCGATTAATGTAATCAATTCTTTTTCAATTTTTATTGAGGGAGTTAAACCTTCATCAACAGCAAAATTCATCATTTCTAAAAGAAGATTATAATTTACCAAATCAATCGCTAATGGTTTAATTGAATGAGGATATTTTTCAAACTGTTTGACTAAAAATGGAATATATTCCCCTAATCCCGGACCAACTTCACAATATTGTTTTTTTGGATCTGGATTAAATGGCCGTTCCATGTGATATTCTGATAATGGTCTTGCAGTAACTGAAAAATAATTATTTTTGTATCTAGGAGAAGGACAGCTGAAAAGTGGACTTCGATCGCTATGCGTTAACAAAATATATCCTGAATCTTTATCAGTTATTTTAATCAACCTTTTTTTACTAGCAATTTCTGGTTCCATTTCAAGAAATAAAAATATTAAAAAGAAAAATAAAAAAAATTACTGGCAACCAGCACAACTTGAACAATCGCTAGGACCGCAACCGTCATCGTCTTTCTTCTCTTCACCATTAGCAACACTTTCTTTAGCTTCATCTGCTTTAGGTTCTTCTGGATCGTTTATACCAACAACTTTAACTTTAAACACTAAATCTTTTCCAGCTAATGGATGATTAACGTCAATTGTAACTTTACCATCTTCAACTTTAGTAATCTTTGCTGGGATTTGTTGTCCTGTTGGAGCTTGCATCATTAACATCATGCCAACTGCAGGTTCAGGTTGTTCAGGTAATTTGTCCCGAGGAACTTCTTGGACCATTTCTGGTCTTACCGGACCGTAAGCTTCTTCTGATTTAAGAGTGAATTCTTTCTCTTCATCTTTTTTCATTCCTTCAACAGCTTTTTCAAAACCAGGAATTACTTGTTGTGCTCCTACTTCGAATTGTAAAGGTTCTTTACCTTCAGAACTATCAAATACGGAACCGTCTTCTAACTTACCGGTATATTCAACTTTTACTTTATCTCCTTTCTTAACTTCTGTCATTTTGTATATTTCCTCCTAAATTAGGTTTATTTTTATTTTTTTATTGTTTTTATAAATTTATGGGTTTTAATGTATTACCTTAGCAATTTCATCGCTCATACCAGCTTGTTCCATTAAGTATTCATTATAAAGTTTATTAATTCCATCTATTTTTGGAACGTAACGACGAGCTTCGTCTGTTGTTTGGTTTTTCTTTAAATCCCAAAATGTATCTGCACCAAACTTAATCATACTATTAGTCATCCCACTAGGTCCTCTATTGTAGCAAGCCATGGTAAAATCCCAAAGATCTTTTTCAGTCCATTCTTTGTAATCATTAGGCATTTCTCCACGTTTTTTCATGATTCTTTCTCCATAATGGTCATGAATAAATCTGAGATAAAATGCTCCCATTTCAATATTAATTTTTGGATTGTATAAATCAGCCGTTTGAAAAGTACTTCTACCAGTTAAATTAGAAAACTTCTTACCCATTTTTTTTGCAATATATTTTCCCGTTCTTGGAGTAATCTGCATCAAACCACGAGCTCCAGCATAAGATTTTGCGTCTACTTCTCCTGCACTTTCATTAATTGCTAAAGAAAACATCATCGTGTAAGGGATTTCATATCTATCGGCAGCAGCTTTAAATAATTCATCATGTTCTCTTGCTTTTACAAATTTCTTGATAGTTGCTTTTTTATTATAACCTTGAGAGATGGTATCATAATGTGCTTGTGCTCTTGGATGCAATTCTTTATCAATAATTTGTTGTCTGCTAAATGTTTGTTCTAATTCAATTTTTAATTCTTTAAAATCTTCTAAATGTATTTGTGGAATATTTTCTCTAACTAAATCTGTTAAATCTAATCCTGTTTGATTAAAATCTAAATCTGGTAAACTTGTTTCCGTAAATAAATTTCCTTCAGTAGGTTCTAAAATAATTTCTGCAAAAGCTTCATCTACCGGTTCTTGAACTAAGTTTTGTTCAACATATTCGACTTTTTGTTCACTTGAGAAAGGAGTTCCTTGTGAATTTGAATCAAAATAAGTTAAAGCTGTTGATATTGCTAAACTAGTAGTTCCAGTAAGTACGGCCATCCTGAGCCAATTAAAAACATCTCCAGACTCTTGTCGAGAATTATATTCGTTCAATGCTCTGTTAACTTCTTTAACAACAATTTCGTTCCATTTTGGTAAACCTACACCGGCAGCTAAGTACATTGCAGTTTTAATTATTGGTGGTGGTTGTGTTGCTTCTACAAACTCATGAGCAGTCATTAAATATCCTAAATCTAAAGAAGCTCTTGCCATTATTGGTTCTGTAACTCTAGCTAATCTTGGCTGATTCTTATTAAGCCAATGTCCTGTTTGCTTTGTCCAGGTTGCTAATTCTTCTAATTGTTTTCTTGGATTCATTTTTTCAAGCATATTATCCTCAAATGTTAAAATAATAATTAAAAATTATTCTGTACTTGGACAAGCTCTTGCACAAACTTCATAACTTCCTGGCTGTCCTATTTGTGAATATTGTTCTATTCTTGCTCCAGAAAAAATTCCAGAATATAAATTAGAATCAACATTTTTAAAATATTTGAATAATTCGTGTCTTGCTCTATCCTCAGCCATTGTTCTTCCTATACTAATGTTTGTAGTTTTAAGGCAACTAGTAGCACAAACTTTATTTTGAGTAGTCTTAATTCCAGGTTCTAGACCTTTTTCTGTTGGAATTGAAGTGGTTGCACAACCAGCTATAATCACTGGAATAGAAATTGCAGTTGCAATCTTTCTTCCAACATTAACAATTTTATCTAAATTCATTTTTTATTTACCTCGTTTAAATTAGTATTATACTAAGAGTTAAGCTCATTTATAAACTTTTTGGTTATTTTATCACTTGGTAGTGATTACAGCAGAAACATTTAAATAGATGAAAGAATATAAGCCATTATGGATTCAATTTATCAGAAAAGCAGGGATTTAGTTCATCAAGTAAATGACGTATTATTTGGTTATCCAGATGTTATAATTTTTGGTGAGAATCATATTGATCCTACCCATAAGGAAGAGCAGGCAAAAGCTATTAGACGTTACACACCGGAATATGTTCTGTTAGAATGTTTAGATCAGATGAATCCTGAAGAAGCACATAAAATCAACAGAATTTATTTTAGAATGACTCTAGAAGAAATAACAGACCACTTTAATGTCAATCTTAATGAAATTGGAGTCACTTCTAATACTATTCCTAATTTTAATCAATATCTTGAAAATTATGCTACTGAATTAGCAGATCATTTTGTTAAAAATAATATACACCGACCAGAAAAAGCAAGAGAATCTGCAATGAAAAGCGTTTATTCTGGAGTGATTCCAAAAGAGATTGAAGAATTAATAAAAACTCCCTTGTATGAATTTTCTTCTGCTTCTTATCAAGCAGTTGAAAGATTTATTTTTAAAACAATGGCGGAAACTGATAGTTCTCATCCAAAATTTGAAAAAATTTGGGACTTAAAAAATTATCTTGATCAGATGGTGCCAATTCATAGAAGCAAATTACCGCACCAAGTAATTAGAGCATCAACTTTAATAGGATCTGAATTAGCTGGTTGCGATATTAATAAAGATGATCTTCCCAGAATTGATTCTGAAAGTGATTCTACTCCCGAAGGGATAACTAATGAATTTGTTAATTTGGCAAATTATGTTAATGGTAATCGTAAAAGAAGAGAAGAGACCATGGCCACAAGAATGATTGAATTTGCAAACAAAAGAAAAAATGCTTCTCCAGTAATTGTTGTTGTTGGTAGTACCCATATAAAAAGGAGTTCATTTATTCATCCCGCATTAAGAGCTGCAAAAATAAAATATCGAACCATCAAACAAAAATCTAATGTTCCTGAAAGTGAATCTTATGGTTATGCTTTAGATATAATTTTTAAAGAATAATTATACAACTTCTTCAACTGAACTAAATAATGATTCTAGTCCCGCTTTCAAATTATCTCTTTCCGCAATGAAATTATGAACTTTAGGATTGATTATCCATTTAATATCTTCAGTTTTAGACTGCGTGTTAACAAAATAAATTGTTAATGATTTAAATTCAACAAAAAAGTCCCAGTTCTTTTCCAAAAAAATTAAATTTTCTTTCTTGTTAGAAACAACAATTCCAAAATGGTTAGTTTTATCTAAACTTTTTAGAGAATCTAACCCATCAAATTCTGGAAAAACAAAAACAGTTAATTCTTTATCATCATATTTAACTTTTAGCTGATTATCTTCTTCGTTAATAGAAATAATCTTATTTTCGTACAAATCTCTCTGTTTAAGAAAGTTAGTGATCCATTCTTTTAATGAATTTTTGTTTTCCATCGAGCCTCTTTTAATTACGATTACAATTACAGAA
>Ga0233429_1000375_pt1 | contig 75384 bp, 64 predicted proteins | sample SI_118_April2016_3_FD_179879 | JGI IMG/M metagenome (GOLD analysis project Ga0233429, IMG submission 179879) | Seawater microbial communities from Saanich Inlet, British Columbia, Canada - SI_118_April2016_135_MG | ecosystem: Environmental > Aquatic > Marine > Inlet | place: Canada: British...
TTTGTTGATGATTATAGCCTGTTCCGCCAAAGATGGCTATAATTCTTAAATTGGTATATTTGGCAAGATCTTTGAAATCCTTTTCAATCTGATGAACCAGTTCTCTTGTGGGGGCAAGGATTAAAGCTCTTGGGGTCCCATTTTGGTTTTTAAATGGTTTTTTTATGAATGCCGTTAGAATAGTGATAATGAAGCTGGCGCTTTTACCCGTCCCGGTCTGTGCTTTAGCAGTGGCATCTTTTCCTTTCAGTGTATGGGCAAAAGCTTTGCCTGTATAGGAGTGCAATAGCTGAATTTTAAATCAAAAATTGCATGCATGACACTCACCGGAAGATCATGGTCATGAAATTTTGTTTCCCCTTCTTTTTGTTCTACCGGGAAATCATGGATGGACCATTTTTTCTTTTTTTTAGACCTTGTAATAGGTGTTTGGGTTTTGGGTCTGGACGGTGATGGGACAATGGTTGATTCTATCTTGCTCTTTTTGCTAAAAAGTGCTTTTAAAAATAAAAAAAAATGTTTCAATCGTTACTTTCTTTTATGGGTTAAATGTTAACTGCCTGGCTATCATTACATAGGTTTTTAACAGACGAACAGGTTTTTGTGAAGCTAAAATTGCTAAAACTTGATTTTACCCTCCGGCAACCAGTGGCAGCAATTGAATTTTAGAGTTGTCAGGAATTATTGTTTCAATAAACTTTGGGCTTGAGACAAGCCTGCCGTTTAAGCGGACAACAGAACAAAATTCAACATTATCGAGTGTTTCCAAAAGAGCTGCCATGGTCAGGTTTTCAGACCATGGCATTTGTTTTTCATCAACTTCTATCATGTATTACACAACACCATTTTTCTTTAAGACTTCCATGACTTCTGGAAAATCAATGCCCAGGCGTTTGACGGTTGCAACGGTGGGGATACCTCTATTGTTCCATCCGCGTCGTTTATATACTGCATCTTTAAGCAATTCATATTGTTCTTCTCTTTTTTGTCTTAACACTGCCACTTTTTCTTTGGAATCCATGTTGCTGATATCAAAACTGTATTTTTCTTTGAGTTGTTCATCATACCGTTGCTCTCTTGATTCATATTCTTCAATAGTCACAGGGCCGACTGCTCTATAGGGAAGGGTGTCATGTTCCCGTGTGCCAAATCCCATTTTCAGGTTGAAAATCCTCTGGAAGTTATAAACAGCCTCGCTCATGGAAAGGAGATCCTCGGGCGTGGATTGTCTGCCGGTAACAGCAGAAAAGAAATCAGCATACCAACCCAGATGTTTGGCAACCTTGGCAGGTTCTGATGTATCTTTATTGTCTTCAGGAATAATATCATTCCATGGTAGTTTGCAAAGTCCGCAAAGACCAAACCAGGTTCTGAACATGGGGAACCAGTGAAGCGCCTCAGCCTTGTCTTCAAATGTCGGCATGAAATTGTGAACCATATCAAGGAATATGAGCCAGGCTTCATCATGTTGAGGTCCTTTCAAAGCAAGCCCATATCCTCCCTGCTGGGCAAGAGATTCTTTGGTCATGTATTCGGAAAATTCAAGGCCCTTGGATTCCATTCCAATATCCTGCATAAAGGCTATGTCAGCACCAAAGTCTTTTGCAAATATTTTTTTCATTTGACGTATGCCTTTGCCGACAATAGCACCAAACCCTTTGCCTCTTGCCATCTGGTGTATGATTTCAAGGGCATTAAAGCGGTTGCCGAAGCTCAAATCCAATCCTCCGGTATGGTCGATTGTAATCTGGTTGTTTTCAAAACATTCCATGACAAATGCCAGGGAAGTTCCCACAGAAATAGTATCAAGGCCATAGGCATCACAATAAAAATTAATTTCTATAATGGTATGGGCATCAAAAATACCCAGACTGGAACCGCAACCTGCCACTGTTTCATACTCAGGTCCGTCCACAAATACTTTTTTACCACTATAGGGGCCTGTAAATGGTGAAAAGTCCTTTACTCCATGTGAGCAGGCAACGGTACAGCCTTTCCAGCAACCATCAAAACCCTTGTCAAAAATATGTTCGTATACTTCTTCTCCAATGACACGACTTTCCGGATGTGAACCAAACTTGAAGTTATGAACGGGCAGGCAGTCATGATCATTCATAATAGGTACAAGGTGGGTGGTCCCCACCAGGGACATCCTGTTTTGTTTGGGGTCAAGTTCTCTTATCTCTTTTGAGTGTGATTTGGTGACCAGTTTAAGGGCATCAAGATCAGCAGGGTTATTGGATTTCATAGAAATGGCACCAAATCTTGCCACAATGGCTTTGATTTTTTTGTCGGCAAAAACAGTGCCTATACCACCGCGCCCGGCTTGTTTGTATCTGACTCTTTTACGTCCGGCATCCCACCAGGAAAAATTAAGACAGCCAAAATTTGTGTGCACGGCCCCGGGACCTGCTGTGACAACTGAAACGTTTACAGGTTTGTCCACATCAAAATGCCTGGTTAAAACATCTGAAAGCTCATAGGAATCTGTTGGAAGATCGTTGGTTTCTAAAATTTTAATTTTATTTTCAATTCCGTCAATGAAAATAATGGTATCTTTTTTTGCTTTCCCATCAACCTGGATTACATCAAACCCTGAAAACTTTTTATAAGGCCCAAAATATCCTCCAACGTTTGAATCAATGGGGGAACCGGTTAAAGGAGAAATGGCAGTCACAATACTTTTCCCTCCACCAGGATATCCCGGAGTTCCGCCAAGGGGACCCGAAGATATGCATATTGCATTTTCAGGGTCATTCCACTTGGTACTCCCTGAAACAGCATTCCACATCAACCAGAGATCATATCCTTTTCCTCCGATGAATTTTTGTTTTATTTTTTCTTGGATGGGGTTGATTATTATATCAGTTGTATCAAGGTTTATACGCAGCGACTTATCTGTATAGCCTTTTTTTATTTCTGCGCGTTCATACGAGATGGACTTGATTTCTTTTAGATCGATTTGAACCATTTTATTACTCCTTCAACTATAATGTCTTTATTTGTGTCTGTTTTTGGGTACATTAATATATATCATACTTTTTTCTTTAGACAAAGAATAGGCATATAAAATTACATGCAGTTAATTAAATTTTAAAATGGTTAAACCGTTTTTAGTATAACCACTATGAGATGTCAATAAATGCAAGCAAATATTTAAACTGATAAATATGTAAAAAAACTTGACTTTTCATACCATCCATAGTTAATCAAAGCAGTGAAAGGCTCGTAATTATTGATAAAGGTGTATAAATGCTGATATTAGCAAATTTTTTTGAAGCCATAGCCGTCGTCTTGAATTATGCGCTTACATTTTATATGTGGATTGTTATTGCAGGTGCGGTTCTATCTTGGGTAAGCCCTGATCCCTACAACCCAATTGTCAGATTTATCAACACTGCAACCGAGCCGGTTTTTTATCAAATCAGAAAAAGGCTTCCTGTGAGTTTTGGGGGGCTTGATATATCTCCTATTATAGTGATTTTAGCTATTATTTTTCTTCAGACCTTTGTTGTGAACAGTCTTCACGGGCTGGCTCGCACAATAGCACAATGAAAAGAGGGGTATTCTAATGGGCATAACACCATTGGTTGTTAAACAAAAAGAGTTCACGACTAGATTCAGGGGTTTTGACGTTCAGGAGGTAGATTATTTTCTTGAAGATGTTGGAAGAGAACTTGATCATCTGAATTATTCCATTCAAAGTCTTCAAGAAGAAAATCACCGGATAAACCTGGAGAATCAGGGCTATAGAAAAAGAGAAAATACTATGAAAAATGCCATGATTCAATCCCAGAAAGCCCTGGATCAAATGAAAGAGAATGCTAAAAAATCTTCACAGCTGATTATTGCCAAAGCTGAAGTTGAGGCGGAAAAAATCTTAAATAGAACCCATAAGAGGCTTTCACAACTTCATAGTGATATAATTGAGCTGAAACGCCAACGAATCCAGCTTGAAATGCAAATCAGTGCTGTAATTGAATCCCATTCAAAAATGCTTGAAATGACAAAAGAAGAAAATAAGGCTGCCGATGAGACCGATTCTACCTTAAGGTTTATCAAGCAGGCATAAATTTTCAATTAAGGACTACAGATGGCAGAAATTGATGCTTTTTTTAAGCTAATGCACGAACAGGGCGCTTCCGACCTCCATTTATCCTCAGGCCAGCAACCTGCATTAAGGCTTAATGGAGATATTGAGCGTATAAAATACGAAACTCTGAACAGCGATAAACTGCGGGGATTATTATATGAAATTACCTCGCAGGAGAAAATTAAAGTTTTTGAAGAAACGGGGGATGTGGATTTTGGCTATGAAATTCCAGGAATGGCCAGATACAGGGCAAATTATTTTATGCAAAAAAACGGTGTCTCAGCTGTTTTTCGAGAGATCCCGTCCGAGATACTTACTGTAGACCAATTAGGGCTTCCACCTGTTATTTCAAAGTTGGCCGAACTTCCAAGAGGACTTGTGCTTGTCACAGGGCCAACAGGTTCCGGTAAATCAACTACTTTAGCAGCAATTATAGACCAGGCAAATCGAATCAGAAAAGATCATATCATCACTGTTGAAGATCCTATAGAGTTTGTGCACAAAAGTCAGAGATGTATTGTGAGCCACAGGGAAGTGGGACTTCATACTCAGACATTTTCCTCAGCTCTGAGAGGAGCTTTGCGTGAAGACCCTGATATTATACTTGTGGGGGAGTTAAGAGATCTTGAAACCATTTCTCTTGCCATAGAGGCTGCATCTACAGGGCACCTGGTATTTGGTACCCTGCATACCTCCAGTGCCGCTAAAACCGTGGATAGAATTGTTGAAGTGTTTCCTTCTACTGAACAGGCCCAGATACGATCAACCCTGTCCGATGGATTAAGGGCTATTGTGGCCCAGACCCTGTTTAAAAGAATAGATAAAAAAGGCAGGTGTGCTGCCATGGAAGTCCTTGTGGCAACGCCTGCTGTGAGAAATCTGATCAGGGAAGCCAAAACGCACCAGGTCCCTTCAATGATCCAGACCGGCAAACAATATGGGATGCAATTGCTGGACGATGCTATCATGCAATTGTACAAAAAAGGATGGATCAGCCCTGATGATGCCTATGGCAAGGCAAATAATAAATCTTTGTTCCGGCCATTCCTAAAGAAACCACCGTCTGATTTTACAGAAGCGTAAAGTTTTTATAATTGGTCAGTTTTTATTTTAGGAAGATTCTTGATTTTGTAGAAAGATTTTCTGTTTTGAAAAATTAAAACTAAGAGGAAAACGGCGTGAAGAAACAGCAGATTGACTATATCCTTTCAAAAATGCTGGACTTTCGTGGCAATGTTTCAGACCTGAATATTACACCGGGCAAACCATTACAGGTTGAATCCTCAGGTGAGTTGGTTGGGGTGGAAATGGAGCCTGAGTTAAAAGTGTTGACTCCGTTTCAAACTGAAATATTTGCATTGAATCTGATTAATAATAATCGCAAGCTTACAGAAACGCTTGTCAGAGAAGGATCTTGTGATCTTTCTTATCAACTCGGGGGAAAAGCGCGTTTCAGGGTGAATATTTTTTCAAGGTCAGGCAAGTACTCCATTGTCTTAAGAAAACTTGAGACAAAAATTCCAACCATGGAAAAACTGAATCTGCCCAGGCCGTTTCACAACATGGCAGAAGAGAAAAATGGTATTATTTTTGTTACCGGATCTACGGGCTCAGGAAAATCAACTTCTCTTGCTGCATTGCTGGATAAGATAAATGAAACAAAATCGGTTCATGTTATAACACTTGAAGATCCAATTGAATATCAACATCCCCAGAAAAAATCCACTTTTAACCAGCGGGAGCTGGGAGCTGATTTTGATACTTTTCCAACGGGCTTGAGAGCAGCCTTGAGACAGGCGCCAAAAGTGATCCTGGTGGGTGAGATGAGAGACAGGGAAACAGTGGAAATCGGCCTTGCTGCAGCTGAAACAGGGCATTTAGTTCTGTCAACATTGCATACCATAGATGCGGGTCAAACAATTAATCGTATTTTGGGAATGTTTCATACAGAAGAAGAAAAACAGATCAGAATTCGTCTGGCAGATACTGTCAAATGGGTGATTGCCCAGAGATTACTGCCTAAAATCGGCGGTGGAAGGGTGGCGGCTTTTGAAATTATGGGCACAAACTTGAGGGTAAAAGATTGTATTCTTAATGGTGAATCAGAGGGTAAAACCTATAATTCTATCATTTCTGCGGGCAAGTCCCAGGGCATGATTACTTTTGATGAATATATCATTTCTCTATTTGAGAAAGGGGATATCACTGAAGATACTGCATCCTCTTATGCGTCACGCAAGGATATTGTGGGCCGAGGCCTTGATTCGATAAAAAGCGCCAGGGGTGAGATAACTACAAATATTAATTCATTGGAAATCGATCATGGATATAAAGGAAAAGAATAAACCATGAATGTGACATGCCATAATTGTAATACAAAATTTAAGATTCCGGATCAAATGATCCCCATTGACAAAATTTCAATATTTAAATGCCCCAAATGCAAAGAAAAAATAGAGGTCCCTGCTGTGAAGCAGCAAAAAAAAGCCAGTTCTCATCAAAGGCAACCCTTTCATCTTTCCTTTGATGAGAAGTTGAGCGCCCTGATTTGTATAGGAAGTCCGGATTTAAAAAACAATACCGTTTCAGCAGTTAAACATATGGGGTTGAATATAGAGGTTGTGACAAATTTTAAAGCAGCACTGAAAAAACTTGAATATCATCTTTATCATTTGGTGATAATGGATGATATTTTTGATCAGAATAAAGGAACTGCGGGTATTCTTGACAGAATGAACACAATGGATATGTCGCTGCGACGTAGGATCTGTCTTGTTTGGCTCAGCAATAAATTCAAAACCAATGATAATTTGACGTCTTTGCATTTTAGTGTGAATGCTATTCTTAATCCGAGTGATATCTCCCATCTTGAACAATTTTTATCTCGTACCCTGTTGGAACATAAACATTTTTATACGATTTATAATGACTCCATGAAAATGGCGGGAAAAGGTTAAAAAGATTTGACAGCCATGGCCTTATATGACCATACTTTCATTAGAATTGAAATGCATACAATCCTAAGCCAAAAGGAGAAATACATGGTAATCATCTCAAATGTCACTTATCCCCCTGAAAGTACAAGGGAAATTGCGAATCGATATCTTAAGGCACCAGTTCTGCCTGATTTTTTGAATAAAAAAGGACCCTATGTCTCTGCCAGTAAAACCGGTGGAATGAATTCCATCACTTTTTATGAATTGGATAATGACAGGCTTGCAGAAGGCTTAAAATCCATTGGCGAGAGCCTGGCAATATATTTTGGTGTGCCTGGATATAAATATGATCTTAAACCATATTTTGAGCTTGAAGAGGGGCTGTCAATACTGGGACTGTAATTTTCATAAATATCACAAGAATAAATTCAGGTTCGGCCTTGAAAGAGTTTCAGGATCAGATTCAAATATTAAATCAAGATTGTTTTTGATATCATCCATTGTTTGTGCGTGATTAAGCTTTTTTAAAATATGATGCCCAAATTTAAAATTTGCACAAAAATAAGGAGAAAATTTTTTAAATAGTTTGACGCTGAAGTAATCGGTATAATGATCTAAAAGGATCTGGGCCATCCTCATGGCTGTTGTATAAAAAATATCTTTGCCAGGAGAAAATCCTTTTGCCCACTGGGAAAAAAGCCAGGGCCTTGCAACAGCCATTCGGCCCACAGAAAGCCCCTGACAGGAAGTTAGTTCCATCATTTTTTCTGCATCTTCCTTTACAAAAAGATTTCCATTGCCAAAAACGGGAATTTCAACTGCCTGCCTGACAAGGGTTATGGCATCCCACAGGGGAGGTCTCGTTCTCCTGTCAGGTGCTATTCTGGGATGAAAAGTGAGTGCATCAGCCCCAGCGTCTTCAAAACGCCTGGCCATATCCACAGCAAATTGAGGATTGTTGTCCCATCCGAGCCTGAATTTAACAAATAAAGGGATAGAAACGGATTTTCGAACCGATTTTACAATACTTGATGAAAGTTCAGGGTTCTTTAACAGCGCAGCCCCACAGCCTTGTTTGCAGATTGCAGCCACTGAACAACCGAAATTAAGATCAACACCAAAAAAGCCTTCTCTTTCTATTCTTATAGCGGCTTTTGCCATACTTTCCGGTTCAGATCCAAAGATCTGGCAGACAAGATATTCAAGTTCTTCTGGCCGCCAGCTAAACACGGGGGATACATTGCTGTTTTCACTGGGAATAGCTTTTGCACTGCACATTCCTGTGAACAAAAGGCCAAACCCGCCAAATTCAGAGATGAGCTGCCTTAATGCAATATGACCAAGCCCTGCCATTGGAGCAAGCACGAGCCTGTTATGAAGGATTTTATCTTTTATGGTTAAATTTTTTAAAAGGTATTGGGAAAGCTTATGGTTTTTCATTCTCTATTCAGCAAAAAGTGTTTAGGTAAAATGGTGCTAATTAACCAGGAACCTAAGCCCTTGTCAATGCCTTGTTTTGTCCCTGATCCACCATCAAGGTACCACCTGCTACGTTGACTGCGGTCGTTCCTCCCTGCGGAGTATGACTTAGGCCGTCACGGGGACCCTAATTGATATCACCGAACGAAATCAGATCGAACTGCGCATGAAAGAAAACGAATCAAGATATCGAGATTTGTTTGAGAATCTGTACGATGGAGTTGCTGTTTATCTTTACGGACGATCAATTAATTGGCAAATACAATGTTCTTAAAGATCCACTTATCGAACGCCAAGGGTTATTGCCACTGATCCGCACTGTATATGAAGAAGGACAGACGATTAACTTCACCTGCGACTGGGATGGAAATGATATCCCAACTATAAATTTGAAAGGTTCCAATCATGTCAGTATTCAAGCCACTATGTTTCCGATTCACAACCCGGCAGGGGAGTTGACGAATGTGATCAATAATTGGATCGATGTCACCGATCATAAAAAAGCCGAGAAAGAAATTCTTAAACTGAACCGGGATCTGGAACAAAAAGTGAAGACGCGTATTCTGGATTTAAAAAATGCGTTAAAAGATGCAACAAAGGCAAACAATGCCAAATCCAACTTCCTTGCAGGCATGTCCCATGAACTTCTAACTCCCTTGAATGCGATTATTGGTTTCCCCGGGATTCTTGAAAATCAGCATTTTGGAAAGCTGAATAAAAAACAGATAAACTATGTCAATGATATCCTTGAAAGCGGGAAGCATCTGTTATCTCTGATTAATGATATCCTGGATCTTTCAAAGGTGGAGGCAGGAAAAATGGTATTAAAACCAGAATTTTTAAATATCAATGATCTAGTTGAGAATAGTTTGCTCATGATACGGGAAAAAGCTTTGAAACATGGGATTGAACTTCAATTTACGGGAGATGAAAAATTAACGGCAGCAAAGATCTATGCGGATGAGCAAAAGCTAAAACAGGTTCTATACAACTTGAACTCAAATGCTGTAAAATTCACAAGGGATGGAGGTAAAATATCCCTTTCCACACACTATATTTTAAATTATGGGGAATTAAAAGAGTCGTTTAAAATCTTAGTTAACAATGAGCAGGATGCATTTCCTGCCGTTGTTATCTGTGTTAAAGGTACAGGGTCTGGAGTACCTTTTGAATTGACACAGAATATTTTTGAAAAATTTTTTCAGGCAAGCCAGGGATATTCTGATAAAACACCTGGAACTGGTCTGGGCATTCCTTTGACAAAAAAATTTGTACAAATGCATAAGGGCAAAATTTGGGTGGAGAGTGAAGGAAAAGATAAAAACAGCCGGTTTTTTGTATTCCTGCCAGTAAAGATCCAGGAAAAAAGCACCAGAGGTTGATTTTTGGAATTGTTAAGAATACCACAAAAAATCTGAACTGATTCGACCCTGATAAACGTATGCTTTTGGCGAGTACTGTGTCTATAACAGCTCAGAATGATAGCATTCAAAAGATTGATCCTTTTCCTAAATAAAGGGGATAAATCAACAAAGAATTTTTCAAATTACCAATAATGCCAGTTTTGGCAATATTGGTAATTTAATTTTCCGGGGCCATGACATGGAATACATCACCAGACATTACCACGTGGACCTTGCACTTGTCTGGGCTTTAAGATTAGAAGAAAAGACTGATCAGAATAGAATTGTAACAAAAGATTTATTTTTCAATTTACATGCTTTAGCCCTTGTTTTAGGTTGTCATTTGCTTGACATAAAACCCCTTCTATAATATCTTAAAGCGTTATTTTAGAAGAGATGGAAACAATGATCAATAAGCATGAGCAAGAAAAAAAACAATTTAAAAGATTGTTCCAACAACAGGGTATTGACAAGTTTAGTTCACGGTTTCAGGTTTTAGAAGCTTTTTTAAAACTTGAGCACCATGTAACCATAAAAGATATCCTGGTGCAGCTTGGGCAAGATAAGATTAAGCTTGACCAAGGCCTTGTATTAAGCAGTATGGAGCTTCTGTGCAGATTCGGATTTGCTAGCAAAATAGAATTCGATGACAAAGAAACTCAATATGAGCACAGACATCTTGGATTACATCATGACCATATGGTCTGTACAAAATGCGATAGCATACTTGAGTTTAAAGATGAGGAGATAGAAAGGCAACAGCTCAAGGTGGCAGATGTTTATGGGTTCCTCATGCTTCAGCATAAAATGGAAATATATGGTATTTGCTCCAAGTGTATGGAAGAACGTAACACCATTGTATCGCTTCACAAGGCAAGGCAAGGTGAAAAACTGATTGTAAAAGGTTTTGAAGCCGGAAAAAATATGCAATTGCGAGTTTCTTCAATGGGGCTCAAAATTGGAGATTCGGTTGAAATTGTTTCTGCTGGTTTTGGAGGCCAGATGGTAATCGCAACCCGGGAAAACCGTTTGGTTTTAGGGAAGGGAATGACAGAAAAAATAAAGGTTCAAGTCCTATCAAAGATAAAAACTTCAAACCAGGATAAAAACAAAGAATCAAAGGATATTATAGAATCCCCTCTATTACTCAGCCAGATGAAAACCGGACAGGAGGGAATTATTCGAAAGGTAGCAGGAGAAAGCGCTTTAAGGCGCAGATTGCTTGAAATGGGAATCAACAGAGGCTCGGTCATATATGTAGAAAAATACGCACCGCTGAAAGATCCAATTGAACTTGTTATTAAAGGATACCATATATCGCTTCGGGTTGAAGAAGCTGCAAATATTTTTGTTGAAAAGGTTAGATTTATAAAAAAATAATATGAACAAAAAATTGACTATTGCCCTTGCAGGAAATCCCAATTGCGGCAAGACAACTATATTTAACAATCTCACAGGCGCAAGACAGAAAGTGGGTAACTGGCCGGGCGTAACTGTGGAGAAAAAAGAAGGAAAGTTACAGCATAAAAAATATGATTTGAGGGTTATTGATCTTCCAGGTACTTATAGTCTTACTCCATTTTCAATCGAAGAAATCACAGCAAGAGATTTTATTTTAAATGAAAAACCAGATATAGTTATTAATATTATTGATGCCTCTAATCTTGAGAGAAGCCTTTTCCTCGCCATTCAGATCATGGAGCTCGGTCGACCTGCTTTATTTGTGTTGAATATGTCTGATGTCGCAGAAGCAAATGGGATTAAAATTAATGAGAAAAAATTATCACTATTGCTGGGATTGCCTGTTGTCTTTACAATCGGAAATAAGAATAAAGGAATTGATACTCTTGTTGAGGAAGCAATTAAAGAAATTTTGCGGTTTAATGAAGGTAAAAAAAGCAGAGATATTCGATACAGCCAGGAGATTGAGACGTGTATTTTAAAGGTGGAAGACCAAATTAGTCAAAACGCAGAGGGAGAGGGTATAGATGGTCTGCTTAGATGGAATGCAATTAAAATTCTTGAAGATGATAAGATAGTTAAAGACAAATTCAAAAATATTTTACCTGATACCTCAATCAATATTTTTAAGGTAGCAGAGGCGTGCCGGAAAAGAATTCATGATTTATTTGAGGATGATTTTGAGATTGTGCTGACCGACGACCGGTATGGGGTTATAGCAGGGATTGTTAAAGAGACAATAACCAATCTTGCCCGTAAAAGGATCGATATCTCACGAAATATTGATCTTGTACTGACTGATAGATTTTTTGGAATTCCAGTGTTTATTTTTTTTATATGGGCCATGTTTCAATTGACGTTTTCCCTTGGTGCATATCCCATGGAGTGGTTAGATGCAGGAGTTGGATTGCTGTCTAACTATCTTGATAAAGTCATGCCACAATCTATGGTAAAAGATCTTTTGTTAAATGGTATAATCGCCGGCATAGGCAGTGTGATAATTTTTCTTCCCAATATTCTCATCTTGTTTTTCTGTATTGCACTTTTTGAGGATACCGGGTATATGGCGAGAGCTGCTTTTATTATGGATCGGGTGATGCACACATCAGGGCTTCATGGAAAATCCTTTATTCCAATGCTAATGGGATTTGGCTGCAGTGTGCCTGCGATTATGGCAGCAAGGACTTTAGAGAGCGATAAAGATAGGATTTTAACCATTCTGATGACACCGTTCATGTCTTGTTCAGCAAGGCTTCCTGTTTATATTGTACTGGCCGGCAGTTTTTTTGCCGAAAAAGCAGGCACCATTATTTTTACCCTGTATTTCACAGGTATTGTCATCGCAATTTTATCCGGCAGGTTTTTAAGGGCTGTTTTGTTTAAAGGAGAAGATGCTCCTTTTATTATGGAATTGCCGCCCTATAGAATGCCTATGTTAAAAAGCCTTTTGATCCACATGTGGGATAGAAGCAAGATGTTTTTAAGAAAAATGAGCGGGGTTATTTTTATCGGTTCAATAATTATCTGGGCACTTTCAAGTTTTCCAAAAACAATTTTATACTCTGTTGATTATGATGAAAAAATCAATGGGGTAAAATCTGATTATTCCCAGAGGATTGCAGCAACTGATGGCCGGGAGACGACAGAGGCATTAAACTATCAATTAAATTTAAAACTAAAGAATATTGAAAATCAAAAAGAGCAGGAAAGGGTATCGAAATCATATATCGGTAAGATTGGGAAAGCCTTAGAGGTATTATTTGAGCCGATAGGAATAGGATGGCAGGAAAGTGTAGCACTTGTCACAGGTTTTGTTGCCAAAGAGGTTGTTGTCAGTACGATGGGTGTGCTATATGGTGTTGGCAATGACGAGGGTGCTGCACTGGAAAAAGCGCTTAAACAATCCGGTATGACAGCTCTTTCAGCACTCTCAATGATGATTTTTGTTTTATTATATGTCCCTTGTTTTGCAACTATTCTAATTATTTACAAGGAAACTTCTGCAAAGTGGGCAGGTTTTAACTTGATATATACAACTATGGTTGCATGGGTCATGTCTTTTTTGGTATACCAGTCAGGAATGGTTTTAGGTTTTGGTTAAAAAAATACTATGGAGGCTCTTTATGAAGCAGTTAAATATAGATGTTAAAATTGTTAAAGCTATGTTGGCCATTACGGCTGTTTTATTTATTTTACCCGGTTTTGTTTTTGCCCAGGAAAGACTTTCTGTGTCGGCCGGTATTGCAAATATTAGATCAGGCCCTGGAACTAAATACGATGTGTTGTGGCAGGTTGAACAATATCATCCCTTCACAATTATTGAAAAGCAAGAGGATTGGTATAAAATTAAGGATTTTGAAAATGATGTGGCGTGGCTTCATAAATCCCTTTTAGACAAGACAGAAGGTGTGATTACAAAAAAAGAACAATGCAATATAAGATCCAAGCCGGATACCAAAAGTCAAATTATGTTTACAGTTGAAAAAGGAGTACCTTTTAAGGTCCTTGAAAGAAAAAAAAATTGGATAAAAATTGAACATGCTGATGGTGATATAGGTTGGATTTATAAAACACTTGTTTGGTGATTTTTAATTATTAATAAATTTTGAAGGCGGAATGAAAGAATGGCAGAACAAAGAGTGTCAAATGAAAGGAAAAAGGAACTGGAACAAATAGATCCTTTTCAAGAAAGTCTTTTAAAGATAGTGGCTTATACAAAAGAGTATAAAAAACAATTGATTTTGATTGCAGGTGCTATCATTTTGGTAGTGGTTGTATTTTCAGGGGTTATGTACAGCTTTAAAAAAGCTGAGAATACTGCTGCCCTGCTTGTAAGACATGCGTTAACACAATATGTGACAATCAATGATCCTGAAAAAGGTTATCTGGAAACCAAAGAAGCTTTTCAAAATATTTTTTCAGAGTATGCCAATACCATAGCCGGTAATCTTGCAAAGGTTAAATTTGCCAAAATATGTTATGATGCTTCAAAATTTGATCAAAGCTATCAGTATTATAAAGAATCTTTTGAAATTTTGAAAAATGAGGCCCAGATGGAAAATTTTCTTCTGGCTTCTTTAGGGCATGTATGCCTTGCCAGAAAAGAATTTAAAGAGGCTGAGAAATATTTTCTTCAAATTGAGAAAGGCAAAACAAATCTATTAAAGGATGAAGCAAAATTTGCTTTGGCTATGCTGTATGAAGCTAATGACAATATGGGTGAAAGCAAAAAAATGTACGAAAAAATTGTTACTGAATATGAAACTTCAATGTACAGGCCAATCGCAGAGAGCAAGATGGATGAAATAAAGTGATCTTTGTTTTGTAATGAAAATTTTAAATTTTTATTGAGAATGATGCTATAATCAAAAAAATTACGGTTTCCCAAAGAGATAAACTTAAAAAGGCCGCTGTATATACAGCAGCCTTTTTAAGAGAAGGAAAAAAAGATGAAAAAACTAATATTTTATTAGTATTAAATTAATATTGCAATTTTCCTGCCATAATTTGAAAATTAACCCTTATTCCTAAAAATTTATTTTAATCTCTTTAAATAACAACCCTTTTTATCACTGGATAAAATTTAAGATATTTTGTTTAACACAGTCAAATTTAAAAACAATGACAAATAAGTTCAATATTTTGAACATATTTCAATATTTTTTTTATAAATTTTATTTTAACTATTTGAAAACACAACTGAAAATCATGAATTTTAAAATAGTTTAAGATTTTGAACTGCCTGGCATTCTTAAAATTTACTTGTCCAGATTAAATTTTTTTAACTTTTGATTTAAACCGCTTTTTCCGATTCCAAGTAATTGGGCAGCTTTTGTCTGTACATCTCCTGAAAGTTTCATAGCCCTTTGTATCATTCTTTTTTCAACGGCTGCCAGAGTTTCCGAAAGGCCTGCACTCTCAGGAATCCCTTCCAGTTCAATTGTGATAGACATGTTTTGTCTGACCTGTAAAGGAAAGTCGGATGGGGTAATTATGTCACTGTTACAGAGGATAACGCAACGTTCTATGATATTTTCAAGCTCTCTTACATTGCCTTTCCATTGATAGTCGCATAAAATTTTGACAGCTTCGGGATGGATCTCTGATACATTCCCGCTTGAGAGATTTCCTTTGGTATATTTATCAATAAAATGTCTGATTAACAAAGGTATGTCTTCTGATCGATCTCTAAGGGGAGGTATAACCGCCTTTACAACATTGAGTCTATAGTAAAGATCTTCTCTGAAGCGGCCTTCTTTTACTTCGTTTTCAAGATTTTTATTGGTGGCGGCAATAAGACGGAAATCAACGGGGATAGATATTGTGCCACCAACCCGTTCAATTGTTCTCTCCTGAATGACTCTGAGTAATTTTACCTGTAGAGAAATGGGCAGTTCACCCACCTCATCAAGAAATAAACTGCCTTTGTCAGACATTTCAAACCGGCCTTTTTTTAAGGCGGATGCCCCTGTGAAAGCACCTTTTTCATGACCAAACAATTCACTTTCTAAAAGTGTTTCAGCAAATGCCGAGCAGTTTACTGCAATTAAAGGCTTGTTTCTTCTCAAGCTGTTATAATGGATTGATTTTGCGACCAGTTCTTTTCCAGTACCGCTCTCCCCTTCAATAAGAACACTGGCATTTGAAGGTGCAACCTTTTTAATAAGTTCATAAATCTCCTGCATGGGTTTGCTTTTTCCGATAATATTATCAAACTTGTACCTTGATTGGATAGCATCCCTGAGGATATTGTTTTCCTGAACAATCCTATAGACTGAGATTGCTTTGGCAATATGCGCAATTAATGCCTGGTTCTCAAATGGTTTGAGGATAAATGTGTATGCACCCTTGTGCATGGCGTCCACAGCTTTTTCCACACTGCCGTATGCTGTCATTATTATTACAGGGATATCCGGGTTGATTTCTTTGATTTTTTCAAGTAATTGAATGCCGCTCATCCCCGGCATTTTAACATCGGTTAAAACCAGGTCTATGAGATCATTGTTTAAAATGTCCAGAGCTTCCATTCCGCTTGAAGCTGTTAAGGATGTATAACCCTCTTCCTGAAGAATTTCTCCAATTATTGTGGGGTAGTTTTTTTCATCATCAACAATCAGAATATTTTCCATGCTATTATTCTCCTAAACCGGAAGCCTAATTTCCACATTCGCACCCTTTGGATTAGTATTAGTGATGCTGATTATTCCTTTGTGGGCTTCGATCATATTTTTTACAATTCCAAGGCCCAGGCCGGTTCCAGTATCTTTTGTCGTAAAAAAGGGAGTCCATATTTTTTTTAAGATCTCTTCAGGAATCCCATCCCCGTTATCAAGAAAATTGATAACAATATTGCCGGAATCATATTTGATTCTTATGGTAAGACAGCCATTGCGCTTTAATGATTGGAATGCATTAATAAAAATATTTAAGAATGCTTGGTGAAGCATGGCACTGTCAGCCATTATTTCAGGCAAATTTTTTGATATTTCTTTGATGATATTCAAATTATAATCTTCTATCCTTGGAGAAAGATAGACAATGTTTTTTTCTATGATTTCTTCAATCCGGCAGGGATGAAGATCCGGTATTTTAGGCTTGGCAAAATCCAGAAAGTCCGTAATAATATTATCCAGCCTGGCAGATTCTTCTACAATAATATCGGGGATACTGCTTGTGGTTCCTAATTTTTCCATTTGCTTCTTTAATAATTGGGCACTGCTTTTTATAATCCCCAGGGGATTTCTGATTTCATGCGATACTCCTGCAGTCATTTCACCAATAGCTGACAAGTGTTCCGCCTGGCGAAGTTTTTCTTCAAGCTTAAGCCTTTCTTCAGCCCTTCGCTCTATAATTTTTTCTCCATGCTTAACAACAAAACGAAGTACTATGAAAAGTCCTCCCATAATAATGAAGCAGGAGCCAACAATGAGCCCTTGAAGCTTAAATACTTTTTTATAATCATTTGAAACATCCCGGACAATTTCAACAACCCCTAGAACCCGGTCGGCCAGGTCAGATGGTGTCTGTTTTTCAGCCCTTAAGGGTGCAAAAGTAATAATTTTTGTTTCCTGGGGAAAGGAGAAAAACAGCTCCAAAAAACTGCCCTGTTGAATGAGTCTGGAACTTGTTTCTTTTTTCATTGCTTTATCGTAATGGACACCACCGGCGTTTTCCTGTCCTATTCTATCAGGATCAAAGCTATAGGAAATGATATTGTTATTATCATAAAGGGTAACCATTTCAACATTAAAACTATGCAGGGTTGATCGAACAACTTTGTCCATCAGAAGGAATTGATTTTCTTCTCGCAGCCTGATCTCTTTGTATCGTAATAATACAGGGAGCATAAATCTGGAAATGATCTGATGGTTGAGATTTTCAACAAGGAGTGAATCATATTCCTTACTTTTTTCCAGAAGAATATTTCTTACCCAGTGGGCATTTAAAGCTGAGATAGTAATGGTCGCAGTGAACATTATCACAAGGGAGGTGAATGTGAAAAATTTGACCAGCCTGAAAGATTTTAAGCCCTGTAAGTCATTTAATTTTTGTAACATTTATTTCACAATCACTTAGTATTTGAGTTTGACAAATCTATCCATTTCTTGCTATTAGTTTGGCACAAGGTACTATAGGACTTGACTTTACAGCAATTTCGGATCAAAGTATAGTCATATTGACGGGAGTAATCAATATAAAAAATTGCAAAATACAATAACCTAAGTAACATTGGCTTTACCTTAATTATTGTGAAAGTATATGATATTTGGGAAAAAAGATCATCTTGTCGGTTTGGATATCGGCTCTTCGTGTATTAAGGCGGCTGAACTCAAAATAAGCGGGAAAGGTGTTTCCCTGCATAAATTTGGGATGACCCGGATTGCACCTGGTACCATTGTTGAAGGCCGCATTATTGATATGGATGGCCTTGCAGGAGAAATTCGAGCACTTTTTAAATCTGAAAAAATCCATGAGAAAAATGTTGCCATATCAACTGGCGGCCATTCGGTCGTAATTAAAACAATTAATATATCCACCAGACCTGAAAAAAAGCTCCATGATACAATATATTCTGAATCGGAACAATATATTCCCTATGATATTGATGATGTCAATATCGATTATCAAGTTCTGGATAAAAGCGGATTTTCTAATGATCAGATGAGTGTATTAGTGGTTGCTGTTAAAAAAGATCTGGTGGAAGAATATATTGATTTGATTCATATGGCAGGACTTTACCCAAAAATAATTGATGTTGATACTTTTGCTCTTCAAAATGCTTACGATATACTGCCATCTGAAAGCCAGGAGGAAACTATCTTGCTGGTTGATATAGGAGCATCAAAAACTTCTTTAAACATATTGAAGGAAAAAACATCTTTAATGATGAGGGATACTGTATCTGGAACAAATCAGATTATTGAAGAGATTTCCAGTCAATTTGATATAAGCGAGGATGAAGCAGAACAAATAGTGAATGGTGGTGGCACAAATGATATTGTGGACCAGGATAAAATTCAGGAGATATGCAATAGCATCTCACAGGATTGGTGTGCTGAAATTTGTGAGGTGGTGAATACTTATCAGGCATCTGGCGATTATGATACAATTGGAAAAATTGTTTTGAGTGGTGGAGGCGTTTTTATTAAAGGATTTAAAGATCTCCTTTTATCTGAACTGGATGCCGAGGTATCAATTATTAATCCGTTTGAAGCCATTTTGGTAAATGAAAAAAAATTTTCTGACTCTTTTATAACCCGGATAGGCCCCCTGGCACCTATAGCTATAGGGCTTGCACTAAGACGAGTGGATGATAAATGATAAGAATTAATCTTTTACCATTTAGAGTTGCCAGAAAAAAAGAGAATATCAGGAAGCAGATATCCATTTTGTTTTTGTTATTTTTTTTAACCATTGTGACATTAGTCTGGTACACAATGGTTATGAATAAACAAATTTTGTCAATCAAAGAAAAAACAAAACAAGTCAACCATCAAATTTTAAAATATAAAAAAAAGGCTGATCGGGTAGGTAAAATAAAAAAAGATCTGAAAATCCTCGAAGAAAAGCTTGAAATAGTCTCTTCGTTGAAGAAACAGACAGGAAAACAGCTGATTTTATTTGATGGTATGACAAATCTTATTGTTCCCGAGCGAATGTGGCTTGAGAGTTTTGAAACAAATGAAGATAAAGTTACCATAAAAGGGATTGCATTTGATAATCCTACCATTGCTGATTTTATGGAAAAACTTGAAAATTCTTCAATATTTGGCAAAGTTGATTTAAAAGCAGCAAAAATAAAAAAATATAAAGATGGTATTATGTTAAAATCATTTGAATTGCTTTGTACTAAAGAACAACCAAAAGAAGAGAAACAGGTTAAATCAAAGTAAGGGCAGAATGACCAAAGGAAAAAGTAAAACTAATGAAGTAAGAAAAAGATTGAACCAGTTTTTTGAAAAACTCGGTGCGCTTACAAAAATGCAATGGGTGCTTATATATTTTATAATATTCACTGCTATCGGAGGTGCTTATTCATATTTTGTTTTTATGCCAAAACACACTGAATTAAAAAAAGAAGAAAATAATTATGCAACCCGGCTTAAAAAGCTTTCCGTATATAAGAAAAGAGCTTCCAAGATTAAAAAATATGAAGCAATAATGGCACAAAAAACTGAAGAATTTAACCTGGCAATGAAAGCTCTTCCTGATAAACGTGAGATTCCATCATTGTTGACAAGTATTTCCAAAGCAGGAAGCGATGCAGGCCTTGCCTTTCATCTGTTCCAGCCTACCAATGAAGTTAATAAAGAGTTTTTTAAAGAAATTCCTTTTTCTATAAAAGTCCAGGGCAGGTATCATCAAATTACGGATTTTTTCTTTCAAGTTAAGAATCTTAACAGAATTGTGAATATAAATAATGTTGAAGTGAAAAGTAAAAAAGAGGGCGACTTATTAGAAATGAGTTGCAAGGCTGTTACCTATATGTTTGTTGAAAAAGAAGAATCAACTGATAAAAGTAATAAAAAAAGAAAAAAGAAATAGGGATTAAAAAAAAGAATTTACAATGACATCTGCATCAAAGATAATTTTATTAGCACTTGTATCCGGGTTTATTTCTTTGATATTTGCATGTGATGATAAGCCTCGTGCAGAAAAGAAACCGGCTCCAAGTGTAATTTCGGGTAAAATAACATCTCAGCCCTCATCTCAAAATAAAGTTAAAAAAAATACATTAAATCCAAAAAATAATATTCAGATTTTAAAACAAAAAAAAGATAAACAAAAGGTTGTTAAGTATGATTACCAAGGCAAAATTGATCCTTTTGAGTCACTAATCCAGGAGAAACCAGAAGAAAACCGTTCCTTAGTAATTGAACGTCCAAAAAGAATTTTAACCCCCCTTGAAAAGATCGGTGTAAACCAAATTCGCCTGGTAGCAGTCATTATTATGAAAAACAGACGTATTGCAATGGTAGAAGAAGCTAATGGTAAAGGTTATGAGGTGGGGATCGGTACTTATATAGGGAAAAACCAGGGAAAAGTATCTGAGATTAAAGATAGCAGCATTGTGATAAAGGAACTGGTTAAGGATTATAAAGGAAGGCTCAAAGAGCATGTTCTGGAAATAAAACTTAATAAAATTGAGGATAAGGAATAATATGCTTTTCCCCCAGATGAGAAAAAAAATGAATACGATGAATAAAATAATAGGCATTTTTTTGGCGGCTTCCCTTTTTGCCGGATGTGTTATCCCCAAAACTAAAGCCGTTAAAAAAATTGAGCAAAGACAGGTAAATTCTGAAAAATCAGATAAAATTGCTTTTTTACCAGGGGATAAACAGATAAATGCTGTCAAAGTTGAACTGGAAAAACAGCCTGTTGAGATTATTATTCAAGGGAACCAAAAATTAGTTTATACATCCATAAAACAATCCTTTCCTTTTGGAATTGCTATTTATTTTCCAGAAACCAAAATTGTCGAAGATTTTAAGATGGTTGTTCCTGAAAATGACAGCATTGATGATTTAATTGTTAGCTATGTTGATGAAGAGATGGCAACTGCAAAAGTTGAAATTTTATTAAAGCAGGACCTTTATTATGAAGTGAATGAATATGATAATATTTTAAAGGTAACACTTTTCGACAATAAGATGGAAAATCAAACCAGCGACAATAAGGTGGTCGAGCCCTCGGGTGTGTTGGAGGATAAGCATTCCCAGGAAAAGCCGGTATATGAAAAGACAATTGTTATTCCAGATAGAACCGCAACTATGACCCATATTGAATTTAATACCGTGCAAGACGGGAAATCAGACATAGTAATTCAAACAGATCATCCTGTAAAATATGATATAACTGAGGACTATGACAATAATATTCTAATTTTAAATCTTTATAATACAAAAATCCCTGAGTATCATAAACGTCCACTTTTAACTCAATATTTCCAATCAGCAGTTGAAGAGTTAATGCCGGTTCAGGTTCCAGGGGTGGAAACAAATTCTAAAATCAAGATAAAAATAAGGGATCAGGTACCCTATCGAATTGTTCAGAATCAAAATATGCTTTCATTGTTTTTTGAGGCATCTGATGTAGCCCCCCCTGTTTTTAATAAAGTAAATAAAAAATTATCCAAAGAACACCAGTCTAAAATAATTGAGACCAATGGACACAATGAAGGTCTGACTGAAGAACCCGTGTTAGTTGTAGATAAAAAACAAAGCAGGCAAGAAGTAAATTTTGGATCGGAAAAAAAATATACGGGTGAAAAAATCAAGCTGGATTTTTATGACACTGATATTAAAAATGTATTCAGGATACTTAGAAGTGTCGGAAAACTTAATTTTGCAATCGACAGAAATGTTCAAGGAAAAGTGACCTTAACCCTTGAAAATCCGGTTCCATGGGATCAGGTCCTGGACCTTGTTTTAAAAATGAATAACCTTGGTATTAAAAAAGAAGGAAATGTTATACGGATTGCAACAATAGAGACATTGAACAAAGAAGAAAAATTGATGCAGGAAACTATTGTTGCCAGGCAAAAATCCTTGGAGCAGAAAAAAAGTTTAGAGCCATTGGTCACAGAGTATATACCGGTAAATTATTCTGATGTATCAACTGATATCAAACCACATATAGACCAAATACTAACAAAAAACAGGGGCAAAATAAGCGTTGATAAACGAACCAATATGGTCATTATAACTGATACCCAGGCAAAAATTGATCAGGCCCGGGAAATTATTTTCAGGTTAGATAAAGTTACCCCCCAGATCATGATCGAGGCAAAAGTAGTTGAGGTGACCAAAGATTTTTCAAGGGAGCTTGGGCTTGGTTTGGGCTTTGAAAAAAGTCAAACTGAATACACAGGTAAATCAAATGACTTCACTGTCGCTTTAAATAGCCCGATTGCATCACCTGCCAATGCGGGCGCATTTAATTTTTATAGAATTTTAGGCTCCAATTTTTTAAGCATGAGTGCACAAATAGCAGCATCTGAAATAAAGGGTGATATTAAAGTTGTTTCTTCACCTCGAATCCTTACCCTTGATAATAAAATTGCAACAATAAAACAAGGCCTTGAATATGCATATCTTGAGCGTGATGATACTGGTGGCTCTTCTGTTAAATTTAAAAATATTGACTTGCTGTTGGAAGTCACGCCACATGTGACACCGGATAAAAGAATTGGAATAATAGTTTCTTTGACTAAAAATGATATTGACTCTGTTACAAATGGGATACCCTCCCTTTCAACAAATGAAGCAAAAACTGAACTTTTAATAAATAATAACGATACCATTGTCATTGGCGGAATTGTAAAAACAACGGATAATAGGAGCAGTTCAGGGACACCTTTCCTCTCTGGGATTCCTTTTTTAGGAAAACTTTTCAGGACGGATATTGATAAGGATAAAAGGAATGAACTCTTAATTTTTATAACACCGTCAATTGTTCAGCTGGAGCAAAAAAGAACTACACAGTGAACAACGGATTAATTTAAATTAAAAAGTCTTTTCTGTGCTTCTCTGGCAAGGGGTGATGTGGCCGGTTCTAATTTAATAACAATATTCCAGGATTTTCTGGCTTTATCAAAATTTTTCAAAGCTTCATGAACTTTTGCCAGATCAGAGTGAATAATACCAGCTCCAGGATTCTTTTCCAGGGCATGCTGGAGAACATCAATGGCTTGGATGTGGTACCCGGTCTCAATATAAATGGATGCAAGTCCATGGACAGCAACTAAAAAATTTGGTCTGATTTCCAAGGATTTAATAAAATAACTTTTAGCAGTATTGTACATTTTTTTATGAAAATATGCCCATCCAAGATTTGAAAAAGATATCTCAGGAGTGGCATATAAAAGATTCTCGGAAGCTTCTTTAAAACACTGAATTGCAAGATCCCATTGTTTATTCTTAAGATATACGGCCCCAAGATGATTTTTTGCGTGAATATAGTCTGATTTAAAGTCCAATGCTTTTTTAAAACTGTTTTCTGCAAGATCATATCTTTCCTTGGCCAGATAAACTAGTCCAAGGCTGTTATTAAGATAAGGATCGTCAGGCAGTATTTGATGGGCTTCTAGAAGACTCTTTAATGCGGCAGTATATTTGCCGGAATTATAGTGTGCCTCCCCAATCCTCTGGAGTGCAACTGCATTTTCTTTTTTATTTTCCATATCCATATATTTAGAAGAGCAGGATACCAGAAAAAGGAAGACAAAAAATACAAAAATAAGTTTTTTCATAAAGGTATTTCCCTTCTATTGAGCCTGGGTTTTATTTTTCATGGATAAAATTTTTACTCCCTCTTGTTTAAGATATGCAAAAGCATTTAGGTTTAATGGTTTAAAAGGAATAAATAATTTATCCGGGCCTTTAGCAGCATAAAGACCATTTATGTTTTCAATGGCCTTTTCACTATAAAAAGATGGGTTCTTCCATGTTGCATAACCAAGATTTGAGAATAGTTTTTCAGCAAGTTCAGGTATTGTCAATTCAGGAGATATGGAAATAATTTTAAATTCTTGTCTTTTAAGGATTTCTAAACCAGATCCATAAACTAATCCGAAATTAATCAACAAGTCTTTTGTATCTTTCCTGATAACTCTTCCAAAGTTTGCCTCAAGAGGAATACTATTAAACATAAACTGTAATTTTGAATTTGGAATATAAGTATACTTTGTTTGTAAAAGGATTATCTCAATAATTTTTTTATATTCAATGATTCCATTATTTTTTTCCAATATTTTTTTTCCATCAGCATTTCTCGATTTATCTATAATTTCAGATAGTAATTGAATTTTCATGCCCTTCCAATGGGCCTGTATAATTTTTAACAATTCGTCACTCAAATGATAGTCTGAGAGAATAAGTATTTTAGAACCATCTTTGGTATCAATAACAGGAGTTGACGATAAATCAATAACCCCGGTTAAATTATTTTTATCAGGAAAATACATTTTGCCGCTATTTAACAGGGTTCCGTTCACAAGTGAAGCATATTTTTTTAATGCCAGAAGGTTACTTGTTTCTAATTTGAATTGTTTTGCTGTTTTGCTATTGGTTTTCATTTTTTGTTTTGCTGATTTTCCTGAGACAAAAAGCTTAAACCATGGTTCTAATTTTATGGAAGGATCGGGCAGATAAATATCATCGCCTTCATAAATAATATGGATATTATTTATATCAGGGTTGACCAGTTGTAAAGCCTTTAGCCCTGCCTTTGATATACCCCCTCCTTTTTTAAAAAAATCTTTATCCACCAGGCTGGAAACTGTTTCTCCTTTTTCAATTTTGTGTTTTTTTGTGAATTGTCTCAGATTCAGTCCTTTGGGCATGGTTGAAAATTCGATGACAGGGACATCAATATTACCAGTTGTTCTTTGGTCATATTCTCCTTTTCCTACCTTTTTTAACGGAATAAGAATACGGATATCCGACTTGATTGCATCAATATTTTTTATTTTTGGATTGATTCCTTTAAAGATGTTTAAGAACTGGGAGAAATTTTTTATAGAGAGTTCACCTTTTTTCTGGAAAATATTGTATAACCAGTCGCCTTCTTCGACAATATAAGGTTCACAAAGGATATCCTCATTATTATATTTAAAAATTGAATATCGTTTGTAAGAGGTTTTAACACTGCTGGATTTAGAAAGGGCTGAAAATGGTAATACACTTGAAATAAAGAGAATTAAACCTGCGAAAATGAATAGTTTAAAATAAATAAATTTTTTCATGAATCATAAAGGTGTCGTTAAATCCAATTTTTTGGCTATTTTTCCGGAGATGTCTTTAATAAATTTCTGAAAATCTATTTCTCCCAGACGTTTTTTTTGTGATGGAATTATCGTTGGATCATCCGGTAGTATCAGAAAGGGCTGATTGATGTTGCTCAGGTCAGAATCAATTTTATAGTCTTCAGGTATTTTTGAATTAAAATAAAGGTCTTGAAATTCGGAAAATTTAATGGCATGTGCAGTTGCATCAAGTATGGCAGTTTCCTTTTTTGTAACAATATTTTTTTTCAAGGCTTTAACAAGTCCGGCAAGGCATTCTCCTCCCTGTGTACAGGCAATATGGCCGTTTCTATTGGCCAGAAGTTGGGAATCCATAATGGACTGTTCTGTTACTTTTACGAAAAATACCTGCCGGCAACCGGCCAGAGAGTTGTATGTTTTTGTAATCTCTACGACCCTGGGCATTGAAACCGGGTTTCCGATCATTGCAGCCTGGGCTACACTTGGTTTTGTGTCCACGGGAATAAATTTTCTTTTGGCTTCGTCAGGTTCAAGATAGTATTGATAGACAGGGTCGGCATGCTCTGACTGAACACCAATAACCTTTGGCAGGCAGTCAATGATATTAGCTTTATAAAACTTAATAAATCCGTTCATAATGGCTGAAATATTCCCTGCATTTCCAATAGGGACCACAAGAACTTTGTTTTTCATATCCCAGTCAAAATCCTGGGCAACCTCATAGGAATATGATTCCTGACCGAGTATTCGCCAGGCATTTTTTGAATTTAAGAGGACCACTGAATACTTTGTTGATAAATGCTCTACGATTTTCATGCAATCGTCAAAGACACCTGGAATTTCAAAAACCTGTGCACCGCTTCCCAGAGGCTGTGACAATTGTTGGGGTGTAACTTTTTTATGGGGCAAAAGAACTGCAGATTTGATTGAGGGCCCCAGATAAGATGCATAGAGTGCAGCAGCAGCCGAGGTATCTCCCGTGGACGCACAAATTGCAATCACATCTGATACAAGGTGTTTATCGATCAGATATTTAATACTGGAGACAGCACTTGCCATACCACGATCTTTGAAAGAAGCGCTTGGGTTTTGCCCATCATTTTTATAAAAGAATGAAAGACCAACTATTTCTTTAAGGTTTTCGCAGGCTTCAATAACAGGTGTGTGACCTTCACCTAAATAAATGATGGATTCCAAAGGAATACCGGGTCCAATAAATTCGTGGTACCGGTATATCCCTTTTAATGCAGGTATTTTCAGCATTTTTCTGAAATCAAATATTTTTTGCCAGACCTTCCCGGGAATCTTTTGCAGCAACTTGGCATTTTTATCCTGGATTAAAAGGACCTGATTGCACTCAGGGCATACATATAAAAGTTTATCTATTGAATATTCGGCAGAACAACCCAGGCACTTATAATATTGACCGCTTCGAATCTTTGGTATGATATAAGGTTTTATATCCTCTGGTATATAATCAAGCATCATTATGAATCACCTTTTGGCCACCCATGTAGGATACCAGTGCTTCTGGAATAATAACAGACCCGTCGGCCTGCTGATAGTTTTCTAATATAGCAGCAAATGTCCTTCCTACGGCCAGTCCGGAACCATTTAATGTATGCACAAATTCAGGTTTGTTCGTATTATTTCTTCGAAATCGTATATTGGCACGTCTGGCCTGAAAATCCAGACAATTACTGCAGGAAGATATCTCTCTGTAGAGACCCTTATCATCCTGCCCCGGCATCCATACTTCAATATCATAGGTTTTTGTTGCTGAAAAACCTAAATCTCCTGTGCAAAGCGTGACAACACGGTAGGGCAGTTCAAGAATTTGAAGTATTTTTTCAGCATTGGAAAGCAGAGATTCAAGTTCATCAAATGAGGTCTCAGGAGTTGTCAATTTAACCAACTCGACTTTGTTAAACTGGTGTTGACGAATTAAACCTTTGGTATCTCTGCCGTAAGAGCCTGCTTCAGACCTGAAACATGGAGTATATGCCGTGAATTTGCAGGGAAGCATTGATTCATCAATAATTTCTTTGGCATAAATATTGGTCATAGGGACTTCAGACGTTGGTATCAGGTAGTAATCCCAACCTTCAAGCTTAAAAAGATCTTCTTCAAATTTGGGTAGTTGGCCGGTTCCGGTCATTGTGGTTTTGTTCACAATAAATGGAGGCAGAGTTTCAGTGTAGCCATGCTGAGTAATATGGATATCAAGCATAAAGTTTATGAGGGCTCTTTCAAGCCTTGCACCATTTCCAAGATATAGGGGAAATCTAGCCCCTGTCAGTTTTGCTGCCCTTGTAAAATCAAGAATACCTAAATCTTCACCTATTTCCCAATGGGGCTTTATTTTAAAATTAAATTTTTTAAGTTCTCCATAGGTCTTTTCAAGTCTGTTTTCAGTATCATCTTTCCCAACAGGGACGTCTTCATGGGGAATATTCGGCAGTAAGATAAGAAAATCATTTATAGCGGTTTCTACTATTGAAAGTTCTTTATCCAGTTTCTTGATCCTTTCGGAAACTTCTTTCATTTGCGCAATAAAAGAAGAGGCATTTTCTCCTGCCTTTTTCATTTTTGCGATATCGCTGGAAACTACATTCCTTTTATGCCTGAGTGCCTCTATTTCCAAAAGTAAAATTTTTCTTTTATCTTCATTGTTTAAAAGCAAGGTGAAGTCTACTTTAGCCTTCCTTTTTCCCATGCCATTTTTAACAGCTTCCAGATTGTTTTTTATATATTTTAAATCCAACATTTGCTTATTATTTTACCTTTTTCATATTCTCTAAGTTCTTAGTTTAAAAGATTCTTCTACAATGTTCACCTGATACCATGAGGGTTGTTAACAGTCAATGATTATTGCGGTTGACAATTGGAGACATGTGTATAATATTTGCTAAAAACTTTTTTTGCAAGAAAAGGGGTAAAATAGATGGATGAATTAAAAAATGGTAAAATAAATAATTTAACATTGGTGGCAAAACGTTTGGAGAACCTAGCAAAAGAAGAACTTTTTGAGAAATATAAAAAAATTGAATATAAGCTTTTTGAGTTTGCCAATTTCATGGAAGCTCAGCTTGCTTTTTTATATACTCCAACAAATAATGAAATTCCAACAGAAAAAATTATTAAAAAAGCATTACAGATAGAAAAGGGAATTGCCTTACCCGTCTTTACTTATGCTAAAAATGCCATTAACCTTTATAAAATTAACAATTACGATAAAGATCTTATAAAAAGTGCCAATGATATTCTTGAGCCGGATATTGAAAAATGTAAAAAAATACCATTGGAAGAGGTTGATATTGCAATTATTCCAGGCCTTGCATTTGATGATAAAGGTGGAAGGATTGGTTTTGGTAATAATTTTTATAATAAGCTGATCACAAAATTGCCTGAAACTTGCAGAAAAGTATCCCTTGCCTATGAGGAACAGATTGTCGATCAAATACAGATGGAATCAAGAAAATTTACAGTTGATATTATTATTACTGATAAAAGGGTGATTTATAAAATATAGTCCCCGTTACAAGGTATTATAATTTAAATAAAACAAGAATTCCTAAAATATAAAACAAGGATCTTTTAATTCCCGTCAGTGTCGGTGGCTTGTGCAAATTTCTTCAAGTCAGGGGTTTTCCCCATGACAATGACGGTATCCCCGGGTTCAATCAAGGTCTCAAAATGGGGATTAAAAAGCATTTCCCCTGAAGCTTTTTTTATAGATATAATGATGAGATTGAAATCCTGCCGGATCCCGGAATCTTTAAGTGCAATATTGGTATATTTGGATTTTTTCGGCACAAAAATTTCATCAATCTGAATGCCTTCTTTTTTTCTGGATAATGCAATTGAAAGAAAGCGGCTGACACTGGGTCTTAACAGCTTTAACCCCATGGATATGGCTCCGATATCATATGGGGATTCAACAAAATTTGCCCCGGCAATGATAAGTTTATTCTTAACATCAGGGCTACTGGCCCGTGCCATAATATAAATATCAGGATTTAGCTGCCTTGCAGTTAAGACAAGAAAAACATTTGCAGTGTCAGTTCCCAGGGCTGCAATAAGAAAGGAGGCATTTTTAATACCTGCTTTTTCAAGGACTTCTTCTTCTGACGAATCTCCATTAAGATAATGCATTTTATCTTTTTCTAATATCTCAACAAGATTTTCATCTTTTTCAACTACAACAATATCCTTTGTATCTTCTTTTATCAGCTGGGACAATACTCTTCCAATACGTCCATATCCACAGATGATATAATGGTTTTTCAATTTACGGATTTTTTTATCCAATCTTTTTCTCCCCAAAATTGCTTTTATTTCTCCTTCAACTATGGATTGTACGATAAGCCCGGCTATATAAAAGAAGTAGCCAACACCTGCAACAAGGACTATGCTGGTAAATATTCTTCCGGCTGAGCTTAATTCATGCACCTCCATAAACCCTGCAGTAGTAACTGTAATGGCAGTCATATATACGGCATCAAGGAAACTCCATTTTTCAATAACCATATATCCAATCACACCCAATCCAAAAATAATCCAGGAAATGATAAACGCTCTGATGATTTGTTGAAGTCTGTTCATAGGGATATTACTATAGATATTAAAGATAAAAATCAAGGCAAGATTACCAGAGGCAAAAGGACTGTATCTTCTTGACGATCGCTGTGGTTGCTGGTATTAAGATGGACATGAAAAATGAACCTAAAAAATATGCCAGCCGCCGTCGTGAAATGGTAGAAAAACAGATAGCTTCAAGGGGGGTAACCGATCCATTGGTTCTTGCGGCAATGAATAAAGTACCCCGGCATTTATTTGTCAGTGAAGCACTTGTGGACAGTGCTTATGGAGATTTCCCCCTGCCCATTGGAGAAGGTCAGACCATTTCCCAGCCCTATATTATTGGAGAAATGACCCAAAGCCTTGCGCTAAAAGGTCACGAGCGAGTGCTCGAGATTGGAACAGGGTCAGGATATCAGGCAGCTGTATTATCCCAGATAGTATATAAAGTATATACCATAGAAAGGAATAACGCTCTATTTTTACAGACAAGAAAGCTTTTTGATAAGCTTAAATTCCATAATATTGTCACTAGGTATTCAGACGGGACACAAGGATGGAAACAGGAAGGTCCTTTTGATGCCATCATTGTTACTGCAGGCGGACAACAAATCCCTTCTCCTCTGATAGAACAACTTTCAATCGGAGGACGTCTTGTAATACCGGTCGGGGATAATTTTTCCCAGGAGTTGATACGGCTTGAAAAAACCGAAGACAATATAAAAACAACAAATCTCGGTGCATGTAGATTCGTAAAATTGATTGGTCAACATGGTTGGAACGAATAGATCTTAAAGAAAACCGATGAGAAAAAACACCATACGATCATTGTTCATTAAAGAACTTCTTATAGGATTCTGCCTGGGAACAGCAAATATTATTCCAGGGGTTTCCGGTGGTACATTTCTTTTGATTTTTAAAATTTATGAACGTGTTTTTTCTATCCTGAGCAAGATTAATAAAGCCAATATATTGTATTGTTCATTCTGTATCATCAACCTTGTCTTTAAAGCAGGTAAAGAACATTCTTTAAAGATTTTTATTGAATTTTTAAGAAAGAATGATTTTGTTTTTCTTTTTAAGCTAATAGCAGGTGCTGTTGTTGCCATTCTTTCTCTTTCAAGTTTGATGAAATATCTGATTGTTCATCATTTCAGCCTTACATACTCATTGTTTTTTGGCCTGATCCTGGTATCCATCATCATCCCTGTAAAAATGCTGAAAGATAAACAAGCCTATCTGCTTTTTTTTATTATTCTGGGAGCTATCTGTACAATGTATGTGACTTATGCAGTTAATCCCTACGAAAAAATAAAAAAGAAATCAGAAATTTATGAAGATCAGTATTTGAAAAATCAGGATTTTGAAGAAGAGAAACAAGACTTTACAGCATTTTCATTTACAGGAAGGTATACGCTTGATGAATATGGTTATGCATTGATTTGCGGGGCGGTTGCAGTTTCTGCAATGGTTCTTCCCGGGATAAGCGGATCACTGGTCCTTATACTTATGGGAGAGTATTTTGAAGTTATTTCAGCCATATCAGGTTTAAAAAATTTGAATTGGGACAATCTGGCCTTTTTACTATGCTTTGCAATCGGTATCGTTATGGGCGGTCTTTTATTTGCAAAAATTATAACTGCTGTTTTGAAAAAATATTATAACGCAACTATAGCATTTCTGATGGGATTAATGATCGGATCTTTATATGCATTGTGGCCATTTAAAAAAAGCATTATCATGGCTCAGCAATATATAAAACAAGATGGTGTGATATGTGTTGCCCAGAATATGCAGATTTATACCAATATAAACGAGCTCCCACAGGTGGGCAGCCAATTATATGCTTCACTGGTATTTTTTATTATAGGGTGTCTTATCATGTCTTTTTTTATCGGGAAAGAATTTCAAAAGTAAGGAACGAAAAAGGTTTATAGATTTTCCGGTGTAAAGGTTACCACATCATCTAAGGACATGACATTACAGAAAATCATGACAAGCCGGTCAACTCCTAATGCAATTCCTGCAGCATCCGGCATTTTTTCTATATCCGTTAAAAATTTTTCCGGCAGGGGGAATATAGTTTTGTTTTGAGATTTTCGAATCTTGTTTTCAATTTCAAATCGTGATTTTTGTTCAATAGAATCATTAAGTTCGGTAAATCCATTTGCAAGCTCAATACCGGCCAGGTAAAATTCAAATCGTTGGGCGTAATGGGGATTGTCCGGTAAAAGTTTTGCAAGTGATGCAAGGCTTGCCGGATAATCATATAGAAAACAAGGGCTTTTATTGCCAAGGTGGGGCTCGATCTGCAGGCTGATTATTTCGTCAAAACTGTTATCAGCAAGTGCATTACTTAAGGCTTTGTCTGCATAGATGTCAAATGCCTGCTGAACGGTAAGCTTTTTCCAGGGCAGGCTTAAGTTTATGATTTTGTTCTGATATTTGATCTGATTTTTAAGGTTGAGCCTATCAGCTATGAATTTTATGAGCCTTGCGCATTGATCCATTAAATCAAGATAGGAATCATCTTTTGCATACCATTCCAGCATGGTCAATTCGGGCAGGTGATGTGCTCCCCTTTCGTTTTTTCTGAAACATTTACAGATTTGAAAAATTTTATTAAAGCCTTTTGAAAGGAGCCTTTTCATACAAAGTTCAGGAGAAGACTGTAAATACATGTCTTCAAAAGTTACAGGGTCAATCTGAGCCTCTGGAATAATACAAGGGCTAAGAATGGGTGTCTCTACTTCAAGATAAAGGTTTTTAGTAAAAAAATCTCTTACGGCCTGAATAACAAGGGATCTTATTTCAAGATATCTGTAGGATTTCGTATCCAGTGTCACTTTATTTCATAATTGTTTTTTGTTCTGTCCTGTAAAAAAACCTTATTAAATTTACTTTTATCTGCCTGATCAAAAAATTTATACCCTGCTTCAATACAGGCTTTACAGGCATTAATGGGTATATGCACAGCAAGAATATGATGCCCTGGCTGGGCATTGGAATCTATTTCAAAGCAACCACCGCAGTCTCGGCAGATTCGCACTTTTTCTTTTTGTCGTTCAAAGATATTGTCAGTATCATAAAATATTTCTCTGTGTCTGACTGCAATGTCTCCGGGAGTTCCTGCTTTTTGCCTTAACTCTTTTTTCTGGCGCCAATAGGAATTAACAAGATCAGTAGTTTTTTTAATTTTATCTGTGATACTAACCGATTGTTTCAGACGCTCAAGATTAAAATCCGGTTCAATAACCCCTGAATAATCAAGGCCTGCCAATGCAAGAATAATACCCAGATTGACATAGGGAAGGGCTCCTTCAATGGAATAACCCCCTTCAAGAACAGCAATATCAGGCTTAAGCAGGCTGGTGAGTTTTGCATACCCCTGTGCTGAAAAATTCATGTTGGTTAATGGATCAGTATAATGGTTATCTTGTCCGGCAGAATTGACAATAAGATCAGGCTTGAATTCTTCTATGGCAGGTAATACACAATTTCTGATAACATAAAGATATCCTTCAGTTGACGTGCCTGGTGGAAGTGGTATGTTCAGGTTTGATCCTTTGGCATTAGGGCCTCCTAATTCTTCTGGAAAGCCTGAGCCGGGATACATGGTTCTTCCATCCTGGTGCAGGGAAATGAACAATATATCAGGATCATGCCAGAAAATATCGTTGGTACCATCTCCATGATGACAATCCGTATCAATAATAGCTATTTTTTTAATGCCGAATTGGGATCTGATATACTCCACCATTATGGCTTCAATATTGATGTGACAAAAGCCTCTACCGCCATGGGAGATCCTCATGGAATGGTGCCCGGGCGGACGAACCAGGGCAAATCCATTTTTTACCTCTTTATTTAAAACAGCATCTGCAATAGCTTTGGCACCTCCTGCACTGATCAAGTGGGATTGGGTGGTAATGGTTTTTTCATCAGGAACACAAAAATGTGCCCGCTGAATATCCTGGTAAGTAACAAGATCGGGTTTATACTCAATAATCCCATTGATATCAAAAATGCCTTCTTCTGTAACCTGATCCTGGGTATACAGTAGCCTTTCTTCTCTCTCAGGATGAGTCGGATCAATGGCCCAGTCAAACGCAGGGAAAAATACAAGACCTGTTTTATTTAATGCCTTTAACATTTATACCTCAATAAATTATTGCAAAATATTTTCAAAACCTTTTATTATACCTGGTTTAAGCTGCATTTTTGTTCTGAATATCTTACCCCTGGGTGAAAAATTTCGTACAATATTAAATTTTTGAAATTCTACTACTTCCACTTCACCTATATTGTCTGGATCTGCCCCAAAATTAATTGCTTTTTCTTTTAAAAGTGTGTGTGCGGTCTCAATTAAGTCATCTTCAGAATATGTTTTGGAAATAGGCTCTGCAAACCCTTCTTCGTGGGCAGTTACAATACCCTGCTCTGTATCAGCATTTAAAGAAACTTCGCAGGTTGTTCTGGCAAGAGCCGCGCCAATAGCATTTGCCACTGAATATTCAGGCACTGCAATGGTTTTTATATGATATAGTTCTTCTATCTTTTTAGCAAAATATTTGGCAGGCCCACCCAGTACAAGTATTTTTCTCGGGCTGATTTTATATCCCTCAAGAAATTCATGTACGGTATAAACAGGTTTGGAATTTAGTTTATCAATCATTTCAAAGGTTTTTTTTAAAATGATGGAACAGCATTTTTTAAATATTTGATCAGCTGTTTCATTATCTGTCAGTCCCATTTCCATGGCTATTTTGTGAATCCCTTTCACAGAATTTTTTCGATCTCCATCCTTCATCAGCCCCAGAACAAAAAGGGCATCTGTTGGAGTAGGTTCAGGACCGCCAAATGCCATTGCAGGCCCCAAGCGGTCAGGACCGATGACCAGTTCCTTCCCTATTACTCTTACAGTGCTGTCGCCACCAATACCTTTTGAATCGGTCTGCAAAGATCTGATCAAACTTTTATATTGCCCTCTTTGTATGCCCATGGGCTCTAATAATGGTGCCTTGTCAACAAGAAAGGCAATATCAGTTGTTGTCCCGCCGATATCAAGTACAATTGCATCCTGCTTTGAAGGGGCATAGGGGATGGCTCCCATAATACTTGCCGCAGGCCCTGACAGAACGGTTTGACCTGGAAAGGCCATTGAAGATTCAAGAGACATGGTGCCACCGTCTGCTTTCAGGATTTGAATTGGAACCATAAGACCCTTTTGTTCAAGGGAAAGTTTCACTGCCTCAAAAAAAGATTTATGAAGTGAAAACACAGCGGCATTTAAATGGGTTGTAGCAATTCTTCTGGGGAAATTGAGATTTCCTGAAACATGATGTCCTAAAAATATTTTTTTGAAATATTTATTTAAAATTCGTTTAATGAGAATTTCGTGGCTGGGATTTCGAACACAGAATTTACTGACAACGCCAACATATTCAATGCCGGCTTTTTTCAACTTTTTAGCAATATCTTCAATCTCCATGGTGTTAACCGAAGCTTTTTCTCTTCCCCTGTGATTGATTGAGCCGGCTACGCAATAGTAGTGTTCACCAGTGCTAAAAGATTTAGGATCAACACCGGGTCCTGCTGAAACAATCATTCCGACAGGCTTCATATTCTGCTGAACAATTGCATTGGTTGTCAGGGTTGTTGAGATGACAATCCGTTTAATATTTTTTGGATCAATATCTTTCAAAAGTTGCTTAAAGCCTGAGAGAATAGTATTGAAAAGATCTGCAGAGTCAGTTGACACTTTAACTTTTTTTTCAATGCCGTTGCTGCTTAAAAGAACAGCATCCGTGTGTGTACCGCCAACATCAATACCAATAATCATGGAATGTTCCTGATTTAATATATTACAGCTCAAAATTATTAATTTTTACCATAGAGGAGCTTGTCAGAAAAAGAAAGGCTTGTCAATTAGATTTTCTTTCCCATGATCCATATGATATCTGTTTAAGAAAGCCTGGTTTAAACTTGAATTATTAAGATATTTAATTTACAAATAACATTGTTTATTTTTAAGAATGATAACTATTTTTGCGAGGAGAGCTTTATGGCAATAATTGAATGGGAACAAAATGAGTCTGTGGCAATCATCAATATGTGTAATGGCCCGAACAAACAGAATCTTTATTTTGTGAAGCAGATGAACAAATGCTTTGATGAAATAATTGAAAATAAAGATATTTATTCGATTGTTTTAACCTCTACAGATGAAAAAAATTTTTCCCAGGGGATTGATGTTGATTGGCTGGGCCAGAAAATGAATGAGCAGGATTTTGACAGCATAAAAGAATTTATGTATGGGATGAACACAATTTTTAAAAAAATTTTATTCATGCCTGTTCCGGTAATCGCTGCCATTAACGGGCATGCCTTTGGGAATGGTGCCATGCTGGCCTGCGCCTGCGATTTTAGATTTATGAAAAAGGACAAAGGGTTCTTTTGTTTTCCAGAAGTGGATATCAGTATCCCCTTTCTTCCCGGTATGATTGCCTTTGTTAGAAAATCCATCCCTGAATATAAATTTAATGAAATGATTCTTTCAGGAAAACGTCTTGGAGCCCAGGAACTTGCAGACAGCCATGTGATCGTTAAAGCAAGTGCTAACAAGGAAGAGCTTGTCAAGGATTCTTTGGCATTTGCCAGAACCTTTATGAAAAAAAGAGGGATTTTCGGCGAGTTGAAAAAAAGAATGCACAAGGATATTATCAGAGTCATGGAAACCGACGACAAAGAACAAATCGATTCCTTGAACCTCTTTATTGAAGGATAGGAAACTAAATAGAAATCAGACGGCCATAAGATCAATTATATTAAATTATTTTTCCTCCTGGTTTTGATAAACAATACCATTATAAAACTCATCACACCAAGAAGGGTAATTGTTATAAAAGCCGCATAATAGTTGCCGTTTATATCAAAGAGCCAACCGGCTGCAACCGGTCCTGTAGCACATCCGATGCAGGCGCAAAAGTTCACAATTCCTAAAAGAACCCCATGCAGGCGAAGACCGAACATCTCGGCAACAATATTAGGCATAATAACTGATCCGCTACCGTAGCCAAAGGCAAAAAAAACAGCAAACAAATAAAATACCCAGAGTTCATTTAGTGTCAAAATCATAATCAGGCCTATTGTAAACACTCCTATTCCCATAGCAAAGACAGGTTTGCTGCCCAGGCGATCGGCTGCAATGCCGGTAATGATTTTAGCAAAAAATACGCTTGCTCCGAATATTGTCAGGATATTGATAGCATCGGTTCTTGAAAATCCAGTATCAATGGCAAACGGAATAATGTGAACAAGGACTGCAAAGGTTACCATTCCCCAGAATATGAAAACTATACAGACCAGCCAGAAAGAAATATTTTTAAAAATTTCAGCAACACCTCCTGGGGGAGGGTTTTGGATCAAAAGGGTTTTTCCCGGCTGTATGGCAGGCATGCGGGTAGCAACACCCTCTGGCATCCTCAGAAAACGGGCTGATACCATGATAATAATCAGTGCTGCCAGACCAACTATCATATAGGAAAAGCGCCATCCCCTAATCGCAATCAACCAGGATGCAAAGGGCGCCATAAGAAGGGTACCTGCACCCATACCGCTTGAAACAATACCGGTCATAAGGCCTCTTCGCCTGTTGAACCACTTGGATATTGTGGAAATAATAGGGACATAGGTACCGCTCAGCCCGATACCGGTCACAACGCCGTAAAAAAGATAAAGATGCCAGATAAATGAAACCTGTGACATCAACATATATCCCATACCCAGCATTATTCCACATATGGATACAACCAACCGGGGGCCAAACCTGTCACAAATTCGGCCCATAAACATTCCACCGAAACCTTCAAGAAAAATTCCAAGAGAAAATGCCCCGGATGTCATTGCACGGGTCCATTTAAATTCGTCCAGAAGCGGTGTAAAAAAAACACCGAAGCTGTAATTGGCTCCCCAGGCAATCATCATGACTAGGAATGCGATGCCAACGATAATGTAACGATAGTAATAGCTTGATTCCATCCGACAAGGAGCAACATCGTGATAATTCATAATATATCAACTTTTTCAATTCTTTTCGATTGTTTTTTCCTATCCCGTGTGAAAGTCAGTATGGCAGATGCGCTTAAAGTTTTGTTTTATCCCTGTATTTTAGGGAATTTTTCCAGCATTTTCAGCAGGACTGGTTCCGGAACCATATCAGTGATATCTCCACCAAACTGTGCTGCTTCCTTGATAATAGACGAACTGGTAAATATCCATCTAAGTCCGGTCATCAAAAAAACAGACTGCACATCTTTATTTAGTTTTCTATTCATCAGAGCCATCTGGAATTCGCTTTCAAAATCTGAAAGTGCTCTCATACCTCGGATAATAGCTACCGCATTTTTCATTTTTGCATAATCCACAAGAAGCCCGCCAAAAGAATCTACCAGAATGCAGCTTTTACCGTTAAAGCTTTGTTTGATCATTTTTACCCTTTCATCCATGGTAAACAATGCTTTTTTAGAAGGGTTATTCAATACGGCAATAATAACTTTGTCAAAAATTTCCAGAGCCCGTTCAATAATATCAATATGGCCATTTGTCAGGGGATCAAAAGAACCAGGGTAAATTGCAATTTTGTTTTTATCCGGCATTGTTATCATATCCTTTTTAAATTTTTTTTATAAAATAAATATTTGTTTTTGAGTATTTTTTTTGTCTGTAAATGTCAAGGGTTGGAAGTTTGATTTGAAGGTCTTCTTTGCAGGATTGTTCTGCAATTATGATACAATTATCGTTAATCAGATCAGTAAATAATTCTTTTTGAAAGGTGATTTCAATATACCCCTTCCCATAAGGCGGATCAATGAACACAATGTCAAATCTGTGCTCATTGAGTCCTACAGGAATGTTTTCTTTGATAATATCACAACATATAACCATGGCTTTTTCTTCAAAACTGCAAAGTTTAACGTTCTGATGGATGATGCCGCAGGATATATCAACGAATGTGGTATGGCACGCCCCCCGGCTTAAGGCTTCTATCCCTAAAGCACCTGTGCCTGCAAAAAGATCAAGCACCTTTGCCTTTTTGACCTTTTGGCCCAGTATATTAAAAATACTCTCCCGGGTTCGATCCGATGTGGGGCGGATTTGACTTCCCGAAAGTTTGACGAGTTTTCTGCCTTTGCAAAGGCCGCTGATTACTCTCATGAAATTAATGAATTATTTTTTTTATATATTTTACAGATGTGCCAAGTTTTTTTGCCGCAGATTTTAAATCACCACTTTCAAGATCAATCATTTTCTTTATAAAATCTTTTTCAAATTGTTTTTTAGCCTTGGATAGATCATCTTCATAAATGAAGAGCTCTTTGTCAGGCAATTTGACCGGCTCACGAATCGGGTTATATGGCTGGGGGATATCTGCCGCATTAATATGATCCTTTCCAACCATAATTGAAAGCCGTTCCAAAAGGTTCTTCAATTCCCTGACATTGCCCTGCCATTCATAATCAAGAAGAAGGCCCAGAGCATTTTCAGATATGTTTTTTTTCTTTTCTGAAGATTGTTTGGATAAGTTTTCAAGAAATGTATCCACGAGTAAAGGAATATCTTTTTTCCTATCCCTTAAAGGAGGAACAATAATTGGTATCACATTAAGTCTGAAAAAAAGATCTTTCCTGAAATTGCCGGCTTCAATTTCTTTTTCAAGATCTTTATTTGATGAAGCTATAAGCCGGGCATCCATGTGAAGAGTCCTTCCACCGCCTATCCTCTGGAATGTTTTTGATTCAAGGGCTCTTAATATTTTTGCCTGGGTATTGATATTCATATCCCCGATTTCATCAAGGAAAAGAGTTCCTCCCGAGGCAAGTTCAAATTTGCCTTTGTTTTTGGACGTTGCCTTTTTAAAAGCGCCTTTTTCATGGCCAAAGAGTTCGCTGTCAAGATTTTCTTCAGGAATAGCAGCACAATTGATGATAATAAATGGCTGTTCAGGCCTTAAACTCAATTGATGGATGGTCCTGGCAACCATTTCTTTTCCTGTACCATTCTCACCGCTAATCAGGATAGAAGCATCTGAAGGCGCAGCATTCATGATTTCTTCATACAGTTTTTGAACAGCATGGCTGGTTCCGGTAATTGAATTTTTTTCAATACTCTTTTTCCGCAGATATATATTTTCTTCTTCACGTTTTCTAAAATTCAGCGCATTATTGATGGTTACCATGACCTTGTCAATGGATAATGGCTTTTCAAGGAAATCATAAGCTCCTGATTTTGTAGCATCAACCGCAGATTCAATTGTCCCGTGGCCTGTAATCATAACAACGGGAAGATTAGGGGCTATTTTTTTAATTTCTTTTAATGTTTCAATTCCATCCATTCCCGGCATCCATATATCTAACAATACAATATCCGGGGATTCAGATTCAATTTTTTTTAATGCTTCATACCCGTTAAACGCATGTATGACTTCAAAACCATCGTCTGAAAGAATTCCTTCAAGGGACTCTATAATGGTTGCCTCATCATCAACAATCAATACAGCAGGATACATCCTTTTTTCTCCTGAAATAAGTTTAATTATTAAGCCGGAAGCTCAATAATAAATTTTGCACCTCTGGGCTTATTATCCTGAACCCTTATTACACCATTATGATCGGAAATAATAGAGTTGACAATGGCAAGTCCAAGTCCCATGCCTGATTTTTTGGTGGAAAAATAAGGCTCAAACAATCTGGTTTTTTCCTTATCAGATATACCTTTGCCCGTATCAGCAATTTCGATTCTTACAATTTTTAAAATTTCATCAAAAGAAACATCAATTAGTATTATTCCCTCTTTATTTACAGCATGCACTGCATTGTCAACCAGGTTGATAAATGCCTGTTTCATATGCTGGTGGTCCAGTTTCAGTATTGGAATATTTTGTGCAAACTGGGATCTGATATCTACTTTTTTTAGACCCTCCCTGTACAGGGCGATCGTTTCAAGAACAACATTTTCAATTCTGCACTGGGCAACGTTTGCATCCGGGAATTTGGCAAAAGCGGCAAACTGGTTGACAAGATTTTTAATCAGGTCTACATGTTCCACAATGGTATCTGCACAGTTCGTGAAAATTTCATCATTTATTTTTTTACCATATTTGCGCTTCAGCCGTTGAGCAGATAATTTTATGGGTGTTAATGGGTTTTTTACTTCATGGGCAATTCTCCTGGCAACCTCTCTCCAGGCAGCAACTCGCTGGGCCTTTTCAAGTTCGGTGACATCATCAAAAACAAGCACGGCTCCAATATCTCGATTCAGATCATCTTTTAGTGTATTAAAATTGATTGAAAAGTGCTTAGGGGTTCCTGAAATAGTTGTGGAAAGGGGTATTTCAATTGTCTCCTGCCCCTGGGCCATTTGGTCATAAATTTTATTGGCAATCTCTAAATAATCAGTTCTTAAAACAGTTTTGAAATTCTGGTTTAAAATATTACGACTGTTAATATCCAGCATGGATTCCGCAGCCTTGTTAATGGTTGTAATGGTCCCCATATTATCAATGGAGATTACCCCCGCAGAAATATTTTTTAAAACAATTTCAATGTATTGGCGACTTTTTTTAAGTTCGGCATTCTGTTGTTTCAGCATCTCACCGGAAAGTGCTATCTGCTCCCTTCCTGAAGCCAGTTCCCTGGTCATTATATTAAAGGATTTAATAAGGGTTCCGATTTCATCGTCAGTTTGAAAATCTATCTGATAATTTAAATCTCCATCCGTAACCCTTTGCGTTCCCTCGGCAAACTTCATTATGGGGATGGTGATGGACTTTGCCAGCTGAAACCCGAACCAGATCGCACAGAAAATAACCAAAAGTGCAACAATTGAAAGAGCAATATAATAGGATATCTGTGCGGGTTTTTTGGCCAGCTTGAGTTGATGATATTCCTCAACTCCTTTTAAAATAGCTTGCAGGTTTTGAGACAGATCTGGTGATATCAGGGTGGTGATAACAATGAATGCCTGGGCTTTTTTGGGATCTGTACCAAAAGGTATGGCAGCAATAGTTCTTAAAAATTCTCCTTCTTTGATGTTCTGAGAAATCGTGCGGGTATTTCGCCCCTCAGGGATGCCTGTTAATTCATTACTGGTTAAAAGACCAAAATGAAGATTTTGCACTTCATTTGCCAGGGAAAGGCTTACTCGCCTGCCATCAGAAGTATAAATTTCAACAGCATGCCGGTTAAATGCGCGTTGTATGACCTGGGAATGCCTGGCCAGTTTTTTTTCGTTTTTTTTGTTCAAAAGTTTTCGAGAGTCTATTTGAAACGTGGCTCTTTTAGCATAGAACTCATTGCTTTTCTCAATATATTCATAAAGCTTTTGACCAACAGCCAATGAGCTGTCAAGGGTTTGTTCAACGGGAGCATTAAACCAGAATGCAACACTGGTGGAAATAAATTGAATGGAGAAAAAGAACAGAACAGTAGTAGGTAAAAGGGCAAGAACAATAAATGCAGAGATCAGTCGAGTTTTGAGTTTAGAACCAAATATATTATTCTTTTTTTCATAGTAAAGCTTTGCAAGATTTCTAAAGACCAGTAAAAGCAAAGTCAGCAACAGCAATAAATTAGTATTTATCAGGATAAACATCAATACAGTGCTTGATAAAGGAAAGGAACTCCCGAAATTTGTGATGCGGGTTTCAATAAATGTGAGAATCCCCACTGCAATCAGTATAATGAGTATTAAAATACCTTCTTTTTTTTTTCTGGCCTGTTCGTCTTTTATATGTTTTGGTTCAGCCATATGTATAATTTAGGGCAAGATTAAGACATTGTGAACACTAATAGGTAAAATTGATTAAGTACCAATTTGTTTCAAAATCCCAAAAAGAGAGAAAAAATAAAACAGTGTGAAGTGATAATGGTAAGGTGACTTTATCAAGCTTGGCCTTGATTCTAAGTTGATATTTGTCCCCTTTTACAAGTTGATTTAATGCTGTGATTTTTAAATTGTCAATTTCAGTCATCAAAGATTTTGCTTCGTCAAAGGATTGTGTGACAATTGGTTTTTCATTTTTCCAGGGTTTTAAAATAGAGAATTCTTTTTTTAAGGAATTATATTTTAAAGTAGATTTAATCTCAATATTAGATATTTTTTTGTCAAACCATGAATCGTCAGTTTTATATAAGGTGATATAAAATGAAAAAGTAGTTGAAACGCCATTGAGTACAGCCTGGTTTATTTTATCAGTAAATGCCTGTTTCACATCAAAATATGTTAAAAGATCATCGCGAGTATTCGCAAGTTTGATGTTTTCTATGGCAGCGGTTTCTTCAGCAAAAGTGACTAAAGGAAAGAAAAGGTAAAACATTACACCCAGTGACAAAATAAATGTAATAGTTTTTCTATAAAGAGAGGAGAGTATCATTGTATAAAATATTATTCCATTTTTGCCGGCCCTGTTTCCCAGGCGTCTTTGTTTTTTAAAAAATTTTTAATAAATAAATGATTCAGGGTATGTCCTGATTTGTGGGTAATGATATGCCCCTTAATAGGCATGCCAAGCAGGGAAAAATCTCCAAGGCTGTCTAGAAGTTTATGCCTGACAAATTCATCAGGGTATCTTAACCCTTCTTCATTCAAAATTCTATCTTTATCAATAATAATTGCATTGTCAAGACTTCCACCCTTACCAAGACTGAATTTTTTTAAAAGTTCCAGATCCTGGATAAAGCCAAATGTTCTGGCCTGGCTGATCTCTTTTCCAAAATTGTTTTTAGCCCTGTCAAAAGTTATTTCCTGTTTTCCGATTAAAGGGTGTTGAAAATCAATTTTACAGGTTATTTTGAAACAGGGCTCTGGATAGGCAATAACGGATTTGTCTTTATCAACTACTTTAATTGGTTTTTTAACAATTAAAAAATGTTTTGGAGCAGCTTGTTTAATAATACCGGCATTCTTTAAGAGTTGCGTGAACACTTTGGCACTGCCATCCATAATCGGGATTTCATGATCATTGACCTCCACCAGGGCATTATCAATGCCAAGGCCTGCAAAACTGGCCATTAGATGTTCTATGGTTGAAACAATGGTACCATTGTTTCCCAGAACTGTTGCAAGGCTGGTGTCCACTACCAGTTTGAAAATAGCCTGGATATCCTGGGTACCGGGCAAATCAATCCGACGAAATTTTATGCCATGGTTTTCCGGTGCAGGGTGTATTGTCAAATGGGTTTTTTTCCCGGAATGAACTCCGGTACCTGAAACCGAGACGCTTTTTGAGAGTGTTCTTTGCAAAAAATATTTGGTCATAAATTTTTTATATTATAATTCATTATATGCTTATTAATTTTGATTGCTATATATATCTGATTTTAATACACAAAGCAAAGCAAATGAAAAATTTCTTTAGGGTTTTGTTGTTTTGATAGAGAAAATTAAGATCAAATAGTGTAAAGAGTAATAATACCATCAGATTAAACAATTTGAAAAGGAGCTAAGTTGCTTGCAAAAGTAAACTCTTGTTCAGTGGAAGGGATTGATGGATTTATTATTGCAGTTGAAGTTGATATTTCCTATGGGTTACCTGTTTTTAATATTGTCGGGCTGCCGGAAATTTCTGTCAGAGAGAGCAAAGAACGTGTTAAGACTGCTATCAAAAATTGTGGGTATACATTTCCCATGGAAAGAATTGTGGTCAACCTTGCTCCTGCTGATGTCAAAAAGGAAGGAACCGGTTTTGATTTGCCCGTGGCCATTGGTATCCTGGTCGCATCTGAAGTTATTCCGCAAGAGAAGATAAACACCTACCTTATTTCAGGCGAGCTTTCCCTGGACGGAACGATCAAACCTGTCAGAGCGGCCCTTCCCTATGCTTTAGCTGCAAAAGAAAAGGGATACAAAGGAATTATTCTTCCCTTTGAAAATGCGGATGAAGCATCATTGGTAGAGGGTATTGATGTATTGCCCGTAAAAACTCTGTCCCAAATAGTAGATTTTTTTTCAGGCTTTGTTGAAATTAAAAAGGCTCATATGAATCTGAAATCTCGAACACGATTCCACGATAAAGTATATGGAATGGACTTGTCCGAAGTGGGGGGTCAGCACCATGCGAAAAGAGCCCTTGAAATATCTGCAGCAGGGTTCCACAGCATTTTAATGACGGGACCGCCGGGATCAGGGAAAAGCATGCTGGCAAAACGGCTGCCAACTATACTGCCTGACCTTAACTTTGAAGAAATGATCGAAGTTATGAAAATTTATTCAGTTTTGGGATTAATCGACAATAAAATAGTAAATAGTTTAATAAGGCCATTTCGATCCCCCCATCATACTATTTCCGAGGCAGGCCTTGCAGGTGGTGGATCAAAACCTGCCCCCGGAGAAATTAGTTTGGCCCACAACGGCGTTCTTTTTCTTGATGAGCTGCCGGAATTTAAAAAAAATGTTCTGGAGGTTTTAAGACAACCAATTGAAGAAGGTAAAGTTTCCATTGCAAGGGCCAGCATGAGAGTAACTTTTCCTGCACAATTTATGTTGGTGGCCGCTATGAATCCATGCCCATGCGGATATATGTCTGATCCAATGGGGAAGTGTACCTGTACCCAACCCCAGATTCAAAGATATAGATCAAAGATTTCAGGTCCGCTTCTGGATAGAATTGATATTCAGATTGAGGTTCCCAGAGTTGAGTATAAAGACCTTGTTCCTCAAAACAAAGGCGAAGGTTCTTCCCAAATAAGAAAAAGGGTAAAAAAAGCCAGAAAAATTCAGGAAAAAAGGCTAGAGAAAAAATTAATATTCAATAATGCAAGGATGCACAGCCGCCACTTGAAAGAGTTTTGTCACCTAACAATTGAATGTGAAAAAATCCTTGGACAGGCGGTTGATGTTTTAGGATTTTCTGCCAGGGCCTGCCATTCGATCATCAGGGTGGGAAGAACCATAGCAGATCTTGAAAATGCCCCCCAAATTGAGCGGCATCATCTTGCCGAGGCCATCGGGCTTCGAAGTTTTGACAGGACTGTCACATGATAATATGGAAAGAAGATGAGATATGATTAAAAAAGATATTTTTAATAAAGATTTAAAAGAACAATTTAAAGCATCTGCAAAGGACAGAATTTTCAGATTTGTAATGGCGGATAAGAAGATGCGCGGAGCAATCATTCACTCCACGCGGATGGTGAATGAAATGAGGGCAAACCACGATTTAGGACCTTTGGAAACCCTCATACTAGGACAAGGTTATATTGCAGCCGGCCTTCTTTGTTCGACTCTTAAAGGGAAAAATGAAAGGGTTATTATGAATATTCAATGTTCAGGACCTGTCAAAGGACTGGAAGTTGAATCAAATGTGTTTGGAGAAGTCAGAGGGTGTCTTAAAACAAGGAAGATTCAAGTAAAAAATATTGAAAAAATAAAATATCTGTCAACCCTTTATGGTGCAGGGTTTCTTACTATGACGAAATATCTGGATAATGCCCCCACACCTTATTCCGGACAGGTGAGTCTTGTGCATGGATCCATAGCGGAAGATCTGGCCAATTATTTTTTAATATCAGAACAGATTCCCACAGGGTTTAAATTAAGTGTTTTTTTTGATGGAGAAGAATCCGTAAAAGGGGCAGGTGGGATTTTTCTACAGGCACTTCCCGGTGCTGCTCCTGAAAAGGTTATTAAAGCTGAAAAAATGATTCAGAACATTGATTCATTGGGTGAATTATTTGCCAAAGGTCATAAACCACAAGAAATTATCAATGAGGTTTTTTTAAGCCTTGAACCGAAGTTTTTGAACAATAGCAGGGTGGAATTTTTTTGCCGATGTTCAAAAGACAGAATGGAAGGGTATTTAAAAAATCTACCTGGGAAAGAAAAAAAAGATATGTTAAAAAACGGCCCTTTCCCTGTAGAAGTGCTCTGTCACCATTGCAATTCAGCCTACCATTTCAATAAAGAGGAGTTAAAGAGCCTTGGGAGATAAGCCATTTGTGTCTACCAATATAGATATTTTTAACTCTTATAAAAATGGTATTAAAGAAAATATTAATAAAATTCATAGTTTTTGTTGCAAAAATTAAAATATATATTATAAATACCCATAGTGTATTATAGCCATATGATGGCTATAATAAAGCTAAGCATATAATTTTATGTGGAATTTGCTAAAATACAGATATTTGATAATTATTCAAAGATTATAATGAAAGGTGTTAATTTATGTGTAATCATTGCAGCGATCATACCCATGACCACCACCATTATCCCGAGATTGTTCAGCTGATGCCCGTGCAAAATAGTTTATATGCTGTTTACAATACAAAAGAACCCTGCGATTTTGCCGTTAAAAAAGGAAAAGATAATATCAGTCTTGTTCCTGTCCTTTTTATGGGCCTGATAAAGCATGGTGAGAAAACTATGGTGGAAGGATTTTTTGCATCTGCTTCAATTCTTTCATGCGAAGACGTTGATGGATTTAAAGGATATGCGGCATCCCTTGAGGATGCAGAAAAATTATATTCATAATTATAGTAAACTGCCTTTAAGATAAGGAGATCATATGCACAAATTATTAAATGACAGTCCAGGTGAAAAAATTATGCTTCTAGGAAATGAAGCCATTGCAAGGGGTGCGATTGAGGCTGGTGTAGCTTTTGCCACTACCTATCCTGGCACCCCATCTTCTGAAATATCGCTGAATCTTTTCCAGATGTCCCAGGAATCAGACCTTTATTTTGAGTACAGCACAAACGAAAAAGTGGCGCTGGAAGTGGCGGCAGCGGCTGCCAACTCAGGACTTCGTACGTTCTGCATGATGAAACATGTGGGATTAAATGTAGCAGCAGATCCTCTCATGACCTTGGCCTATGTCGGTGTGACAGGCGGCATGGTCATCCTTTCAGCAGATGATCCGGCCATGTTTTCAAGCCAGAATGAGCAGGATAACAGATATTATGCCAAGTTTGGGAATTTGCCCATGCTGGAACCGTCTTCTGTGCCTGAAGCCAAAGAAATGATGAGATATGCCTTTGATCTTTCAGAAGAACTGCATCAGCCTGTTCTGTTAAGAACCACCACAAGGATCAACCATTCCAATGCCTTTGTGACCTTTGGCGACATGAAACCAAGACAAACCAAAGGGGAATTTATTCGAGAACCCTCAAGATGTGTGACAGTCCCGGCAGTTTCACGACAGCTTCATGTTAAACTGCTTGAAAAAATGGAGAAAGCCAAAGACATCTGTGAATCATCCGACTTTAATCCAATCAAAGGATCGGGAAAGTTCGGCATCATTGCAAATGGTGTAAGTTTCCATTATGCCCTTGATGCAGTAAAAGATCTTGGTGTTGAAGAGGATACAAAAATTTTACAATTGGGGTTTTCAAATCCCATGCCGGAAAAATTGATCAAGAATTTTTTAAAAGATTGTAAAAAAGTATTGGTGATTGAAGAAGGTGAAGCTTTTATGGAAGAAACTGTAAAAGCTTTTGCTCAGGAAGAAGGATTAATGATTCCCATTAATGGCAAATCAGAAACACTTTTCTCTCGGCTTTCTGAATATGATCCTGCCATGGTGAGAGAGAATATTGCCTCTTATTTTGGTATTGAGTATACACCCAGAGAAAAATTGTCTTCCGATAATGTTCCTCCAATTCCAATGCGGCCGCCAAATCTTTGTTCAGGGTGTTCTCACAGGGCAACTTTTTATGAGGTGAAGCAGGCAGCAGGGGATATGGATATCATCTGCCCCACTGATATTGGTTGTTATACCCTGGGTTTTCTACCGCCGTTAAATACAGGCGATTTTGTTATCTGCATGGGATCTTCGGTGAGTACGTCCTGCGGATTTGGGAAAGCCACAGATCAGAAAGTGGTCTCTTTTATTGGGGACTCAACTTTTTTCCATTCCGGTATTACAGGGTTGGTTAATGCAGTATTTAATGACCATAATTTTACTTTGGTCATACTTGAGAATGGTACCACTGCCATGACCGGACATCAGCCCCATCCGGGTGTGGACATGGAAAGATTCGGTCTGGATGGTTTTGGCCGTGTGAATATTGAAAAACTTGTCAGAGCCCTGGGTGTGGAACATGTTTCAGTAATCAAACCATTTAAGGTAAAAAAGAGCATTGAAACGATCCGGGAAGCACTGGAGTATAAAGGTGTTTCAGTTATTCTTTCCCAGGAGCCTTGCGCCTTGTATGCAAAAAGCTTGAATCTGCTGAAGCCAAGAGCATTTAAAGTATCTGACAGGTGTGTTGATCACAAGGATTGTGTGAACACTATTGCCTGTCCATCCTTCTATATTGAAGACGGGAGGGTTAAAATTGATGCAGATACATGTGTAGGGTGTGCCGTATGTGCACAGATATGCCCTGAAAATGCGATCACGCCGGTAAAAAAATAACCTTTAAAAAGAGGATGATATAAGAATGGAAACAACCAGACTAATCATGGTAGCTGTGGGAGGCCAGGGCAATCTTCTGGCATCCAAGGTTCTGGGTGAAGCTGCACTGATTTCAGGTGTGCAGGTTCGGATGAGTGAAATACACGGAATGGCTCAACGAGGCGGTGTTGTTGAATCCGCAATTGTTTTTGGCGAAGCAACAAGTTCTATAATTTCCGATGGTGAGGCAGATATTCTTCTGGGATTTGAGCCTTCTGAAACATTAAGAGCTTTAAACAGATGCAGCAAGGATACAAAAGTTATCACAAATACAGCCACCCTGCCACCTTTTACAGTATCCATCGGCAAAGGTGTTTATCCTGATGTTGAGAATATTAAAGAGTTGCTTAAAGACAAATGTGCAAGTCTTGTGGCCATTGATGCAATGGCACTTGCCAAAGAAGCCGGAAGCCCGATGAGTGTTAATATTGTTCTTCTTGGCGCTTTAATTGAGTCCGGAAGCCTTGGATTTACAAAAGAAAACGTGATAGAAGCAATTAAAAGAAGGACAAAAAAGGCTTTTCTGGAAAAGAATCTGAATGCTTTTGAACTGGGTTTTGTGGCTGCACAAAATTATAGCTAATATCCATCAGACAGGGCTTTGAGATAACTTCTTTTAATGGGCTAAACAATTACAAAAAATGAGGTAAAAAATGAAAAAAGTTCAAATCATTAACGGCCCAAACCTCAATATGCTGGGAAAACGCGAGCCTGAAATATATGGGTATCTTACCCTTGATGAGATAAACGCAAAACTTGTAGAACGATCTGAATTATTGGACTTGGAACTATTTTTTTTCCAGTCCAACCATGAAGGCGCAATCGCGGATAAAGTTCACGAGGATTTTAATGAAAATTTTGATGGTATTATCATTAACCCGGGAGCTTTAACCCATACCAGTGTTGTACTCAGAGATGCTTTGGCTATGATGTCCTGCCCCATGGTTGAGATCCATTTGTCTAATGTCTACAAAAGAGAAGCCTTTCGGCATAAGTCAATGCTGGCGGATATTGTCACGGGCCGGATCACAGGATTCGGCCATTATGGCTATGAAATGGCATTAAATGCCATCGCTAATATGATCAATGAATCCTGATCTTCTTATTTTAGCTGCAACATATTTTGAGATATCTCATTTTTTAGCTCTGCACCCGGGTGATTCAAAATATTTGACCAAAACCGGGCTGGCAATCATTTCCGGCAAAGTCGGCCCTAAAACATATGATCTTCTGATTACGGGTCCGGGAGTGTTCAATGCTGCCCATGCATTAACCGTGTATCTTGAGAAATCATTCCCTTCTTTGGTATTACAGACGGGTATTGCAGGTGTTTTTAAGCAAACAGGGTGTAATATAGGGGATGTGGCCATTGCCACACAGGAACAATATATCCATACAGGGATTCAAACAGATTCTATAGAAAATGATCCTCTGCCTTTTGATTTGATTGAGCAAAATCTTAAAACTAGAAAAGGAATTTATTCTTTTGATCAAGACCAAGTGGATCATTACCATGATATTTTGTGCCGAAAAGGCCAATCAAATAAGATCAATATTACCAAGGGCGCTTTTATCACAGTATCTTCAATTACATCTTCGGGTAAACATGCAGACAGGATTTATTCAGCTTTTTCCCCTGTGATGGAGGCCATGGAAGGAGCGGCTTGTGCCCATATCGCATTGCTTTATGATATTCCCATAATTGAGGTCAGGTCAGCTTCAAATTATGTTGGGGAAAGGGATAAATCTAAATGGGATATTGATCTTGCTGCAAAACAATTGGGATGGGTATGTGGCTGTGTTTAATTTTTTGTTTTAATATTAGTATGCTAAAAAATGAAATTTGTTGATTCACATTGTCATTTGCATGATTCAAGGATCATTTCAGATATCCCGTGGATAGAGGATCGTGCAAAGATAGCAAATGTTGAGTACATGGTTTCCTGTGCCACCATGGAAACAAATTTTGAATTAACTGCTCAGTTGTCAAAGGATTTTGACTCTATTCTGCCCTGTTTCGGTATTCATCCATGGTTTGTGGCAAGCATATCTGATAAATGGAAAGAATATCTTGAGCATTATCTTTTGGCTTATCCTTCCGGCATTGGAGAGACAGGACTTGACTTTACCGATAAAACCTGTGACCGGGAGACCCAAATCAAGGTGTTTGAGCATCATCTAATCCTTGCCATAGAACTTGAACGTCCCATTAATATCCATGTAAGAAACGCCTGGGAAACGTTTATCCATATTTTTAAAAAAATGGGAAAATTAAAAGTTCCAGGGTTAATCCACTCTTATTCCGGATCTGCAGATATGATTCCGATATTTGAAAAAAATGGCCTGTATATTTCTTTTTCAGGGTCAGTGACCAAACCCAATGCTAAAAAAGTAGTGCGGGCATTGAAAAGGGTATCAAAAGAAAGGTTTGTCCTGGAAACAGATACACCTGATATCTATCCTTATTTGCCGGAACATATACTGGGGAAAAAAGCATCCCGTCTCAATGAACCCAAAAATTTACCAGCCATTGCACAGATTGCATCAGCCAGGGTTGACATGGAATTTGATAAATTTTCAAACCAGGCCTATGATAATAGTATGAAACTATTTCATCCCATATTGGGATGAAGAAAGGTAAGGTAATGGATCAGTTTGCAAGAACAAGACAGCTTCTCGGAACAAAAAGCATGGAAAAGATAAAAAATGCAACAGTGGCTGTTTTTGGCCTTGGGGCTGTGGGGTCATATGCAACAGAAGCCATTGCCCGCACAGGCGTTGGAAATTTGCACCTTATTGATTTCGACACAGTGGATGCTTCAAATATTAATCGCCAGCTATACGCATTAAACTCTACCATTGGAAAAGAAAAAGCAGTTCTTGCCTATGAAAGGGTAAAAGACATTAACCTGGAATGCAATGTTGATATTCACAAGACATTTATTAATGCCCAGAGCCTTGAAGATCTTTTGTTTGAAGATATTGACGTGGTTGTGGATGCCATAGATGGCCTTAATTCAAAGATAAACCTAATTGTTGGTGCAAGACAGATGAATCTTTCTGTGATTTCCAGCATGGGTGCGGCAGGCAGAACTGATATCTCCATGATAAGAACTGGAGATATCAGCGAGACTTGCGTTTGTCCTCTGGCAAGGGCTGTCAGGCAGAGGCTTCACAGACGAGGGCTTTACAAAGGAGTAAAAGCAGTTTATTCCATTGAAAAGCCCTTAAACAAACAACCCTTTTTAACTGAAGATACCCAGGAGGCTCTGCCGGATCATGGCCGGTCAAGGCCTCCCATTGGAACCGTTTCCTGGATTCCCGGTATTTTCGGTCTCTCCATCGCATCTGAGGTGATAAACATTATTACTCAGACTTGTTAAGCTCTTCATCCCTTAAAACGCGCCGCAAAACTTTTCCAATATTTGACAAAGGAATCTCATCCCTGAATTCAATAAATTTTGGCCGTTTATACCCGGCCATATTTTCTTTGCAAAATGCGGTAATTCCCTCTTGTGTTTCTGTTTCTCCTTCTTTGAGCTTAATAAAGGCCTTTACTTTTTCTCCACTTTTTTCATCGGGCACGCCAACTACTGCAACTAATTCAACCTTTGGGTGTGAATAAAGGATATCTTCTACTTCCCTTGGATACACGTTAAAACCGCCAACAATGATCATGTCCTTTTTACGGTCTGTGATGGTTATATATCCTTCTTCATCAATGTTTCCTATATCCCCTGTCAGAAAATACCGCTTGCCGTTAATTTGTCTAAAAACTTCTTCATTTGCATCCGGTCTTTTCCAGTATCCCTTCATGACCTGGGGACCGCAAATGGCAATCTCTCCGTCCTCTCCCTGGGCAAGTTCTTTTGTGCTGTCATTCAAATCAACAATTTTCATGTCCGTTCCCGGAAGAGGGAAACCAATGGTGCCGATTTTTCTGGTTTCCTTAAATGAGGGATTGATAGAGGCAGCAGGCGCGGTTTCAGTAAGTCCATAGGCCTCGAAAATAATAGAACCGGTTTTTTCTTCAAATTGTCTGCACACTTCCGGAGGCAGGGGAGCACCGCCTGAAAGGCATCCCATTATGGATGAAATATCAAATTTGTCCAGGAGTGCATGGTTTGTAAAGGCAACAAATATGGTTGGAACGGCAGTAATAAAAGTAGGCTTGTATTTTTGCACCGCCTCCAGGACCACGGTAAAAGGCGGATTACCGGCTCTGGGATCAGGTACGCAGATCAGTCTGCTTCCTATCTTTGCGCCTAAAAGCAGAGCGCTTGTGATACCGAAACTGTGATACCAGGGTAAAACGCCAAGAAATGTATGATATCCTCCATGCCTCAATTTTTCCGGCTTTCCCCCCTCTTCATGGACCAGCCTGAAATATTCTTCACAAGCTTCCAAATCATAGGTGAAATTGGAATGGGTCAGTTCCGCTCCCTTGGGGACACCTGTTGTGCCGCCCGTATAGAGCATTACAGCAGTATCCTCATCAGGATTGATATCAAGGGTAGGCGGATTCGGGCTGGATGAGGCAACAATGTCATCAAACATGAGATGGCCGGATTCATGTTTGTCTGCTTTGGGTATTTTACCTAAAAGCCCACCCAGAAAAGCCTTTATTTTTGGAAGATAAGATTTGATATTGCAGACAATAACCGTTTCAATTTGGGTGTCTTTAATGGCCTTAACCGTGTTGGGATATAAAAGGGGGTGGTCCATGCAAAAAACTATTTTTGATTCTGAATCCTTGAGCTGATAATTGAGTTCTGAAGGCGTATATGCGGGATTACAATTCACAGCTGTTGCACCGGATTTAAGGATACCAAAAAGAACTTCAGGAAAATGGGGTATGTTGGGAAGAAAAATTGCAACCTTGTCTCCTTTTTTAATCCCTTTGTTCGCAAGAAAGGTGGCTACTCTGTCTGCAGTATCCTTGACCTGGGTATAAGTCCTGGTGGCACCATTAAAAATGGTATAAACATTATCAGGGTACTTTTTAGCAGTGTCATCAAGGATTTGGGGCAGAGGGTAGTGATAATTGGTTACATCGTGTGCTACTCCTTCAGGCCAGAAAGGTGTTTTCCATGCTTGGTCAGTCATTTTTATTTCTCCTTATATTTAGGGTGCCTTTTCAGTGATAAAAGCTTTTAATCCAAATTCGTTACTTCATAAATTAAACAGTGTTTATTTGTTTATACATAAGTCTTTACTATAAAGGAAAGGTTTTTTCTCTTTTTCTCAAGTCTGGTTTTTTTAAAAAAATATTTAAAATATTGTTTTTTGTATTCCACCTTTCTTATAAACCTTTCAGCCCATAAAAGAGATGTTTGCATTTTGTCTATATCAAAACTATTTTCTAAATCCAAATAATTTTTCATATTGATAAAGGCTGTGCGCAATGATAAAGGGATGGGATAAAAAATATTCAAAAAATAATCTCAGAATTAAGAGGAGATGACAATAGTATGGTAAAAAAATATCAATACATGTTGACCATGTTTTTATGTATAGTGGTTTTTATTTCTCCATCATCCGCTGAAGACATATATGTGGCAGGGATCACAAAAGCTACAATGAGGACGGGCCCGGGAATTGAACACAAAATTGTTGACATATTGAAGACCGGTGACAAACTTGACTTGGTTGAATATAAAAATGACTGGAGCCTTTTAAAGAAAGACCAGGGAAAAACCGGATGGGTCTTGACAAGGTTTTTAACCCGGGAAATTCCAGATATTTTTCTGATTGAAAATTTGAAAAAAGAGAATCAGGAACTTATTTCTAAAATAGAACTAATTGAAGATAAGAATAATATACTTACAGATGAAAATGCAGCATTGGTTCAAATCAAAGAAAAATACAATAAATTGAAACAGGAATCCAGTGGTTTTTTAAAACTTGATGCAGAATACAATAAAATGGCAGGACTACTTGCATCCCAGAAAGGGCAGATCAAGACATTGGAAAACAATTTCAACAAAGAGCAAAAACTTTTGTTTCTAAGCGGTGCAGGAGTTTTTATTCTTGGTTTGTTTTTAGGTTTAAGTACCCGCAAAAAGAAAAGAACCAGACTATTATGATTAAAAGAACTGATTTTTTAGTTATTGGAAGCGGTATTGCAGGGCTAAGTTATGCTCTGAAAGTGGCCGGGTTTGGTAAAGTCACCATTATTACCAAAAAGCAAATACAGAAAACGAATACAGCCCTGGCACAGGGAGGGATAGCCGCAGTATTCAGTAAAATAGATTCATTCGACCTTCATATCAAGGATACGCTTTCTGCAGGGGATGGACTGTGCGACAAACAAGTTGCGAAAATGATAGTGGAAAATGGTCCCCAAAGAATTAAAGAACTTGTAAAACAGGGGGCAATTTTTAATAAAGAAGGAAAAGGTGAGTATAATTTTTCCCTGGGACAGGAAGGAGGACATTCGGCCAAAAGAATTGTATATGCACATGATTTGACAGGTAAAGAGATTGAAGATACCCTGGTAAAAAACGTTGAACAAAATAAAAATATCACTATTTTAGAAGATCATATCGCAGTAAATTTAATTACGTTTTCCAGCAGTATTAGAAGCGGGCTTATAGCTACCCAGCAAGAAAATATATGCTGCGGGGCCTATGTTTTGAATAATAATTCCGGAAAAATCGAAACTTTTTATGCTGGAATTACTCTACTTGCAACGGGTGGTGCAAGCAAAGTGTATCTTTATACCTCCAACCCGGATATAGCAACGGGTGATGGTATTGCCATGGCCTATCGGGCAGGCGCCTCCGTTGCAAATCTTGAATTTGTACAATTTCATCCCACCTGCCTTTATCATCCTGAAGCAAAGAATTTCCTTATTTCAGAGGCAGTAAGAGGAGAGGGGGCGGTTTTAATAGACTCTGAAGGCCAAAGGTTTATGGGGAAATATTCCCCGGACAAGGATCTTGCCTGTAGAGATATAGTTGCAAGGGCCATTGACACTGAATTGAAGAAAACAGGCGCTGAGTCAGTTTTCCTGGATATCACACATAAAGATTCGGATGCAATCAGGAAACGATTTCCAAATATTTATTCTAAATGCCTTGAGTATGGGATCGACATTACAAAAGAGCCGATCCCCGTTGTTCCGGCTGCCCATTATATGTGCGGCGGAGTGGCCACTGATTTGAACGGAAGAACCGATATTCAACGCCTTTATGCTGTAGGAGAAACCGCATGTACAGGCTTTCATGGCGCCAACAGGCTGGCATCAAATTCTCTTCTGGAAGCACTGGTTTATTCCCACAGGGCATATCAGGCATCTATTGAAGAGTTTGGAGCCATTGAAAATAAAATAAGTGTCACCCTTGATCAATGGGACGAAACAGATACTACAGACAGTGATGAAGCAATTGTTGTAACCCATAACTGGGATGAAATCAGGCGTTTGATGTGGAATTATGTAGGTATTGTAAGGTCGGACAAACGCCTGCAAAGAGCCCAGAGAAGAATCCAGAATATCCAGAAGGAAATCAATGAGTATTATTGGAATTTTAAGGTAACTGCAGATTTAATTGAACTTCGAAATCTTGCCTCAGTAGCTGAATTGATAATAGAATCAGCTTTAATGAGAAAGGAAAGCCGGGGGCTTCATTATAATATTGAATATCCTGAAAAAGATGACCAAAACTGGTTGAAACCGACTATTCTTAAAAAAAGGTTTTAAAGAATTGAATTCCAGGTTCAATTATCTGCGTGATGAATAAATTCCCCTCAAGCACAAGATTTTGTGTTTGATTATGATGCAGAAAACCTTTTAAGACAGGATTTATCAGCCATAGAATCCTTTGAAGCTACCATTGAAATGGCGGTCTTTTTTGATGAATGACTTGATTTTATTAATCGACATTCCCTCAAATGTTCAAAAAGCATCTGTCAAATTCGACCTGAACAAAGCAAAGGTATAAAAAACATATCTGAACCAAAGCGCTTGCAAGACTTGAAAAATTATCTGACAGTGCTTTTCACGATGTCACCCAAAAAGGTTCCATCCCGCTAATTCGCATTGCCAAGCGCTTAAAAATCCACTGCGAAACTATTTCAAAATATGCCGGAAAAAACAAGATATGATCTTTTTTGATCTCCCCTATTTTAAAAAGATGGCAGCCCATTATATGAAAGGCAGTATTTCAGACTTTACCCGATCCCAATATTTAAGCTTTTTTCAAACCAAAGATTTACCGGAAATATGGTAAACAGAATGCATGATAAAAGAACCCTGGGTATTGTCAGAAGAATCTTGATCATTGGGAAGCAAGATGCCCTTCACAGGGGATAGTCCGGGTTCTTTCTTAAATTCTGAAAAGCTTAGATTATAGCCAGTTATGGCTCACCGTAAGATTTTTTAAAAACAGATCAAAAATGAATTTTTGAAATTAAATTTAATTATCCGAGCGATCTATAAAATTTCAAAAAAACCACATGATATCGTATCGGACAACAATACAGAAAATCCAAGATTATTTAATAATAGTCTGCCCTCTGAAATTCTGCATTTTGATCCTTCTGGATTTGGAGTAGTCCACAGTGTAAAATATTTAAAGTGCCGATATAAATCGGAACTGACCTCTTATAATGTCTTCGATCCATAATGGAATCATCTCATATCCCATTTTTTTTACCGGCAGATATGTTCTTTATTTTTGTATTTTTTGCCAGTATCACTCAAACAAAATCAAATCCTTAAAAATCGATCATTTGATATCTACGTTTGAATCATGTATCTTCTTTGACAGTGAACGGCCCGGAGTTATGAAAATTACCACTTTTTTAAGGACTAATTTGCCATGGGCAAAAAATATCTAAAATTTGTTTCTATTTCTGAAGCCGTGAAAGAGTTTAAAAACACTCTTATGATGCAATCTGAACTAAAAAAACAAGAAGAGATCAAACCGCTAATAGAAAATTATGGGAATTTTGATACCAGAAAAGACGAAATAAAGGTGCACCCATTAGATTTTGTCGACCGTAATGGGTTGTGGATAAAATCAGATAGCAGTGAACAATTCTATTACGGTGTTGACCTGGTGGAAAATTTTATAGATATGTTGAATCCCAAGCCGCCAGAGATAATTGCAGAGGTATATTCAAAGATTGAGAGGTTAAGTGTAAAAGTCGCAAGGCACCCTAAAACTGATGACATCGGAATTTTGGTTGAAACTGAAATGGAAAAATTCGAATGCATCCAATGCGGTCATTGCTGTATTGATTTATCAGATGCCATTGAGACGTCTGTTCCTGATTCTGATGTGCTACGTTGGGAACGGGAAAATCGATATGACATTTTGGATTGGGTGGTTTCATTTGCAGGATTGAATGATATTTGGGTCAATCCGAAGACCGGCGAACCAGTAGATCGCTGCCCTTGGTTAAGAAAACTCCCTAAAAAAGATAAATATATCTGTAAGATTCATGAAACCAAGCCCGACCATTGTCGAAATTTTCCGAAATCTAAAAGACATGCTATAGATAATGACTGCAAAGGATTTTCCGCAGAATAAGCTTTTAACAGAGCCGGAGTACTTGATTTATAAATGCCTGGAGGCCTTGCTTGATAACAAGTTATGAAGACCAGAGAGGAAGGACTGGCAGAAGTAGTGATCGTCTTCACTGGCAAGCCTTTGAGAGGCTGATGATAGACAAAGTCTGCAGTGGGAAATTTTAAAGATATCATTACAAATCAAGACTGATATCCGTTATAAATTGAAGCCATAATCTTACAAGAAATCATGAGTTTTCAGATTCAAGTGTATCTCCAATATAGGTTCATGGGATCTTGATTGATTTGCTTTTGCTTTCGGCTATATAATGGAATATCCTTTTGAAAATTCATTTACTTTGCTCCACAAGATATATTACTATAATTTTTAAGCAGATTGACCAGAATATTAAACGCATCCTGGTAATTTTATAGTTTAGGAGTGTGCAGACTATGACAGGTATTTCAGCTGCTCTGATCCCAAAATTTATTTTGACATTAAAAAAGGTTTCATATGATTGAGAAACCCAGTTATGAAGAGTTAGAGAAAAGAATTCAGGAATTAGAGCGGGTAGAATCTAATTTCAACCGCAGCAAAGGAAAACTTATTCACTCCTATGATTTGATGGATTATATTATTTCCCATGCCCGAAGTGCAATTGCCGTATTTGACAGGGATTTTAAATATATATATGTAAGCAAGCGATATCTCACTGATTACAAGGTTAAAGAACAGCATGTAATTGGTAAACACCACTATGAAGTTTTTCCTGACATTCCTCAAAAATGGAAAGATGTGCATCAAAGATCATTAGCCGGTGAGGTATTAAGAGCAGAGGAAGATCTCTATTATAGAGAAGACGGCTCCATAGATTGGACGCGCTGGGAATGCCGTCCCTGGTATGAATATGATGGTTCAATCGGTGGTATCGTTATATACAATGAGGTTATCAACGAACGTAAGAAGATCGAGGAGACATTGAGAAAGAGTGAACAGCTACTTTCGACCCATCTTTTAAATACACCGATTGGAGCAATTTCCTGGGATTTGAATTTTAAGACAGTTGAGTGGAACCCTGCGGCTGAAACTATTTTCGGTTACACTAAAGATGAGGCATTAAGCAAACATGCCGCCGAACTTATTCTTCCTGAAGACATGAAGGAATTGGTTGATGTTATTTTCCAGGATCTGATATCTGAAAAAGGAGGTACTCGCAGCACAAACGAGAACATAACTAAAGGCGGCAGGCGAATTATATGTGATTGGTACAACACAGCCCTGAAAGATGCCGATGGCAAAGTAATCGGCATAGCGTCATTTGTATCTGATATCACCGAACGGGTACAGGCAAATGAAGGCTTACGTAAAAGCGAAGAAAAATTTAGAACATTATTCCATACAAGTCCTAATGCAATTACCCTCACCAGTGCTGAGAATGGTGTGTACATTGACGTCAATGACGGCTTTACAAAAATGCTGGGATACTCCAAGGAAGACGTTATTGGAAAAACTTCGGCTGAACTTAACATCTGGAATGATTTCAAAGATAGAGAACTTTTAGCTTCTGGGCTTAAAAAGTATGGACTCGTTGATGACCTGGAAGCAGATTTCAAAGGGAAAAATGGACAAATCAAATCTGGTATCATGTCTGCACACCTATTGAATATCGAAAATAAAAATATCATTTTTGCTATTACCCGAAACGTCACTGAGCAACGAAAACTCGAATCACAACTCCAGCAATCTCAAAGGATGGAATCCATCGGCACCCTTGCCGGTGGCATTGCCCATGATTTCAACAATATTCTTTCCCCAATTGTAGGGTATACTGAGATGGTTTTATTGGATACCCCTGAAGACAGTCCAGTCCGAGATAGTCTTAACCAGGTCTATACCAGTGCCTTGAGAGCCAAAGATTTGGTAAACCAGATCCTTACATTTTCACGACAAGACAGCAGTGAATTGATGCTGATGAAGATGCAGCCTATTGTCAAGGAAGCATTAAAACTTATCAGGTCTACAATTTCCACAACAATTGAAATCATACAGGATATCAATCCTGACTGTGGTGTAGTCAAAGCTGATCCCACACAAATCCATCAGATTGTAATGAACCTTGCAACCAATGCTTATCATGCCATGGAAGAAACGGGCGGAGAACTGAAAGTAAGCCTGAAAGAAGTGGAATTAGGTGAGTACGACATAATAACTCCGGATATGACACCTGGAGTTTATGCTTGTCTGATAGTTGCTGATACAGGGGTGGGCATGGATAAAATTTTAACAAATAAAATCTTTGACCCATTTTTCACCACCAAGGAGGTAGGTAAAGGCACTGGAATGGGGCTTTCAGTTGTGCACGGCATTGTTATAAGCATGGGTGGAACTATCCATGTATACAGTGAACCTGGAAAAGGAACACAATTTCATGTCTATCTGCCTGTGATAAAAAGCGCTGCTGAGAAACCGAAGATCCAGACTCAAGTTCCAATCCAGGGCGGCACTGAACAGATCCTTCTTGTGGATGATGAAGAAGCGATCCTTTCAATGGAAAAACGGATGCTGGAGCGTTTGGGGTATCAGGTCACTTCACGTACCAGCAGCCTTGAAGCACTTGAAGCTTTTCGCTCAAATCCTGATAAATTTGATATGATTATCACTGATATGGCAATGCCAAATATGCCTGGAGATAAACTATCGGTTGAATTGATTAAAATACGTCCTGATATTCCTGTATTGCTTTGCACAGGATTCAGCGAAGCCATGTCTGTAGAAAAGGCGGCATCTCTGGGCATTAAAGGTTTTCTAATGAAACCGATTATAATGAAGGATCTTGCTCAAAAGATACGTGAAGTGCTGGATGCGTGTAAAATTTGATCCAAAAGGATCGAGGTTTTTTATGAACAAATCAAAGCCTGCTATACGAGAGTCATATCGGATCAGTCACTATACCTGGGGCATGGTTGCATTGTGGACTGTGATTGTCGGAGCATTATTTCTATTTAATTTTATGAGCACCAAAAAAGAGTTTTCTTCCCTGGCTCGCCTGGAAGCGATTGCCAGTTATAATAAGGATACCGTCTATCGTCGATGGGCAACTATGCATGGGGGCGTTTATGTACCAATTTCGGAATATACACCACCCAATCCCTACCTGAATGTTCAAGAACGTGATATCTCAACCCCTTCAGGGAAACAGTTGACCCTTGTTAATCCAGCTTATATGACCCGGCAGGTTCACGAGTTGGGCAGGAAACAATACGGACTTCAAGGGCATATCACAAGTTTGAAACCTCTTAATCCCGGAAATGCTCCCGACCCTTGGGAAACCAAGGCTCTGAAATCTTTTGAAAACGGAAAAATTGAGGGTACATCTATTGAGATAATTAAGGGCAAACCATACTTTCGAGTGATTCGGCCATTTCTTGTGGAAGAGGGTTGTCTTAAATGTCACGATCATCAAGGGTATAAGGTCGGTGATATTCGAGGTGGGATAAGTTTGGCAGTACCCATGGAGCCTTACCAGGCATCAGCACAACGTCATATTATCCAAATTGCACAAGGTATGGGAGTCCTTTGGATCATAGGGTTTGGAACACTATGGGCAGGAATGGGTTATATTCGGGATAGAATCAGGGAAAGAGAAAATGCAGAACAGGAACGTGACCGTTATATCAAAGAACTCCAGCAAGCTTTGAGAGAAGTTAAACAGCTCGGCGGACTGCTCCCCATATGTGCCAAATGCAAGAAAATCCGAGATGATAAAGGATATTGGAACCAGTTAGAAGGTTATATCCAAAAACACTCAGATGCGCAATTTAGTCATGGTATGTGTCCTGAATGTTCAGATGAACTTTATAGCAAAGAAGACTGGTATATAGAAATGAAAAAAGAGGAGAGCCAAAAATAATAATTATTACATATCTCGCTTTTCAAGGCTTACAGAAATTGCAGAATAGCAGGAGCATCAGTTTGATTTTTTAATTAAAACCTGACTCAATATCTTGTGTTTGGTAAAAATAATATTTTGTCCTCCGGCATTCCACCATATGAACCAAAACCATTGTCAAGAGCCGTTCTTTCATATCCCAGTTAATAATATATACATCCCACTTTCTCAGATTTAGGGAAAATAATTTCCGAAGTCGGACCAAAATCTCCTCTATCTCCAATTAACTTGAACGCCATTTTGAAAGATTAGATTGCTCCCTTTCCTATATAGTATAATTATTTTTTTGCACTATATTTTCTGCACTGTGTTTTTTATGAAATTTTAAAAATAATTTCAGGCTTATTCTTTTGATAGTGGCGTTTTCCCGTATATGAGAATTGTATTTTTTTTGCAAAACAACTGTCATTTTTCATATATTCTTGTCTTCAAAAATAGGGGTTTTTACCTATTGACGCACTTGTTCTGGTTTGTTAGATCTGAAAGCAAGGTGCCGAAACTATGACAAGGTTAATATATAATCAATCATATATTGAGGTGATATCATTTCCAATTATCAAATATCAAAAGAACAGAGTCGAGTAGCCCTTGAGAGTTATCTTGTAAAAAAGGCAAAAGAAAAAGCAAAGACACTCGAAATAGAAGAAAAGTTCTCTGGTAATTTGGGCAATTTTTATTATCCCGGTGAACTTAAAGATTGTTTTTTTGTTCATGATATAGAAGATTGCCCTTCTTATGTCGGAGCCTCCCGTATAATTGCAATCTCTAAAAAAACTGGAGAAATAGTTTCTGATTGTATTGCACCGGAAAAAAAATATTCACTTTTTTTTTCTTAGCTGCTCTCCTTCGAATGTGATTTTTACAATTTAATTTTTATAGAACTTAATTGCTATTGAGGGTTTTTGGGAATAATTTTCTGGGGGTCTAAACAAGATTTGCTCTATCACCAATTAAATTTACAGGGGAATTGATTCATTTGAAAATATCTTGTTCCATATATAGTAGTCGTTCCGGGAATTAAATGGAAGAAAAGACCGCATCATATAAAAAGGCCAGGTATTACTGTCAGCTGCTCTGTTTTTTCATAACCTTGATTTTTCCCTCTTTATCAGAGGCTGCAGTAAAAGAGCTTCTTGTATCCTACAGTGCTGATCAGTACCAGCTGGGATATAATATTCAGACTCTGGAGGACAAAACAGGTGAACTCTCCATAGCAGATGTTTCCTCTTCTCTTTTTGATAAGCAGTTTATCGATAATCATACTGCCGGGATCAACAAAGGCCTTACCGACTCTTTTCTCTGGGTGCGTTTTTCTCTTGCAGCAGACTATAACAATAAAGAGCCGATGATTGCCGGTGACACAGCCAACCGGACAGAGTGGCTGATATATCTGGGGAAACATCTGGATTACTATGATCAGATAAATGTCTACTGGCAGGAAGGTACCAAATGGCAAACAAAAACATACGGTCAGCTTCAGGCTTTAAAACGTAAAACCAGAGATCCCCTGTGTATAAGAGTCATCCTGCCGGAAAACGGTTTACAACCTGTTACCTATTATATCCGCATGAATATCAAAAGTGGTTTCTTTCTCAAACCAACGCTTTATTCGATAGCTGGTTATGACCGGTTCTCAAAAAAAATGAGCCTGTTTTACGGAGGATATTATGGGCTTGCCTTAGGCCTCATTGTATACAACCTGTTTCTCTTGTTATTTTTAGGAGACAGGGTCAGGGTTTTATTCATTTTGTATGTCCTGTCATTGAGCAGTTATTTTGTCGTTACCAATGAACTTGGCTACCCGTTTCTATCCACAGAGTTTCTTCCAGCAACCAAAAAGGCCGCTCAATTTCTGTGCCTGCTTTTCATTATCCAGTTCACACATTTCGCAGTGGTCTTTTTAGATGCCAAAAACACTATTCCCCGTTTTTACCGGCTCCTGCAGTTTGCCATGCTGTCCATATTCTGCATGCTTCTATCCATGCCCTTTGTCTCCTTTACTTCGCTTGGAAAAATTGTAGGCTTTTATGCTCCGGTAATATTTATTCAGATATTGTTTGCAGGCATTGCTGCCTGGCATAGCGGCTACCGGCCCGCCCGTCTTTTTGTCTTTGCCTGGCTGTTTCTTCTTGGCGGAGCCATAGTAAATTCTCTTACTTTTGTTGGGATTTTCCCGTACGCTTTTATTGGCGACCATGCAGTCCAGGCTGGATCGGGAATCGAAATGATATTCTTGTCTCTTGCAATGGCAGACAGGGTCTGGTTTACTATGGAAGAACTGAACCGGGAAAAAATTATACGGGAAAAACAACTCACTGGTCTGACCCATCAGCTTATCCAAACAGAAGAGCGTGAGAGACGGCGCATCGCTGTCAACCTCCATGACCATATTGGTCATGCTCTTTCGAATATTATGCTCAAGCTGGGGACATTCAAACAGTCTTTTCCAGCTTCCAACTCTGCTGATATGATAGATGATATCAGTACCATTGTTGAACAATGTATAGAAGACACACATTCTCTGACCTTTGATATCAGCCCTCCCATCCTTTACGATCTGGGTATGGAAGAGGCACTGGACTGGCTGGCTGAACAAACTCAGACCAAGCATAATATCATGATACGGTTTGAAGACGATGAACAGGATAAACCTTTGGATGAAAGTGTGCGTGTATTATTGTTCCAGGCTGCCCGTGAACTTTTGTTTAACATGGTAAAGCATTCCCAGGCAACCTTAGCCACCGTATCCATTGAGCGTATTGACCAAAATATCAAAATTGTTATTGAAGATAACGGGATCGGGTTTGATCCAAGCGCAGAACGATATCGAGCCAATAAAAAAGGGGGATTTGGCCTCTTTAGTATTAAGGAGCGCCTCGCGCAACTGGGAGGAAGGTTTAAAATCGATTCAACACCTGGTAAAGGTGCACGCATAACCATTATTTCACCGATGAAAAAAAGTGAAGAATTTGAATATATTTCGATAAATTAACAGGGAAATTTTACATGGATATTAAAATTCTCATTGCAGATGACCATAGTATAGCAAGAGAAGGGTTAAAAGCCTTGTTAGAAAAAGAAAAAAATATGGTTGTAGTTGCAGAGGCCAAAAATGGTCGGGAAGCTGTCCGTTTGGCCATTGAGGCCAAACCGGATATAATTATCATGGATATTAACATGCCTGAACTAAACGGTATAGAGGCTACCCGTCAGATAATTGCTGAGACACCACAGGCAAAAGTCATCGCTTTATCGATGTATTCTGATAGGCGATATATTTCCAGGATGCTCAAGGTTGGTGTGGCAGCTTATCTTTTGAAAAATAATGCATCTGAAGAATTGGTGACGGCGATTCGAGCAGTATTGAAAAACCAGGGATATCTCAGTCATAAGGTCGCAAATGTTGTGATAAAAGATTATTCCAACAGACTGGGGCAATGTGATGAATCACCACTTTCTCGTTTGACTTCAAGGGAGATAGAGGTATTACAACTCATCGCTGAGGGCTTCAGCAGTGGAGATATTGCTGACAGACTTTGTGTGAGTGTAAAAACCATATCAAGCAACAGACGTCAGCTCATGGACAAATTAAAAACAGACAGCATTGCTGAGCTTACAAAGATTTCCATTCGGGAAGGGTTAATTTCACTGGATGATTAATAAAAAAAGAATACAATTTTTCGAGCACATCATTTATTAAAAGATAAAAGGAATTGTCTGTCTATTCCGTTCACATCTCTTACTTTCTTAAAACTTTTATTTTCACGATTAAATATTATAAAAATTTCTATCTTTCACACCATAAAGAAACCGAATTCAAGATTTTTTCTACAGAGATTCGAGATTAATTTACCCATTAAAATGGCAGTTTCCTGATGGATATTTTTATTAAATATCATATAATCTAAATCAAGAATTTTGTAGGCGCTTGAAACATAAACAAAGATAACAATGGAGGTAAAAATGAAAATTTTTTTATTCACTATCTGTTTTTTTTTGGTATTTTGCTCGACACATTGTTTTTCCGGGGAGAAAGTCAACTACAATGCATATTTTGATATGGCAACCGGCCATAAATATGTAAAATTAGATAGTACCACATACGCAGAATTCTCTAAAAAAGGAGAGTTTCTGAAAAATGTTCCTTCAAATCTGCTATTGCTGATAAATAGTTCAAATATATATCCTATCCCTGATAAGAGCTATATCCTTTATGAAAGAGCTGCCGTTGGTACGTCAGATCACAAATTAATTCCTAATGAAATGGATCATCCCAAAGGATGGAAAGCAAAGAAAATTTTTGTTTCCTTAAATTAATTTTTCACTTTTTGATGGGATCGGTATCGTCGACTCTAAAACTAAATTAGGGCACCTCCAAACGATACCATCCCATTTTTTCTACTATTTTTAACTGATTTTTCGGAGTCGGCCTTAACAGTCTCAAAAATTTTGAATATCCGGGCGTTAAAAAAAGCCATCATACGCCGTTAGCCAGGAAAGGGTTAATGATCCATAGCGATCGTGGCGTACAATATGTCAGTCAGGATTTTAGAAAAGTACTCAAAACACATGGGTTTATTCAAAGCATGAGCCGTAAGGGCAATTGTTGGGATAACGCCGTTGCAGAATCATTTTTTCATACATTAAAAACCCAGTTGATCTACTATATTCGTTTTAATAATTTTGAAGAAGCTGAGAGAATTATCTTTAAATATATTGAAGTTTATTATAACCAAAGAAGGAAACATTCATCCAATGCTTGGAAAACACCTGCTCACTGTGAGCAGGAATGGTATAACCAGAGAAAAGTAGCTTAACTTGCTCTCCAGTTTTTTGGGGGGAGGATCACTCTGAAAAGTTTTCAAAAAGGAAACCAACAATTATACAAAATTAGTTTTGAGTTAAAATTTCATATTTTTTATCAAAATATCAGCATTTAAATGCAAATTTTAGATAAAAATAGGGGTTTTTACCTATTTACACGGGCGATTTTTTATAATATTTTATTTCAAACTGTAATTGGGCACCTCCGCTTTTATTACAGTTTAATTCCTTAAAGGACCCGTCTCATCCACGGGTCCTTTTCTTATTAAGAATAATATCATCGATAAAGAATCAAAACAAACATATTTTTTAAACATTTTAATATATGAAAAAGTGTTACTGGAAAGTGAATCTCCAATAAAACGTAATGGAGTCTTGATTCATTTGGTCATGCGGGTTTCCATATATTTGAATGTCACATCAAAGGCAGAAAGTTTTGTCTATACTATATGTGGTATTGTGGAGAAATCTTAAAAAAGAGAGCCCTTTACGTTATAGTGTGCACCATCGTCTTGGTGCTGAGCACCCAGTCTTCTTTTGGAAATTATCGCTCGATTGAAAGTTTTGCTCGTCACACATGATACCATATATACTCGGTAGAAGATTGATCTTAAGCATTATAAGTTTTTTGCAACGTATGGCTTTTTGATGAAATCTTCTTTTGAGGAATTTTCACAGATACCATACCATTTGTATTCGTAACATTTTTTGGATAGGATAAACAATTTTTTAAGATACCGTGGTAACGATGGATTGCACTCTTTACTATTTCTTTTATCAATTGGACATCCATTTTTTCTGATCAATAAAAATTCAGCATTTTAAGATCCTCATTATCACTAATATTGGAAAGGTTCTTATATTGCCTTTCGTATAGTAGCATTCCTGCAACCTTTTTCAAAACAACTATTTGTTACCCTTGCTCTCACCAACTATAACTAACTGAAATTAAAGTTATTTTTTTTAATTTCAGCATAAGTAGGTGCTTATGGCATGTCGCTTGCAACATTAATTTGTCAAGAATTGAAGACTCATAACCTTTGAAATAAACCAAACACCAACAAAGGGGGGGGAATCATATGCCAGGAAGAGACACAACCGGCCCACAGGGTAAGGGTCAAGGATCAGGATGGGGCATGGGTGACTGTAACATCGGTCAAAACCGTGTTCAGGACAGGCGACAAAAAAGAAATCAGGCTCAAAACCGCGAAAATAATCTTTGCAGACATAACCGAGGCCAGGGCCAGAGATTTAGAAAGGGTCCATGGAATAGATAGTCACCAAAAATAAATTAAACGGAGTCATCATTTAAATGCTTAATGCACTTATCATAAGCAGGGAAAAAGATATTTTTAAAGGTATTGAAAGCGTATTGGTTGAAAATGGAATTAAAACGGATTGGAGTGATACCGGAGTCGAAGCCTTGTACATGCTTATGGAAGAACCCAATGATCTTATAGTTGTTGATGAAAACCTGCCAGACATGGAAGGTAGAACATTCATTGAACAAGTTATTATGACAAATCCAATGATAAATTGTGTTATCGCAAGCCCACGCAAAATAGAAAAATTTCATGAAGTATACGAGGGGCTTGGCGTATTAATGCAATTTCCAGTCGTGCCTGGCAGAAAGGAGGCTCAAAAATTGATTGAGCACATGAAAAAAACTTTCATCCCACAGGCAAGGCATAGTACTTAAAGGAGAACAACATAGATGATTATCAGTGTCGCCAGCGGGAAGCTCACACCAGAATGTAAAGATTAATTGTTTGACAACTATAAATATGAAGGAGATATTAAATGTTTTGTTTTCAATGTCAGGAAACAGCGAAAAATGAAGGATGTACCATTAAAGGCGTGTGCGGAAAAGAGAATGACACAGCCAATCTTCAAGATTTGTTAATTTATAACCTGAAAGGGATTGGTGTTATCGCCAGCGCAGCCAAAGCTAAGGGGGCAGCAACACCTAAAGAAGCAGGATTGTTTGCTGCGCAGGCTCTTTTTACCACCATAACAAATGCAAACTTTGATGAAGAAAGTTTGAACGAATGGATTTTGCAGGCCCAGAAAGTTAAAAAAGAACTTTATGGAAAAGTAAAAGACAAAGTGGGAACAAATCTTCATGAAAGTGCCACCTGGTATTCTAATGATGCTGCTTCGTTCCAAGCCAAGGCTGAAACAGTAGGTGTTCTTGCCACAGAAAATGAGGATGTTCGATCCCTTCGTGAACTTTTGGTCATTGGATTAAAAGGAATTGCCGCTTATGCAGATCATGCAGCAGTTTTAGGGGTTAAAAAAGATGAAATTTTTGATTTTATTTTTGAAGCGCTAAACTCCACTACCCAGAATCTGTCTGTTGATGAAATGGTCGGTATGGTGCTTAAGGCTGGTGAGATGGCTGTGACCACCATGGCAGCCCTTGATGAAGCCAATACAACTGCCTATGGTCACCCCGAGTTGACCGAAGTGAATATTGGTGTGGATACAAATCCTGGAATACTGATTTCAGGACATGACCTTAAAGATATGGAAGAACTGTTAAAACAGACCGAAGGAACCGGGGTGGATGTCTATACACATGGTGAAATGCTGCCAGCCAATTATTATCCTTCCTTCAAAAAATTTGCCCATCTTAAAGGCAATTATGGAGACTCCTGGTGGCATCAGAATGAAGATTTTGAATCCTTTAACGGCCCTGTGCTCATGACCACAAACTGCATCATTCCCATGAAAAAGAAAAATACCTACAAAGACAGGGTTTTTACTACGGGTGTGGTTGGCTATCCCGGTGTAAAACATATTTCGGACAGGGCTGATGGTGGTACAAAAGATTTTTCCAATATCATTGCACTTGCGAAAACCTGCAGTGCACCGGAAGAAATTGAAACCGGTAAAATTGTCGGTGGGTTTGCACATAACCAGGTACTGGCCCTTGCAGACAAGGTGGTGGATGCAGTGAAATCAGGTGCCATCAAGCGATTTGTTGTCATGGCAGGCTGTGACGGACGTCAAAAAGGAAGAAATTATTTTACTGAAGTTGCTGAAAAATTGCCAAAAGATGTCATCATTCTAACTGCCGGATGTGCAAAATACAGATATAATAAACTGGATCTTGGTGATATCGGTGGGATTCCAAGGGTACTTGATGCAGGTCAGTGCAATGATTGTTACTCACTTGCCGTGATTGCTCTTAAGCTTAAAGAAGTATTTGAACTTGATGATATAAATGATTTGCCCCTCTCTTTTGATATCGGTTGGTATGAACAAAAAGCGGTTGCCGTTCTTCTTGCACTGCTTCACTTGGGTGTAAAGGGTATCCGTCTTGGACCCACACTTCCCGCTTTTGTTTCTCCAACTGTTTTGAATGTACTGGTTGAAAATTTTGACATAAAATTGATTACAGAACCTGATGCTGACGTAGAAGCCATCATGCAGGGAAAATAAATGAATAGTCCAGTCACTATATTACCAAGTGTAATATAATTCTTAAGGTGACCATTAAATAAGGATAGTAGAAATATAGGAATTATATTATTTAAATCGAAATTTAATAATGGAGGGTTTATGGCAGAAGAAGTTAAGGCTGGATGTGCGAGGCCGACAGGAGGGCCAGTTGGAGAACCTGTAACTGAAACACCAGAAGAAAAACAAATCGTTCAAAAGGAGATAAAAAATATGATTCAGGTTGGGAAAAAAGCACCGGATTTCACATCGCCAGGGTACCAGAATGGTGGTTTTATTAACGTGAAGCTTTCTGATTACTTAGGGAAGTGGGTTTTACTCTGTTTTTATCCTGGTGATTTTACCTTTGTCTGAGCGACTGAGATTTCAGCAGTTGCTGAAAAACACAAAGATTTTCAAAAATTGGGTGTGGAAGTTATATCTATGAGTATTGACAGTATGTTTGTTCATAAAATGTGGGACGATAAAGAATTGTCAAAAATGGTCGAAGGCGGTGTGCCGTTTCCCATGCTGTCTGATGCCGGTGGAAAAGTTGGGCAGATTTTCGGTGTGTACGATGAAGACGCAGGTGTTGAGACCAGAGGGCGCTTTATTATTGATCCTGATGGTATCGTACAGGGATATGAGGTGCTCACACCACCGGTGGGAAGAAATGTGAATGAAACTTTCCGACAGGTCCAGGCATTTCAACTCGTCAGAGAGTCAAAAGGCACAGAAGCAACACCATCAGGATGGAAACCGGGCAAGATGACGCTTAAACCCGGTCCTGAACTGGTCGGCAATGTCTGGAAAGAGTGGAAAACAGAAATGGCGTTTGATTAAAATATGGTAAACCGTATAAAGTAATTTAAGTGAGATCTGGCAGGCACCGAACTGACGCTGGTGTCTGTCAGGATAATTTCCATAAAGGGTTGCCAGCCCACGGCTAATACCCATTAAGCTCTTAGAAAAATACCCATACTTACCGCGATGGCCAACAACAGTTTTTGAACAGTCCCTCGATGATCCTCCTCCAGAATATTGGACACAAGGTTAAGTTAATTTTGGATAGGCTTTTAAGTTAGCAAAAAAGCGAGCCACATGTCTATCATTATGGGGGAAGGCTTTTTATTGAAAAGGCGTTGACTTCTTTTTTCAGTAGTGGCTGCATTCAAGATTTGACCGGTGCGCATTAGTATTCATAGTCTGGGTTTTTTAAAAGTTTTGGGCAACCCCGTATATGGTATACAACCTTTTTTTAAATTTGGATTTTTGATTCAATTATATTTGCCCTGGGCATTATGCCCGGCCATTTCCCTGTATTAATTTTTATAATATATTCATCCCATTCTGAAAATTTTTTCCGGGGTACGAACAAAAGGATATAAAAAATTTTAGGGAGCCTGGGAACTCAATCTCCAATATTCAGTAATGGAGCTTTGGCTCATTTGATGATGGCGATCCCCCATATATTGAAATGACAGACTTATTCAAACAAGAGTTATTTTATGGAACATTTTTCTCTTCAAAAATAGGCGTTTATACCTATTGACGAATCAATTTTAATTTACTAACCGTTCTTGGACAATAGTGAGATTTTATTTTAAAATTTAAGTTGTTTGGGAATAAAAAAAAGGTGGATTAATTAAGTAATTGATGTATCATAAAAAGATATTCGGGAAATAGTCTGTCGGCATGTATTTTTTTAAATTGAATGCCATCAATTCCCTGGCGATTATCATTTGGCGATGTGAGTAGAATATAACAAGCATATTGGTGTTCTTTCCAAAATTTAAATTAAACTATAAAAGAGGCTTCATATGGTTGAAAAAAAAACTTATGAGGAATTAGAAAAAAGGATTCATGAATTAGAGGAATTAATATCCGAGCATGAAACTGTTGAAAAATCCATGGCTCTTTCAAATATAACGTTTGAAGGGATATTAATTCATGACAATGGTATAGCTATAGATGTTACTGCATCTTTTTTAAAGATGTTTGGCTACAATAAAGAAGAAATTATTGGTAACAATGTGATTAAATTACTTTTGCCAGATGAATATCATTCCATAGTAAAAAAAAGAATTCGCCAAAATAGTGTGGAGCTCTATGAAGTGATGGCGATAAAAAAGGATGGGACATTTTTCCCGATAGAAATTAAATCAAAAGACATAAAAATCGGAAATAAAAAAATTAGAATCTCAGCCGTCAGGGATATCAGCGAAAGGAAAAAAGCAGAACAGGCCCTGCACGAGAGTGAAAAAAAATTCGCACAAGCCGTTCAAGCAAATCCTATCCCAACTTTTATTATTGATAGGGACCACGTCCTCACGCACTGGAACAATGCCTGTGAGAAGTTGACCGGTTTTTCAACAGTTGAAATGTTGGGGACCAAGAAACACAGGGTTGCCATCAATGAAAAAGAAGGAGATGTCCTGGCTGATTTAATAGTGGATAGGAAAACAGATCCAGAGATAAAAAAACATTATGAAGAAAAAATTTATTCGTCTGCCTTTGCTGAAGGGGCATATAATGGCGAAGCTTTTTGTCCTAAACTCAAAGAAAATGGCAAATGGCTTTTATTTACAGGCGCACCTTTAAAAGATCAAGAGGGCAATATTATTGGTGCCATAGAAATTTTGCAGGACATCACAAATCAGAAACAGACGGAAGCCCAACTCCGACAAGCCCAAAAGATGGAATCCGTTGGCCGCCTGGCAGGTGGGGTTGCCCATGATTACAACAATGCGCTCACAGCGATCATGGGTTACACTGAACTTGCCATGATGGATTCAGATCCGGCAGGGCCATTGCATGCTGATCTCAATCAGGTTCTCAAAGCTGGCAGACGTGCAACGGACATTACCCGGCAACTTTTGGCCTTTGCCAGAAAGCAGACCATTGCCCCTGAAGTGCTTGATTTGAACGGGAATGTGGAAAGCATGCTTAAAATGCTCCGGCGACTTATCGGTGAGGACATTGACCTTGTCTGGATGCCTGGCAATGGCGTTGGGAATGTCAAGATGGACCCCTCCCAGATCGACCAGATCCTGGCCAACCTGTGTGTTAACGCCAGAGATGCCATAAAAGGAGTTGGCAGAATCACCATTGAAACTGAGAATATAGTTTTTGATGCAGCTTACTGCGCCGATCATCTGGGTTTTGTTCCAGGCAGGTTTGTTCTTCTGGCCGTAAGCGACAATGGCTGCGGCATGGACAAAGAAATATTGAGCAATATTTTTGAACCGTTTTTCACCACAAAGGATGTAGATAAAGGAACCGGCCTGGGACTTTCCACAGTCTACGGTATTGTCAAGCAGAACAACGGGTTTATAAATGTTTACAGCGAACCAGGCAAAGGGACAGGTATAAAAATTTACCTGCCACGGCACGATGGCAAAGCTGTCGAGATCCAGGAGGAAAGTACGGCAAAGATCCCCCAGGGCCACGGTGAAACCATTTTGCTTGTGGAGGATGATCTTTCCATCCTTAAACTTGCTCAGAAAATCCTTAAAGGACTGAAGTATAACGTTTTGATTGCAGATACACCAAAAGGGGCCATAAAACAGGCACAAGATCATAAAAGTGAAATTCACCTGCTCGTCACAGACGTGATCATGCCTGAAATGAACGGGCGTGAACTGTCAGAACAATTGAAATCCCTTTGCCCAAATTTAAAATGTATGTTCATGTCCGGATACACTGCCAATGCCATCGCCCATCATGGAGTCCTGGACGAAGGGGTGCACTTTATTCAAAAGCCATTTTCCCAAAAAGATCTGGCAACAATTGTCAGAGAAGTATTGGATGAATAGAAAAAGCTGATTTTTTAATTAAAACCTGCCTCTATATCTTGTGGTTGGGAAGAATAATATTTTGTCCTCTGGCATTCAATTATATGAACCAGAACCAGCATCAAAAGCCATTCTTCCGCATTCTACTCTATAATATATACATCACATTTTAGCCGGCTTTGAAAA